>Ga0194118_10005441_pt1 | contig 13270 bp, 16 predicted proteins | sample TA2MahsurfametaG_2_FD_148662 | JGI IMG/M metagenome (GOLD analysis project Ga0194118, IMG submission 148662) | Freshwater microbial communities from Lake Tanganyika, Tanzania - TA2015013 Mahale N5 surface | ecosystem: Environmental > Aquatic > Freshwater > Lake | place: Tanzania: Lake...
TATAGCATCAGGTCGTAGTGGGTTTTCGAAAAATCAACAAACACCAGGCTTTGCAGGTGGTGATGGAAGAGTCTTATATAAAGATCAAAGAATACAATCTCCAGATGATGGAATGTATTATCAGTACATGCAAATTGATGGCCCTTCTTATGATCAAAATACTGGAGATATGACGGCTTGTTGTAAAATCGATCCAAAGTTCAAACATTTATTTCCTAAGAATATGCATGAGTATACTCTAGTCTCAAAGGGTAACGAAAGTGAATTAAATAATAAAATTGACCAATATTACTTAAAAATAAAAACAACAATCGATCAAAACATTAATAAAGACGATATTTATACTAAAAATATTAATCAAGATGAAATTTCATCATGGTAGGACAAAATATGTTATTAACAGAAAAAAAGCTTAGAAGTCTTATTAAATCTGTAATTAAGGAAGCTTATGGTAATAGACCAGATTATCCATTAATTCAGAGAACACCTGAAGAAGAAGAATTTGAAGGTCAAAGAAATAGAGGAGAGATTTCAGGACCTATAGATACTAGATATCAAATGAATCCTTCAATTGAACAAATTAACAAATCTACATCAATGTCATGTGAAGAGGTGACAGATGGTTTAAATTGGCAAATTAAAGAGAAAAATGACAAAGGTTATTATAATGATAAGCAAATTAGAAAGTTTATTATTAGTTTAGGTACTAATAAATTAGGACCAAGTCGACATGGTACTCAAGGTGGATATGATTGTAATTCATTGTCAAAAGAAATGGGAATTCCATTAGATGTTTGTTTAGATATCGAGTCAATTTTAACTGAACTTGAGGTTGTTCCTAAGAAGTATATGGGGACTGGTAGTAATTATAATATTGACGTAGTTGTTGATGGCTTTGCTAATTTGATAATTATAGGTATTGATAGATTTAAATTTAGAAACCCTGTGATGGAAGGTCAGAACGAACCTTTGGTTTATAATATGCAGGGTAATCCTCTAGATTGGAATTCTCTTGATTTACATGGTGAATTATCATATTTACTACGTTTGCAATTTTAATTTAAAAATATTTGTAAAAGTTTTTATATTTTTTTATAACTTACTTATATAAATAATTTATTTTTTCTTTCAAAGGTTTGTATTGATGTACACTATTAATAAGTCAAATTGGCAGGAAAATTTTCCATTTAAAGAATCTAGGGATGCGCAAGAAAGAATAATTGATGCTGTATTAGATGGTTTCTTAAATCAAAATAAGAAATATGCTGTGATTGAAGCTGGAACAGGTATTGGTAAAAGTGCAATTGGTTTAACTTTGGCAGGTTATTTAAATAAGAATATGCTCGTAAATGATGAGGAATATTCGAATAGCAGTTATTTTTTGACGACGCAAAAGATTTTGCAAGATCAGTATGAAAAAGATTTTTTTGAAAAGGGAATGGTGTCGTTATATTCATCGACGAATTATAGCTGTCAAAGAAAAAAAGGTAACATGTGTTCTGATACACAAGCTGAAATTAAAGCAGGTGATATGCAGCATGAAGCTTGTAGATTTGATTGTGTATATAAAATCAAAAAGAATGATTTTATGAATAGTGCATTTGGTGTAACTAATTTTAGTTATTTTTTAACTGAAATTAATTATGCAAAAAAGTTACCTAAGAAAAAATTAATGATAATTGATGAAGCACACAATTTGGAAAATGAATTAACTAAATTTATTGAAATTTCAGTTTCAACGTTTTTTGCTGAGCGTGTTTTAAAGTTAACTCCACCAAACCCTGATGATTTAAATACTCAATTGCGTGTATTTAATTGGATTGAAAATACTTATTTTCCTGCTTTAAAATCTCGTAAAGAGTTTATGGAAAAGCAGATTAATAATATGGGATTAGGCGGTAAATTGCAGGATCATTTAACACTTTTAAAGCAAGTTGATATGATGAAAAGTCACTATGGTAAGATTGATAAGTTTTTATCTTTATATGACAAAGAAAATTGGGTATGTGAGATGGAATCAACTGAAAAAATGGGGTATATCAAGTTTAATTTTAGACCAATTGATATTTCACAATATGCGAAAGAATATTTGTTATCATTTGCAGAAAAAGTGATTTTCATGTCAGCTACAATTGTATCTCATCAAGGATATATTGAAACTTTAGGTTTAAATCCTGATGATGTTATTTGTGTACGTGAAGCGTCTCCGTTTGATCCTAAGAATAAACCGACCATCTTTCACCCTGCAGGTAGTATGTCTTCAAATAATATTGATAATACATTACCTAAATTGGTAACATATATTAAAGCGTTGATGGACAATCATAAAAACGATAAAGGCATTATTCATACCCATTCGACTAAAATCGCTCAATATATTAAAAATAATATAAAAAGTGGACGTTTATTATTAGCGCATGGGGCTGATCGTGATAAAATGTTAAAGCAACATGCAACATCTGATAAACCTACAATTTTATTATCACCATCAATGTCAGAGGGCGTTGATTTAAAAGATGATTTAAGTCGTTTTCAGATTATTTGTAAAGTTCCATTTCCATATTTGGGTGATAAAGTTGTTCGAAAGAAGATGCATAAATGGAATTGGTGGTATGATACACAAACTATTAGAACAATTATTCAAAGTGTAGGTCGTTCTATTAGAAATGAAAATGATCATGCGATAACTTACATATTGGATTCTGATTGGGAAAGAGTATATGACAAGAATTATGATTTATTTCCACAAGACTTTCATAAATCTTATGTCGTAGTTTTTTAATTTTTTTTGTAAAAAATATTAAAAATTTTTAAATTTAATAAATACTTTTTTTTATATAAACATTAAGGCAAAAAATGAAGTTAAATAGATTTAAATTAGATGAAGCAATTTCTTTTATTAAAAAAGATAAAAAGTTTTTAAATATGTCAGGTAAGCAATTGATTGAATATTTTAAAAATTCGCCAGATCGTTTAAATGCATTACAGCAATGGGCTACATCTTTTGAAGGTACACCTAATTATGGTGTTTATAACACTGATGGTTATGTCGATGACGGGATTTTGTGTTATCTATACCCATCACAAATGTCTATTTATGGAACATTAAGATGGTTGCAGAAGACGCATCCTGATACTTGGCAAGATTTAACATATTTTGATGATTATAATGGTGTAGGTTTAACGACATTATTATTGTTAGAAAATTGCAAAAATGTAGCATTTTTTAATGATGTGCCAGCGCAAATTGCATCATTTAATGATTTATGTACGTTATTTGGCTTTAATATGCCATTAAATGACACTACAAGAATACCAGTTGGAGATAATCCACCAGAACAAAACAAATATGATGTTGTATTTAGCTTGCAGGTTGTTGAGCACTATTTGAATCCAATTGAAGATTATTTAACGCATTTGACAAAAATGGTTAAAGATGATGGTTACTTAGTTTACATGCATGGTTTTGCGAATGGTGGTGATAAAAGAATTGGACATTTTGATGATGGTATTTATCAAAGTAATGGATTACCAGTTAAGAGAAGACAAATTTCAAAGAAATGTAAGCAGTTTTTAAATGATAATGGGTTTGAATTAATTCCTGAAAAATTTTATAATGCAAATCCTACGATTTATAAAAAAGTCAGATGATTTAAATGAAAAATTTTAGTTACATATTAGTTTTTATAATTTATAGTACAATATTATCAGGTTATTTCTTTAATAAGGGATTTAAAGAAGGTGTTTTACTTGAGAAACAAAATACATTGATTGAGTTTAATAAAATTTTAAAAGAAACAGAATCGATTGTTTTGCAAGAAAAAATCGAAAAAGACATTTTATTGTATGAGTTTAATCAATCTATTTTGCATCAAGAAAGTGTATGTGTAGATTCAATTAACGAGCTTGAAAGTATGTTGTTTGAATTATATGTTTTTTCGAAAGCTAAAGAAGCATTTTTTAATAATTTTCTTGAAAAATCAATTTGCTTACCAAAGCAAGCAATTTAAGAAAATTCTTTAATTTCTATTAATAAGTCATCTGTACCTTTAATTACTCGATGCCATTCATCTTTTTTTATAAAGTAATTTTGTTCTAATTTTAATTGGACTGGTAATGAATTTTCGAACTGTAAACACCAGTTTGAACCAGATTTAATTGTAACTAATCTGTCATATGAATCTCTATGCCATTTAAACTCGATATCATCTTGATTAAACGGGATTACTCTGGTGAAAATACGATATTTTTCTGTTTCTTCTAGCTCTTGTAAATTTTTATAGGGTGTCATAATAAATAGATATATAAAATATTTTGGAAATTATTATATGATAAATGAGAAAGATTTAAAAAAAATCATTAGAAGAATATTGAAAGAAATGCCACAAAAATCTTATGTCACAAATCCAATGGTATCATATGATACATTAGAAGATTATGATATTGATCCAATTTCTTCAAGAACTTCAATTGCATTTAATAAAAGATCGCCACAAGAATTAATGAATTTAACACATTCAGACAAATATAATTATGGTAAAAAACTTGCATCATCTTTTTTAAATAATGATATTGATGTATATACATTTGTGCAGCCTGTTGATAATGCAGCTGTTAATTATTTTGAAGAATTATATGAATTTGGAATTGAATCCCCTAGAAGTGATAGATTATTAATATTGACACCTGAGGATTATGAATATTTTATTGAATCTAGACCTGATTTTACTGATATCTTTTCTCAACTTAATTCTCAGATAGAAAATTGGATTAATAGTTCTGCAAATGATGGAAATAGCTGTTTATTTGCTATTTTAGGTGATAGTATTAAAAATCAAAAAAATCCTGAAGGTAAAGTACAATGGTTTACAAAAACACCTTGGGTATTAACACATACGTTATTTCATCAGGTAAGTACATTATCAGATAGATATTTTCCTCTTTATGCAAAAGCTTATGAAGAATATAGTTTAATGTGTGAGCAGTTATTCCCTGATCAACAACGTCATTTATTATATCCTTATTTAACATTTACAGCAGGGAATAAAAGAAATCAATTGGATAATAAAATTACACCGACAGATTTACCTAATGAATTATTAGTGAGTTTTTTAAGAATTGTTAAATTTACAGGTACAAGTGATACTAGAAGTAATTTAGAATTTGCAAGGGCTTTTTTTACAGATAATGTTCCTCAAAATATACTTGAAAAAATGATAAATTTAATTGATTATATGAAAAATGTAATAAATGAGATGTTTAATATTTGGAGAGGAAATATTGTTATTTGTATAACTGAAAATCCTTCTTTATCTTATTAAATTTTATCTAGATCTTCATCTTCTTCAATACATTCTTCTTCATCTAAATTTTCATTTGCATATTCCAATAATCGTTGAAATATTCTCTCTTCGATACTTTCATTTTTAGATTTTTTGGTTTTTGACCAATCCCAGTCTGCACGAGATCCACGTAAATAAGCATCAGCCTTTTTTTTTGAAGTTGCACAACCTACTTTTTTATCTTTACCTGGTTTTTTTTCATATAAAGTATAATTTCCTTTATCATCATCAGCTTGTTTACACGGTTGTTTTTTATAATATACAGGCATTTTTATTATCCTTTTTAATTTATTATTTATAATTATTTCTTTTTTTATTATAATTTAAAAAAATGCAGGAATATTCACTTTGAATCAAATAAAATTGGATTTATTAAAAATTAAAAAATTTATTAATACATTCGAAAAAGGTAAAGTTAGATTAATTGATAATATTGGGAATGTATATTCAAAAAATAATAATTTTTTTTTTAAATTAATTGCGTCTAGAATTTTAGATGATAGTCCGTTAAGAACTATTTTTGTTGATTGGTTAATGAAAGCTGAATCTATTTTTCCGAATAGTTCAATTTATTTATTAAATAGACTATATGAAAATTTATTTAAATTAGATAATTCAATAGATAATAAACGTGTTGAGAATAGAAAAGTAACGAAGAATCATTTATATAATTCATTAAAATTATTTGTATCTGATGACACAATTGAATTATTTAAAGCGATACATGAAATATCAGGTCCTGATTCTTTAATTAATTTAGATGTTACATCAAATGATAAGATATTAATTCAAAAAGAAATATATACTTCGTTTAATGTAGATGTAAATCAGGAGTTATCGTCAATTTTATTTTCTAATACTCAAAAAAGTAAAAGAGATATTATTTTTGTTGCCATCGATGGATTTTTAGAAAGAGATACTGATTTGCAGCATTTATATATTGAGAGTCAACAAAATAATAATAAATTGATTGTGATATTATGTCGTGGTACAAATTCTGTGTGTATTCAGAATATTAAAAGAAGTATTTTATATACAAAAACGCCTGTTTTAATTTATGAATGCCCTTTTATAAATGAAGATCCGATGAAGTTTGATGATATTTGTAAGAGTTTAAATGTAGAAGCTGTTAAAATAGAAGATGGAAATCCTGTAATTGTTCAAATTAAAAATAAGTTTAAAAAGATTGAGAATATTATTCTGAAGCAAGATGCAATTCAATATGAGATTGAAAATGAATTATCTAATCATTTAATGGAAGAGTTGAACAAGTTAATATTAGACTCAAAAAGTGAGTATTTAAAATATTTGGAGATTAGAAAAAAAAGATTTTCTTCAAAAAAAGTTAATATTTTAATACCGAAAGATAAAAAAAGTTTACTTGTTGATTTAAAAACAATATTTTTTGTATATAATTCAATATTGAAATTTGGTATTATTACAGATAATGAAGTGCATTATCCTAGACAATTGATAGAAATATCAGAGCAATTTTCAAAATCATTATTAAGTCAAATGCAAAAAATATCTTTTGTTATAAAAGAGAAGGAAAATATAAAAAATGACAAACGTAGCGAAAAAAGGTAAAAGTTTAATTCAAAATATCACAGCGGTTGTAAAGAATGAAGTTGCAGAAGCTGTTGAAAATGTTCAGCAAAAGGTTGTAACTGAAGTCAAGCAAAAATTAAATACTGCTGTGATTGGTCGTACATTATATGATACAACTGATGTACTGCGTGATAAAATTTTGTTTAAATTTGCCGAGATTGCGACAAAGTATAGATTAAATATTGAAATTGTAAATCAAATTCAAACAGCGATTGAGCAGGAATTTAATTCTGGAAGAGATTTGATTTTCGATCAAATTGTTAGAGTTTTGCAAAAAGAAGAAAAATAAATAAAAGTTAGAAAATGAATTATTTAAAGCATTTGATTGAGTGTCAATGTATTTTGCCGATTTATAGAAATAGCACCAAACCAATTTTTCACAAGTTTCCTGTTTTTTCTTTGTTTGAGGATTATACAGCAAATAATGATTTTTCGAGACCAATTGAAAAATATGTGAAATGTAATAATTGCGATTGTGTGCATAAAGTATATGATATCTGCAAGTCTGAATTATTAAAAAATAGTGATTCGTACGTTGATTTAGTGACAACATTAGATGATTTAAAATATTCATTACCATCTGATCTAATTGAAGTTTTAAGTAAACATCAAATGGATATTGCTGATTATGAAATGGCAAGTCATCTTTTAAAGTATAAGATAAATGATAAAATTATTTTGTCTAAGAAAACCATTAAAAATGATACAATTTGTAAGTTTTTAATTTTTGAAGATGGAAAATTTTATATAAAACAGGAAAAATTTCAATCATTGGAGATATAGACATGAGCATGAGTAGTAATGAAATACAAGAAACATTAAATTCAATTACACGTTCTAGAAATATTGTAGATGAAATATTAAAATATGGTGTAACAGAGCAGTGTATTGCTAGAATTATTCAGGGCTTGGCACTAAATTCTGAGGATTCTTCTTTTTCAAAAAGTATTGTTGAAATAACAAAAACCAAAATAAATAGTTTACAAAAAGAAGAAATTGAAGAAAATAATAAAATAGAAACTAAAAAAAAGCTAATAGTATAAAGGAAAAAAAATGGCTAAAGAAGTTAAACAAGAGTTAGTACAAAAGACACAAGATCAATACAAAGAATTACAAATTATTTTGGAGGCTTTGCAGGTTGATTTATTGAAGAATGCATCAGGTACAGGTGCAGCAGGTGTTAGGGTTCGTAAGGCATTAAGATTATTAAAGTCAAAGGTCACAGAAACATTGAATTTTTCAACTGAATGTTCTAAGGCATATAAGGCACCAGCTGGTGAATAATTAATCTGTAACAATATTTTTAATTTTTGTTACAATTTGCTTTTCTAATTGACATATTCTCATTCTTGAGATATCAAAAATATCCCCAATTTCTTCGAGAGTATGTTCTCTTTCATTAGATTTATTAATAACGCAGTTTTGTGATGTTGACAAATTTGATTGATAATATCTACATGATTGTTTTTGACAGCATTTGTTTAGTTCTTTATGATAATGAAAGCATGTTTTTTCAGCTAAATTATTTTGACTCATTTTAAATTTTCTCCATTTACCAATCTAAATTTCCTATTTATGATTGATATATCATTAAAATAATGGTAATCAGAAAAGGTAACTTTTACAATGGACCAGAGAGAAAAACAATTAAATTATATTGACTTTAAAGATGTCAAAGAAGACGATCAAAATAAAAGAAAAATTTTTGTATTAGATACAAGCGTTTTACTTTATGATAAAGACAGTATGTTTAAATTAAAAGGAAATAATTTATTTATTCCGTTTGTAGTATTAGAAGAACTTGATAAATTTAAAGATAAATCAGGCTTATTAGGAGAAGCTGCACGTCAACATAATCGTTTCTTAGATTCATTAAGAGAAAATGACGGTTTAAATGAAGGTGTATATGTCGAAGATAAAGATGTATTTATTAAGGTTTGGTTAACCAGTATTGATGATCAAATCAAAGATATCGTCACACCTAATACTAATGATAATTTAATTGTTCACGCTTTAGCGAATATTACAAAAAATTTTGGTTCTGAATTTGAAGTAATTTTAATCACTAAGGATATTAATCTTCGAGTTAAATGCGATGCATTAGGCTTACGTGCAAATGACTATTATGCTGATTATGAATTCATCACAAAAGAATCTGATTTATTATATAACGGTCATACAGAAATTACTATTTCAGATGAATCTTTGGCATTATTATATAAGCACCAGAGCATCTCAGATTTATCGGAAATTGAAAATAGTGTGAAACTATATGATAACCAATTGGTTGTCACCAAGAGCTTCTCAGGTGGCTCTGCGTTAGCTTATTACTTTAATCAGACACTTCATTTATTACCTGCAAAAGATGCTTTAATTAATGCAACAAGTGTTGAAGGTAAAAATAAAGAACAATTACATGCATTATGGATGCTATCAAATCCTGATTTACCTTTAGTTACAATGACTGGTATGCCTGGCTCTGGTAAAACATATATTACATTAATGGCAGCTTTACATTTAATTGAAAAGAAGAAATATAAGAGAATTATTTTTACTCGTCCTATTCAACCTGTAGGTAAAGATATTGGCTTTTTACCTGGTGATATTAATGAAAAAATGGCTCCTTGGCTATCACCTATTGTTGATAATTTTAGAAATAAATTTGGATCTTTAAGCTATTTCGAAACATTAATGGATAATGGCGTGATTGATGTGGCGCCATTAAGTTATATTCGCGGTCGTTCATTTAACGATGCAATTATTATTGTTGATGAATCTCAAAATGCAACAATTCATGAATTAAAGACAATTATTACAAGAACTGGACAAAATAGTAAAATTGTGTTATTGGGTGATACAGATCAGGTTGATTTACCCTATGTTGATAAATTTAGTAACGGTTTAACAATTGTAATTGAAAAAATGAAGGAAACATCATTACACGGACATATTCATTTAGATAGAGGCTATCGTTCTGATCTAGCTTCTTTGGCTGCTAATTTACTATAATTTAACTTAAAATCTATAATTATTATTTAAAAACGGATTTTAAAAATGTCGATTATAGATTTAAATCGTTATCAAAGAAATTACCCTCTTACAAGATTACAACCAATTTATGCAACAATTGCTAATGGAGATTGCTGTGATGATGTAGAACAATTGAAAAATGATTTCAATGATTTTCAAGAAGATTTTGGAAAATTAACTGATGCTTTTCATTATGGATTATTTAAACAAGATCCTATAAAAAATGATGTTTTTTATCCTGAATTAATCAATTATGCCGGGCATACAGGCCCATTTTTTATTGAATTAAATACAATCCCTAGTCAACAATTAATGCCATATAATGAGGATATTAATTTTAATGAACAACATTTATTTTTTAACAACTCAAAAAAAGATATCGTTTTTAAAGATGGTAAATATTTTTACGGCGACAGACATTGGCAAATTAATTACACAACATATGATATAACTTTCACAGGAGTTTTTCCTGGTGATTTGTACTAAAGAGAGGATAAAAAATGAGTAACGTAATACCTAGTGTGAATAAAGGCCATTCTTTAGGAAAAGGAAACCCTGAAATTATTCGCTGGAATGAATTGTGGGTAGGTTTTATTGATGTTGATGGAAATATTGCAGCTAGAATACCTAATTTAGATTTAAATGATTTAAATAATGTAAAATATGATAGTATACAAGTTAGAGGTCATATCACTTTAAATCAAGGGGATTATTTTTTAAAGGATTTTGTAAATAATAATTTATTATTAAATTTAGCTGAAGAATTAAAAAACATACAAACTCAGATAAATTCAGTTAATCAAACAAACTCTTCAAATTATATTCAACAAATTAATTCGATTGATACAAGATTAAACCCGCCTAGCCCTCAATATAATCCAATAAATAAAATTTTAACATTATATACAGATGATATTAATGAATTACAAAATGACCCAGGTACACCACATTTATGGTGGACACAAGATCGATTTGATTATTCGTTTAGTAATAAATCAATAAATGATTTAAGTGATATAAATACTTTACTAAAAATGTCAGACTTAAATTATGGTGATGGAATAAGTCAAGGTTTAATTCCTGCAATCGATCCATGGACTAGAAAGATAAAAGAAACATTATTACCACCTGATATTGTTAACAATAACAATTTATCAAATAATAAAACATTAATTGTAGGTACATTATTAGAAAGAGATGCTTATTTAAACCCATTTGAAGGTTTATTTTGGAAAATATTGGATAATTCTCAACCCGAATTAAATGATCTTTTATATATTTATAATGGTTCAAGCTGGTTAGAAATAGTTGGTCAAACAATTAATCAAAATGATATTATTACACAAATTAATTTAAATACTAATTTAATAATAGATATTAATAAAAATTTAACAGGCTTAGACACTTCAAAAATTGCTGAGTATCAAAATATAAATTATTCATCAGCATCAAATATATTTTTTTCTAGAGAACGTTTATTTAATTCATTGGAATCCCCAGATAATTCTATTTTAATTACACAAACTCCACAAACAAATATAATAAATCTATCAATCGTCGGATATAATCCAATTAATTCAATCGAACAAGTATATAATTCTTTATTATTTTCATTTGTTCCAACACAATCAACAGTTTTATACGGAACATCAGGCGCTACTTCAGTACCAACAAATCTTTATAAATCTTTTAATTTTAAAGATCCTACTACATTGGTAGGGGCTTCGAAATTAAATTCTTTAAAAGGCATATTATTTTCAGGCAATACCCATAAATTTCCATCACGTTTTTTAAAGGATTTTTTCTTAATAGATTCGAATTATTTTCAAATAGGTATTCGACAACTTAATCAAGCAATAATAACAGAATGGATTAAAATAAATTATACACAAGATTTAATAGATGATGTAACAAATATTATTATATCTGATTTATTCGATGCTAATGATCCTTTTAATATTTTATATTTTTAATTAAAAAATTGATATTTATTAATTAAAATGAAGAGGATATATTATGAGTAATTTTAGACCTGATTTTAATAAACAACATATTTTAGGAAAACCTCCAACAGATTTAAATGATTTATCAACCGCAATTCGTTGGAATGAATTGTGGATAGGTTCTATTGATGCTGATGAAAAAATAAATATAAATACAAATGAATTACCAAATCAACAAGGTGAATTAAGTTTAGATGCAATAACAGCGTCAGGAAATATTCGTCAAACTGATGGTTATTTATTTATTCCTGAATGGCAAAATCGTTCAAATTTAATTAATGTCGCTGAAGAATTAAAAAATATTAAGGAAGATTTATTAAATATCAACGGTAATAATCAAGGCGTATCAGGTGTAATTGAAGGAATAAATTTAATTGATATTAATAGTCAGCAATATGATAGTAATACTAAAGTTTTAACATTATATACAGATGATATTAATGAATCACAAAATGATCCAGGTACACCTCATTTATGGTGGACAGATGCAAGATTTGATGCAGCTTTTGCATTAAAAACATCATTTGATTTGCAGGATTCTGTAGATTTATTACGTCAATCACAATTAAATAATGGTACACCACAACAAATTGCCGATGTAAATAGAGTTATTCCAAAATTAGATAATAATATGAAAATACCTTTGGAATTATTACCAGACAATATTGTGAATCAGCCTATACAAGTTTCAAGAGTATATTCAGGTTTGGATGCACAAAGATTAGCATTTAATACTGCAAATTTAATTGAAGGTGATATTTGGAAAGTAACAGATGGACAACAATTAAGTTATATTTGGAAGCCTAATAATTGGTTACAATTAACTCAACCTACAAATTTCGATTATATTAAATCAATTAATCAAAATTTACCTGATCCTTCTACAAATGCAAATTTTGTTCGTCCTAATTTACCATCATTAGGCAATCCTGTTGGTAATGTAATATTAGAAACAAAAAATATACCAGAGCCTGCAGGTTTAAATCCAGCAACATCATTAATGTATTTTTCAAGAGATAGAGTAAATACATCATTATCTGCTGGTAATTATATTACATTAACACAAGATGCAATTACCAAAAAAACACAAATATCTTTCAATTCTGCAGGATTACAAAATAGTAATATTACAATGCAAGATGTTTATAATGCAATAAATGTTGATGGAACATTAATAAAAAAGTCATATAATCCTCAAACGCAAATGATTGATATTAAGCTTGATTCAGATGGCTTATTTAAAATGTTTACATCAGTCGGAGGAAATGTAACACCTTCACAAATTCC
>Ga0194118_10005442_pt1 | contig 13268 bp, 9 predicted proteins | sample TA2MahsurfametaG_2_FD_148662 | JGI IMG/M metagenome (GOLD analysis project Ga0194118, IMG submission 148662) | Freshwater microbial communities from Lake Tanganyika, Tanzania - TA2015013 Mahale N5 surface | ecosystem: Environmental > Aquatic > Freshwater > Lake | place: Tanzania: Lake Tanganyika...
ATCCGCCGCTGGCCCGGGCGCAAGGCCGCGCTGTTCCATCGCGTTGAGCAAGAAGCGATCAATGGCATTGGCACTCCACGCGGCGTTCCTTGGCGTGGGCACTGTCGGCTGTGAAAGCGGTTGGAAGCTCCACCATTGGCGGCGAAATGCCAGCGTGTCCTTCCATGAGGCTGGAGCCTCCGAATGCGGGGCGGTGGCTGAACCGGTGCGCGGGTCGGGCGCGCCTTGGCGAATCCACTCAGCGAAGTTCGCTATATTGCGGGCGTCCAGTTTGGCGCCGTTCTTGGGCATCCTCAGCTTTGGATGCGAGTGACGGAGGACTCGCAGCAACAGGCTGGCTTCAGGCTCTCCGGGTGCAAGCGCGGGACCAGACTCGCCGCCTTTAAGCAACCCATTCCGCGTGTCGAGCGCGAGACCGCCCTTCTTCTTCGCCGTGGAATGGCATTCATAGCACTCGGCAGCGAGCACGGGGCGGATGTGCCTCTCGAAGAACTCGTTTTGCGCGGGAGTGAGATCAGCAGCCGAAGCCGCCCAGCCCAGCAGAAGGCCGGCCAACGCGAGCATGAACATTCCGCCTGCTTCACGGCTTCGGCGATGAAAGGTTCGGTTCATGCGCGGATGCTGCTGGTACCAGTTTACAGCTTGCCGGTCTTCAGGAACTCGTGCCGCACCGGTGCGGTTACGCGCTGGCCGGTGGTGGCGATGAAGTTGACTTGGCCGGGCGCGAACTCGAGCGTTTTCACCTCGAGAAAGCCGGCCGGCACGCGCACGACACCCTGGATATAGTTCACCGCTATCGGGCGCGCGGCACTCAACTCGATGGTCGTTGCAATGCCTTCCCGCGTGAGCACGTTCGGTGCGAGCGATGCGGCGAGGCCGTCGGCCCAGTGGCCCGTGATGTCTTCGATGCCGACGCAGTTGTTGCGGCCGAACCACGGCAGGCCGTGGCGGCCGTGGTTCTCCAGCCAGAGCAGCGTGCCGTTGAGCACGGCCGGATCTTTGAGCGCAAACCACAGCCAGCCTTCGTCGCCCCGCGTGGCGGTGGCCCACGCGAGGTCGCCCGGCTCGTTCAGCAGGAGCACGAGGTCGGCGTGGCCTTTGCGAGCGGGCAGCGCCGCGAGGTCGGTGTGGGCCGGGCCGCGCCACGCGAGCGGCACCTTGTCCAGCTCGGTAAAGCGGCCGCCTACTAGCAAGGCCTGATACTCGGCCTGCTTAGGATCGCTGAACAAGCCCGGCGCGACCATTCCGAATTTGAACGGGCTGGTCTTGAGGCGAAATGCGCCCTCCTGCTCCGGCATCGCGAGCGTGGCGTGGTGGCCGATGGGTGTTCGGCCCGCGAAGCCCTCGATGACGTGGCGGGAATAGACGACGTTGTGCCCGTCCACGAGGGAAAGCTCCTTCGTGACCGTGCCGGGGCGGACCTTGGTCTTGATGACCGTGGTGAGCGTGGTCACGTCGCCGGCTTTCTTCGTGGCGACGTGTTGCCATGGCGAACCGGCGGACTCGCCGTGGGGCGGGTGCTTCTCGCCGTTGACCGGCTCGCCGTTGCCGCCGAAAGGCAGGCAGAAGAAATCGCCGCGCAACGGCACCAGCACCGGCACCGGGTAGGCGTGCTTCTCTCCCTGCCACGGGCTGATGTGGTAAGGCTGCACGGGCCGGGCGGAGTCGCGGAAGAAAGTGACCGGAGCCATGTGCCCGCCGAGCTTGGTCAGGGCCAGCTCGACCTGCGGCGTGGCGACAATCCAGCTCGGCTGCGCGGCGACCATGCGGGTCTGTTCACCCGGGCCGGCTTTGGCGAAGCCAGTGAAGAGGAAGTGCGCAAGCGCGGTGACCGCAAAAAAGCACGGGCGTTTCATGCGGCGAGCTTAGCAAGCCACCACTTGATGCCAAGGTAGTTAGTCGAGAAGCTTGTAGCTGTTGACACCGCATTTGGGCGAGTCCTTAAGACTATTGCCCCCTGATAAAGTCACTCCCGATGGGCAAACAGGCAGGCCGATGCTCTCAAGCGAGCAAGAATGCTGGCACCAAACCCGCATGAGCGGATCGGTAGGGGAAATTTTATAAACTCGTTCAAGTGCCCACGCTTTTTGCGCTCATACGACAATATCCCGCATCACATGTCCGTGCACATCCGTCAGGCGAAAGTCGCGGCCGGCGTAGCGGTAGGTAAGGCGCTCGTGGTCGAAGCCGAGGCGGTCGAGCATCGTCGCGTGCAGGTCGTGGACGGACGCGCGGTCTTGGACGGCGGCGAAGCCGAACTCATCCGTCGCGCCGTGGACGGTGCCGCCCCGGATGCCGCCACCCGCCATCCAGACGCTGAAGCCGTAGTGGTTGTGGTCGCGGCCGAGCTTGGATTTGCCGGCGTCGGTCAGTTCCACTGTCGGCGTGCGGCCGAACTCGCCGCCCCAGAGGATGAGCGTGTCCTCGAAGAGGCCGCGCTGCTTGAGGTCCGCGATGAGCGCGGCGATGGGCTGGTCAATCTGCGCGGCGAGCTTGCGGACGTTACCCTCGATGTTGTCGTGGTTGTCCCACGGCTGACCCGCCCCGTGCCAGAGCTGCACGAAGCGCACGCCGCGTTCCAGCAGCCGCCGCGCAATGAGCGTTTGCCGCCCGTGGACGTGCTCGCCGTAAAGCGCGCGGAGACGCTCGGGTTCCCGGCTCAGGTCAAACGCGTCGCTCGCCTCCATCTGCATGCGGAAGGCAAGTTCAAAGGACTGGATGCGGGCGTCGAGCCGCGAATCGTTCGCGCGGGCGGCTTTGTGCTCGTCATTCAACTGGCGGAGCAAACCCAGTTGGCGCTGCTGCATCTCGGCGGTCGCGTGCGGGCTGCGGATGTTCTCGATGAGTTTCTCCAACTGCGAGTGCTGGGGGTCGATGAAGGTCCCCTGATACACGCCGGGCAGGAAGCCGTTTTGCCAGTTCTGCGTGTCCTTGATGGGGTAGCCCCCAGGGCACATCGCGATGAAGCCGGGCAGGTTTTGGTTCTCCGTGCCGAGACCGTAGAGCATCCACGAGCCGAAGCTGGGCCGCGCCTGCACAGAGTCGCCGCAGTTCATCAACATGAGCGACGGCTCGTGGTTCGGCACCTGCGCATACATCGAGCGCACCACCGCGATGTCGTCAGCGAATTGTGCGGTGCGGGAGAAGACCTCGCTGATTTGGAGACCGCTTTGTCCGTAGCGCTGAAACTTGAAAGGGGAGGGAAACGCCGCACCGGTCTTGCGTTCGGTACGAAGGTTCTCGCTAGGGAGCTGCTGGCCGGCGTATTTGGCGAGCACGGGCTTGGGGTCGAACGTGTCAACGTGCGACGGCCCGCCATTGAGGAAGAAGTGAATGACGCGCTTGGCTCGTGCGCGGTAGTGCGGGGCTTTTGGTGCAAGGGGGTTGACCGACTCCGAGGCGTCCGCTGATGAAAGTAAGCCTGTCAGGCCCAGCGTACCCATGCCCATGCCACAACGGTTGAGGAAGTTGCGACGGCTGACGCTGTCTATCTGAGGCCCAACGCACAGGGAATTCACAAAAAAAATATAACGGCGTCTGTTGGACGCGGCAACGGCGTTCTGTGTTCTTGCCGCGTTACAGTCTGGTGAGTGCCGCTAGGGTCGCCTCGATGCCCTTCGCCATCTGATCCACGGTGAACTGCTCAGTTACCGCCCGCCGCCCCGTTTCACTCAGTGCTTGGAGCCTTGCTGGGTCAAGTAGGAGAGACTCAATAGCCGCTGCGAGCGCAACTGCATTTGCCTCGGCGATGACGCCACCGCCGGTGGCCTCGACCAGTTCGGGGAATGCCGCGTGACGCGGCTGCACCACTGGCACGCCCGCCGCGAGTGCCTCGATTAGATAAAGCCCAAAGCCCTCGCCGTAGAGCGCAGGCACGGAGAAGACGGTGAGCGATTGAAGGAAGGCGATCTTTTGTGCGCGCGTCAGGTTGGGATGAAAAGAAACTTCCTTAAGGCAGCCCGCCCGCCGCAGATGGTCTTTGAGTTGCGCGACAAACGGCTCGTCGCCGGGGCCGCAGCCACCACCAACCTTGAGTTTTAGGCCGGGCACGCTGTTACGCCGTTTCAATTCGATGAACGTCTCGACTAGCAGGTCGAGGCCCTTCTCGGGGCACATACGGGCGAAGTAGCCGAGAACAGGTGGCAAGTGACTGGAGGCATTTGTCAGTCGGGTTGCAATTCCGCCTTTATCACCCGCCATCTGCGATTGGTCACCATGGCCAGCGAGATTGATGCCGTTAAAAATCACTTTAACTTTGTCAACCGGGAGATTCAAACGCCGAGCCATCGTGTCGCCGAAGTAACGGCTGGGCGCGAGGAAGAGGTCACAATCCCGACAGCGCTCGGCTAACAAACTCCAAACCTGCTTGCGCATCGGGTCGGGCATCGAATCGAGGTAAGCGTCCTCACCTTGGAGGTTGCAGACGACTTTACACCCTAGCTCGGATTTCAGTTTGCGCGTGAAACCGACGAGCAGCGCGTTGGAGAGTAACACTACATCAGGCCGGGGCTGAGTTTTAAGCCATGTGACTAGCTCGTCGAGCTCGCGCACTTGGTTACCCTCCTCACCGCGCAACATCGAGAGGGATAGTTCGCCAACGTCGGCGGCGCGGGTCTTGGCGGCGCGCCCGGCAGCGAGCTTGAGAAAAGCAGGGGAGTCCAGCAGCGCATGCAGCCATTGGGGCGTGTGCCGAAAGAAGACTGATTGTTGTTGGAGGTAAACATTTATGCCGCCGAAGAAGGTTGGCACACCGGCAGCCTGGTTAGGCTCGTCAAGCGTCATGGGCAGGTAGAGTGGCACCATGAGCACGGTATGCCCGCGCAGGCGTAATGCAGCTACGAGCGCGTTGTCTCGTAAGCAGTTGCCACAATACATTCCACCCGCACCGGGGGTGATCTGGACGAGGTTCATCGCCAGCTAGTTTGCCAGCGGCTGTCCCAGGGGCAAGTCATCCGGTAACGGCACAAACTCACGGAATTTTTGCCAAAGCGGCTCGAAATTTTTGTCCACATCGCCGCTGAGGCAGTCAGTGATCTCGCCTCCAGCCTCGGGATACTTAGCGGTCACGTCCTTGAACGAGAAGTTCGGATTGTAAAAGGCATACACAAGCTTCCGCATATTCTCCACACTCAGACGCATCGACTTAGCGTAATCAGCGAAGCGAGCCGGAGAAAAATCGTTTGCTTCAATCGCCTTATGAACTTCGTCGCCGGCCATCACTCCGCTCTTCAATGCCAGCATTAGTCCGCTACTAAATACAGGATCCAGAAACGCAAAAGCATCGCCGACCAACAGTAGGCCGGCGCTGCCACAATGACGAGCGTGTTGGGTGTATTCGCTGGTAACGTAGTGAGGACCAACCTGCTGGCCGACGGAGAGATGTTCTTTGATCCAAACATTTTGTTCCACTTCACGATTGAAGATATCCCTCGGTTCACGCACGCCGTCACGCGTGAGGTATTTGCCTTCGGCTACAACACCCACGCTTACCATGTCGTTATGCTGCGGAATGTGCCAGAACCAGCCCTTATCCGGCACGTAGGCCACGGCGGTCTGACCCTCGTCTATGCCGGATTCCCGCTTCGAGCCTTTGTAATAGGTCCAGACGGCGACCTTGTTTAAATAGGGATCGCGCGTGCGCCAGCCGTTGCGAACGGCAGCAAAGGCTTCTTTACCCGTGCAGTCCAGCGTAATAGGAGCACGATACTCTGCCACAGAACCATCCTTGTGTTGTGCACGTACACCGACCACACGACCATTCTCACGAAGCAGTTCTTTGACGGTGGTTTCCTCCTTCACCGTGGTGCCCTTGCTGCGTGAATGGTCGAGAAGCATTTGATCGAGTTCGCTGCGCAGCACCTGCCAAGTCTGTGCGACACTATCGCGGTCGTAACGATTGAAAAAGTAAAACGGGGTGCTGACAGTTCCGTTGGGGGAGATGAATACCACACTATACTTCTTCATGAAATGTGACTGCTTCATCCTCGGGATTAGGCCCAGACGCTCCATCGGTCCGTAGGTAAAAGGGATCATGGACTCGCCGATGTGGTAGCGAGGAAACTTCTCGCGCTCTAACAAAAGCACACGGTGTCCGTGCTCAGAGAGAATGTAGGAAGATGAGGAGCCTGAAGGACCACCGCCAACCACAATGGCATCGTAGGAGTTTTGTGAAAACATACGTATGCGTAATTTAGGGTGCATTCGGCTCTGTGCAAGCCAAGAACCTGAGAAAGTTTATCAGGTTGGCCGCCGCACAGCCCACCGTCCGGTAGCTGCCTGCGCCAACGCCCGGTCAGCCTCCCCAAGCCATTGCGCCTCAGGAAGAGCATACGGGCGGAGTGTCTTCCAAAAGCCCATCTGCCCGTTGGGCTGAAACAAGTAGAGCGGGACTAGATTCTGACCACGGACAAATGCATGGCACGTTTGGCAAGAATTGTTTGTACGTAGCATTTGACCAACAAGAAACAAACTTCAGGCGCGGGTTGCTTTACTTTCCAAAGCACATCAGGCGCTTTTCCGTCCGCAAATAAATGCGGCCGTCCACGATCGCGGGCGTGGACATAACGATTTCGCCCATTTCGTTGCGGGCGATTACCTCAAGTGCGTTGCTACCGCCGAAGACGGTCACAGTGCCCTTCTGGGAGATCGCATATACGTTGCCGTCAGCCGCCGTTAGGCTGGAGTAGTAGTCACCCAACGCGCCGAGGCGTTCGTCGCGGTAGATTATCTCACCGGTCTTCGCGTCGTAGCAGGTCGCCATGCCGCCGCTGCGCACGGTATAGACCCGACCCTGATGGTAAAGCGGCGAGGCCACGTAGGGCAGGCTTCGGTTGTGCTTCCACGCGATGTGGGTGCCGGAAATCTCGCCACGCCCGCCCGGCTTCACGGCGAAAATGGCGTTCTCCGCCTGCACGAACTGGTCCGCCATGCCCTCGTATTCGGCCTTGGTCACGAGGCCGTCTTTGTCGAGATCAAACTGGCTGAAGCGGTCCTTGAACGGGCCAATGGGGAATTCGTCCTTAGTCAGCTTGCCGTCCCTGTTTTTGTCATGTTGCTCCAAGAAATCGGCGTGGGGCGACAAGGCCAACCGATCACCGGCGTCACTACCGATGTTCCAACTCGCGATGAACAGCAGGCCGTCGCCCGCGGTGGGCGAAGCGTTGGCGACGCGCGCCATGCCCCGCGAGGACCAGAGGAGTTTGCCAGTCTTCGGGTCGTAGGAGGAAAGCTTGAGCGAGCCGTTGACGATAAGTTCCTCGACGCCGTTGTGCCGCCAGACGTAGGGCGTGGCAAAGCCGCGCCGGTGATCAGGCCGCGCGGTTTTCCAGACTTGTTTGCCCGTGCGCTTGTCCACCGCCACGAGAAAGGAGTTCATGTCCGAGTCACAGAGCTGGATGACGAGGTCGCCGAGGAGAATAGGCGAGCTGCTGGAGCCGAACTCGACTACTGGTGTGGGAAGCGGATGCCGCCACAGTTCCTTACCGGCCAAATCATATGCCAGCAGCCCGTAACTGCCGAAATATGTGATCACGCGTTCTCCGTCGGTACAGGCCGTGGGTGCAGCGGGACTGCCGATGCGGTGGGCAGCCTCCAGTTTTTCGGCAGGCGCGGGCTGGAGCCAGAGCATTTTGCCTGTGATACGGTCGATTGCCAGAGTGACCAGTTTCCCATTGTCCACGCCGGTAAGGAAAATGCGGCCGTCCCAGAGCACCGGTGAGGAAATCCCCGGCGGTAGTTCGGTGCTCCAAAGAAGGTTAGTCTTTGGCCCAAAATGAACAGGCGGTTTGCCCGTGCCGACAGCGGAGGCGGTGGCATCGGGGCCGCGAAATTGCGGCCAGTGCGCGGCGTGCGAGGCAGTGGCGAGTAACAAGACGGCAACGAAGAGCTTGGGGCGCATGAGTCAATTGCGGACGAGGCGAGCGGTATTCAGTATTCAGGTAATAGGGCTTAAACTGGCGGGCGGCTCAACCCAGTATGAGCTTTCGTTCCTCAGGTTCAATTTGCTTCCAATCCCCTGTAGGTAAGCTGCCCAACCAAAAGCCGCCGATTCGCATTCTAACTAGGCGCAAAGTCGGGTGACCAATGGCGGCAGTCATGCGGCGTACCTGGCGGTTTTTACCCTCGATTAGCTCGAGCGCGAGCCAGCATTCCGGCACGCTCTTACGTGTGCGTATAGGCGGATCGCGCGGGGGTATTTCGGGAGACGGGTCGAGCAGGCGCACATGGCAAGGCAGGGTGCGGTGGCCTTGGATCACAAGGCCCTGCTCCATTTGGCGCAGGGCTGCGGCGGTGGGAATTCGCTCCACCTGCACCCAATACTCGCGTTGATGCGCATGGCGTGGATGAAGGAGCTGTTGGTTCAATTCCACTTCGTCACTTAGCAGCAGCAAGCCCTCTGAGTCCGCATCTAGTCGACCAATCGCATATACGCGGGGCGGAAAGCCAAACTCCGCGAGGGTGCGAAACTTCGAACCCGGCTCGGGTGTGAATTGGGACAGGACCCCGTAAGGTTTGTGGAAAGCGAGTAGCATGGTTGGCTAGTGGGTGGCGATTTTTCGCAAACCTAACTTGGCTCCCTTCCGCACGCTGGTGATACCCAGCGCGATCTGAACGTTCGACCTGAAATTGCATCGGCCCGCTTGGGTTGAGGCGATGAGCCACTCATCCCGTAGTCGCGCGCGGTGCAAGGATTGTTTTGTCACTCGCGGCGGTGGGGTGAGCTCGACGACCACTTCTTCGATCTTTGATCGCGCGCGTAGAAAAAGGCTCATCTCGCTAAATTCGGCCGCGCCTTTTTCGGCCTAATTCTCTTCTCACTGTTGAACTAGCTCTTAATTGTCGTGAAGGCCAAAAGGAACGTGTGAAACGGACAGGGCTGGCAAGCGGCGACGGTCGCATCAGTCTGCAATGTGCGATTAGGTCAAGAGTTCGGGAAGGAAAAACCAACCGGAGGATGCAAAGAAATTTTTTGCTAGGACAGCCTATGTCCGACCAACCCGCGCAGACTGGTGCAAAAGAAAGACAAATTATGAAGCACCAAATGCAACTCACCCTCGCCAATGCCACCCCCTCCCGCTACCCAGCGCCGCGTCGTCAGCGCCGCTTACCCAGCGCAGGCTGGTGGTTTGAGCAAATGCGCCGTGCTGTGGATGGCGCTATTGAGTGGCAGCCCCCTCAGCCCGCTCGCCCTCAACAGACGCATCTCTTGTTGGTGGCCGGGTCGAAGCCGTCTTAATTCGACATCACTTCGCGGTGGGCCGATCCTTGTATTTCTCGTAGAGGCGAGTGTGGCGGCTGTCGAGTGATACTTCGCGGCCGGCAATCCACATCCGCTTCACATTCGCGCGGAGGTCGAGGATGTTTCCGTCGCAGGCAATGAAAGTTGCGTCCTTGTTTACCTCCAATGAGCCGAGGCGGTCAGCAAGGCCGAGCACCTGTGCGGGATATAGCGTGAGGCCCTTGAGCGCCTCGACTTCAGGCAGGCCGAAGGCCACAGCATGCGCGGCTGCATAGGGTGTGTTGCGCGCAGAAGTTGCGTTGCTCGCGCCGGAACCCTCGCTGAACAGCACCTTCACGCCGGCCTTGTGCAGCGTGGCTGCGCCTTTGAATTGCGCGTCGTAGGCGTCCGTATCGCGAAATGGCTGGTCGAATGTGGACTCGAAAATAACCGGCACCTTCGCGGCGGCCAAGTCTTCGGCCACGCGCCATGCGTCGCGTCCGCCGGCGATGGTGATCTTGTATTTGCGCTGCGCGGCCCAAGCGAGTGCGGCCTTGATTTGGCGCACATCGTTGGCGTGGACGATGAGCGGCAGTTCGCCGCGCACGAAGGGCAGCATTGCTTCCCAGGCGGGAACCTTCGCTGGCGGTTTGCCATCCTTGGGTTTGCCGCTTTCAGTCTTTGCATAGGCGTTCGCCTCGTCGAAAAAGTCGTCGAGGTCTTTGAGGCGTTTATTGCGTTCCTTGGCTTGGTCCTCGGGCGATTTGGCCTTTGTCCCGCGAGAGAGTTCCTTGGGCATGACGTTCAGTTGCATCGCGGGCCAGAAGACGTGCAGCGCGATGGGCGCCTTGACGGTCATCTCCTCCATCGTCCAGCCGGCGAGCGAGATGACGCCGGACTGGCCGCTGACCGTGCCGCCGAGCGGGAGCACCAGCGCGTGTGTGATGCCGTTGGCGCGCGCGACGGGGATCAGTTCTGAGTCCGGGTTGACCGATAACCATGCGCGTACGTCGGGCGTGTGGGTACCGGTCTCGGTCGTATCTTGCGTAGCGCGCACGGCGGAAATCTCGGTGAGGCCAAGTGAACTTGTCGGCAGGATGAGGCCGGGAAAAAGGTGTAACCCATTCAAGTCCACCGTGCGGTCGGGCTTCGCGTTGGGCGAGGTCTTCGTGACGGAAAGAATCTTGGTTCCGCGCGTCAGGACGAAGCCGGGCGCGAGCGTTTCGCCAGCGACAGTGTGGACGGTTGCGTTTGCGTACAGCACCAGTTCGTAGGAACTCCACGGGGCGAGCAGACTCTTGCTGCCAGTTGCTCTTTCAACTTGAGCAATGGCGGGCAGTACGCAGGCCAGCAGCGTGCTGAACAGGGCTGACAGCAGATAGGTGACGGACACAGTCGCGTTTATGGCGGCTCTCGGCGACAAGCGCAAGCGCGCCTTCTGCGTCATGGGCGCACGGCGGCAAAGCGCAACCCGCGTGTGCTCACACGTAACTCAGCGAGGCCGAAGGCTTCCATCACCGCCTCGTAGATGGCCGCGCCGAACAGGATCACGTCCGCACGCGTGGGTGGCAAACCGGGCAACTCGCGCCTTTTTGCCATCGGCAGATGCCAGAGCCGCTCAACGTGCCAGCGCAGCCGCGCGGCGGTGAAGCGCGTGGCTTCGATGCGTTCGCGGTCGTAGTCGGCGAGTTGGAGTTCTAGTCGCGCCAGGATGCTTGTGGTGCCACCAGTGCCGACAAGGCAGGGCCGGGCCGGCAAGAGCTGGTCCAGATGCGGCGCGAGCCGCGGGCGCACTTCGCATTCCAGAAAGGCACGGAGCTGTGCACGGAGATTGGCCAACTCAGCGGGTGTGGGCGGGTCAGAGAGGCTCGCGGATTCTAGCAGCCGGACGGTACCGAGTTTGAAGCTGTCACGAAAGATCGCACAGTCAGCGTTGCCGAGGATGAACTCCGTACTGCCGCCGCCCACATCGAGCAGTAGCACCGTTTGGTTGCTCAAAGAGTCGTTTGTCAGCACGCCTTGAAATACCCAGTCTGCCTCTTGCTCGCCGCTTATCACCTCGATTGTTACGCCGCTGGCCGTGCGCACGGCCGCGAGCAACTCATTCGCGTTTTCTGCGTCGCGCGCCGCGCTGGTGGCGATAACTCGGAGATGTGAGGCGCCCTGCTTTTGGGCGATGGCGGTGAAATGGGCGACGGCCTTGGCGGTGTCGGCGATGGCCTCGGGGCGGAGCCGGTGGTCGTCATAAAAGCCTCGGCCCAAGCGCGTCTGCTCACTGCCTTCCCAGATTGGCTCGACGGCGGCGGGGAAAACATCTGCGACGAGCAACTTTACTGAGTTGGTGCCAATATCGATGACCGCGCGGCGGTCCGAACGCGGAATGCGGAATGCGGCCCGTGAGGCGGAGGCAGTGAAATGCTCAGGGTCTTGGCTCACGGGACTAAGCACTGGTTATTAATCATCTCTCCTTTGACTCGCGCATTGCGAGCACGGCTGCGCCCGTGATGCCGGCGTCGTCACCGAGCTTGCTGGCGATGATCTTGATGCCCTTGGCTGTGCCGGGCAGCGCGTAATCCTCCGCCGTCGCGATGATGATAGCCATCATTTCGTCGGCGAGTTGGTCCATCACCCCGCCGCCGAGGACAACGACCTCTGGGTTCAAAAAGTTAATAACGTTGGCGACGGCGGTGCCGGTGTATTCGGCTGCCTCCTCCACGATTTGCTCGATGAACTTGTCTCCGCGCCGCAGCGCCTTGCGGAGGTCGCCACTGCGCATATCGGTGAGCTCCGGGCCGAGCATGTCGGTCAGCACAGTCTTTTGGCCGTCCTTTACGGCAGTCTGGATGCGGCGAAAGAGCGCGGTGCGACTGGCAAGGGCCTCGAAGCAGCCCTTATTGCCGCAACCGCACTTGGGACCATCCACGTCCAGCACCATGTGGCCGATCTCACCGGCGGTGCGGTTGAAGCCCGAGTAAGGCTTGCCATCGAGCACGATGCCCGCGCCGATGCCCGTGCCGAGGAAGATGCCCACCATCGAACGCGGCTTGGGGTCTAGCTCCGTCTCATACACACCAAGAGCGCAGACATTGCAGTCGTTCTCGGCGAAGACTGGTAGATCAAGCTGCTTCTCCAACGCCTTCTTCAACGGTACATCCTCCCACTTGAGGTTTGGCGCGAAGATTATCCGGCCTGCCTCCGGGTCAACCGCCCCTGGCGCGCCGATGCCCACGGCGCGGATGTCATCCGGCTTAAGGTTACACTCACCCACCACCTCCTTCATGCAGCGGGTGACGCGCTCCAGCACGCCCTCGGGGCCGCGCTCAGACTTGGTGCTCATCTTGACTTTACCGAGGCACTTGAGCTGCGGCGTGAAAACACCAGCGAGGATCTTGGTGCCACCAAGATCCACGCCGACGAAGTATTCGCGTTTGCCAGAGAACTCGGCCATGCGTGGTAAATTTACATTGCCCGTCGCGTGAAAGGCACGGACGGCGAAAACTTTCGCGACTTAACCAGCCCACCGCCAGCAGCCAGATTGGAGTCGTTCAAGTGAGCTGGCAGTTTAGCGCCCCGCTAACACAGACTCGATCTTGCGGCGTAGGTCGGCGTTGATGTCGTCGGGCGAGCGATCGGCGTCTACGATGTCGAAGCCGTAAGTGGCTTGCAGGCGGGTAAACTGCCCGGCCATGAGCACTTGGTATTTTAGAAAACTGTCAAACATATCGCGCGAAAGGCCGAGGTCCATGCCGCTCTCCCAGTAGTCGAGTGCTTTGTTTTTTGCGAAATTTCGCTGCACGAGCTGCTCAGGCGTGATGTTTAGGTAGAAGACGGCGTCGGGTACCAGTGCAATGCCGTAAAGGTTCTTGAGCCACGCTTCGTCCATGCCGCGCACGAGGTCGCGCGCCATGAGGGTGTAGATGTAGCGGTCGGCCAGAACCATGAAGCCCGCCTTGAGCGCGGGCAGCATGATGTTTTCGACTTGGTCGGCAAAGTCAGTGGCGTAGAAGAGGCTAAGGGTGGTGTGGCTGAGAATGTTGCCATTCTGGGCTTT
>Ga0194118_10005444_pt1 | contig 13264 bp, 14 predicted proteins | sample TA2MahsurfametaG_2_FD_148662 | JGI IMG/M metagenome (GOLD analysis project Ga0194118, IMG submission 148662) | Freshwater microbial communities from Lake Tanganyika, Tanzania - TA2015013 Mahale N5 surface | ecosystem: Environmental > Aquatic > Freshwater > Lake | place: Tanzania: Lake...
TCCCGCAGTTAGATTGGGGAGATTGTTTCGACGGACCTGGATTGTGCCCCATGTTCCTGAGCGCGCTCCTGGCGACCCATTCCCCTCCTGCTGGAGCGACCGGACCGGCGGGGAGTCGCGTCGCGGAATGGCGCGGCGGACAAAGGACCGATCGGTGCGGAGCACAGACGGAGCCAGTGTCGCGCCCGACCGCGGTCGGCAAGGCCAGATGTGCCCTCCACCGTAAACCAGGCCGTCAGTGTCCGAAATTGCAGCTGGCAATGCCTTGCCGCTGGCGGTTCGCGAAGGAAGATCTTCAGGAACTTGGAGAAACGCATGAACGGGCGTCAATCCGCTCAACCGCTCCGACCCAGTCCTGCGCGGGATCTAGCAGGTCCCACGTGACCGTAAGCGACGCCGACTGCCCCACCGCCAACGGCCGGAGCGGGGAGGTGAATTCCAACTCGACGTAAGGTGGCAAGCCGGGGAGCCGGAAAGGCGAATCATCGGGATCGGAGAATACCTCGGCGCGCCGGAACCGGGCCCGCGGTCCTCCGGGAAGTGCGGGAGTGCCAACGATGAACAGATGTCCGTCGACCGGCGCGGCCAGGCGATGGGCATCCAGCCCAATCTTCTGCCACGGTGAAGACGGGCGGTGCAAGGACACGAGGTCGCCGTGACAGGACCGCAAAAACTGATCACAAGGGATGTGAGAGTTTTAGGCGCTGGTTCATGGTGGTTGGTTCGCTTCGGAAAGTCCATCCCCGGTGGAGCAGTTTTTGCGGTCCTGTCACTTCCCCTGGCCTCGTCGAGAACGTGCTGGTGGAGGTTTATGGATCCCAGATGCGCTTCCGCGAGCTTGCCGGCATCACGACGCCCGAGCCTCGGGTTTTGGTCATCCAGCCTTGGGATGCCACAACCGTACATCCCATTGAGAAAGCGATTCTCAAAGCGAACCTGGGTTTGAACCCGTCTGTGGATCGAAAAGTGATCAGGATTGTGTTGCGTGATCTCAGCCAGGAACGGCGACAGGAGTTCGTGAAGATTGCCCGCAAGATGGCTGAGGAAGGTCGTGTCGCCGTGCAGCATGTCCGGCGTGATGCGCTGGAGGCTTTGAAGAAGGAAGGCAAGAGCGGTGGAGTGACGGAGGATCAGGTCGAGATGGCCGAGAAGGAAGTTCAGAAGCTGACCGACCAGTATATCGGCAAGATCGACGCACACCTCGCCCACAAGGAAAAAGAGATCATGACCGTGTGACGGGTGTGACGGCGACGTTGCTCCGTCAATGACCCTACTTCTCGCCGGCCTTCTCGAGCACACCTATCCCGGGGGCCGGGCCGGCGCCGGGACCTTCCACGGTATTCTCATCCACCCAAGCCGAGGCTCGTGGGCGACCTAAACGAAAAGCAGTTGCGCCAGTCTGCTGAGCGGAACCATGCCAGAAGTAGGCATGGTTGCGCCGGAAAACCACGCCGTCGCTGCCCGCGCTGCTGGCGTATCCCGTCTGCATATCGCGGGCGACGTTCTGCTCAGCCACGAGTCCGACCACCACGGGGGAGTTCGGAGCTTCAGCCGTGCCGCCCGCGCCTCCGCTGATGGCGAGCGCCGTGCTCCGGCTGTTGAGGAGGGTGTTGTGTCGGAGGAGCGTTCCCAGGGTGAGGGGGAAACCTGTTGGAAACTTTGGCTCTTCATGCGCATTCACAAACAGGCCGAGGTTGCTCATTTCCACCCAGTTTCCCTCCACCGTATTAAAGTAACAGGTGCCCAACCCGCTGTTCCAGGTCCGGGGCATTGAACTGGCAAGTGTGCTCGCGCACGAATGCAGGAAAAGTCCCGGGCTGCGCATGCGACGGACCGTGTTGGCAGAAATGATGTTCTCATTGCAGCCGATCCACAGTTGGATGCCCGTCATGCCGTCGGCCACGGTGTTGCCCACGATGTGATTTCGAAAAAATCCCGTGCTGACGCTCGCCAGGCTCCCGCTCCGGGGCGGAACTTGCCACGGACGATCCAACTTCAAAGTCCTGCCCTCGCGGGCGACGACACGCCGTGTTTGCCCTTGCCCTGGGCCCTGGAGGATCGTCACGCAGTACTCCCTGATCGCCGGTTCAGGCGAACCATCGTCGCGGTCTGGGGGCAGGAACAACTTTCCCTCACCACCGCCGTCTGCTTCGAGCTCCTGGCGTGAGACAGTGCCAAGCCGGGCGTCAGGTGTGGGCGGCACGGAGGCTGGAAGGGTGATGTCCTGCTTGCTGGCATCGACGATTGCTCCGAAGTACATCGTCCGGTGATTGGCTTCGAATAGAATCACTTCGCCGACATTCTGGTTTTCATAGCCTGCAGCCGCGCCAAAAGCCATCTTTGGGCCATCCACGGCTCGTCCGCTGGAGTCCTGCTCGGACGTCGCGTTATGGCCCAGCCAGTTGTGCGTGACGGAACCGCGACCGGTAGCGACCCAAATCAGCCGTCGAGTCTGAGCGCCGCCGGCTTCCGCTCCCTGCGGGGCACGAGTCACATTGTGCTCGATGATGCAGCCTTCGAGCACTTCATTCCGACTCTGGATGGCGCCTTCGGCGGTCTCTTTGAATCGTGCGCCATAGCGGAGAACGGGGACCAGGATGTTGCTGGTAATGAGTGAGTGCGTGACCGCAGAGAGATCCACAAGGACGCGACCGTGCAGTTCGTTCTGACTGACGATGGCGTTCCGGGAGCGAAACAAGTGCACGGCGCTGATTTCCTGATCCACTCCTTCGAGATCCGCAACCAGGCAGCGTTCAATGCGGCAATGATCCAACCACGCCAATGGATCGGGTGCCGCTGCAATAATTCCATTGCTGATCTCCGGGTTGCCGAGGACCGCCAGGTCGGTGATCGCTGAGCCGTGGCCGCTCAACCTCACGGCAGCCGTCGGAATCGAAGGCGGGGGCGTCTTTCCCTGGACGACCGGCCTTGAGGAAGGGATGAGTGGAGCGCGCTGAAAGCCATCTTTCCCGCTCGGTTCGCATCGGATTTGCGTGAGTGCTTTGCCGGCTCCTTGGAGCGTGGTGTGAGCTGGGATAAGGAGTGTCTCCCGCATCGAAAAGACTCCAGGACCGAGCCGAAGCGTTCCGCCACCGTCTTGAGCAAGTCGAGCCAGAGCCTCATTTAGGTCGACGGGCCGGGCCGGGTCAGAGGTGGGAGAGAGATTCCTCCTGGCTTTCCGAATTTCCGGCGCTGCTTTCACGTTCATCGGCAGTGCCTCACCCCAGCCGTAACGGCCTCCATGTCCGGCATGCAACCAGATGAGGTAGCGCCCCGGACGAAGATCATCGGGCAACTTCATGGACACCTGGTATTTTTCGGCAGTGGCAATCTCAAGCCAGCGTCCGTTTTTTCCAGGCTCGGCGAGCCAGACATGGGCCGTGGCACGATCAGGCCGCCGGGCGAGGTCGCGTCCGAACAGACGTACCACCTGGCCCGGTGCCGGTTCCGCGGGCCAATGCCACCAGGCTTGAGGAATGTTGAGCCGGATGGGCCGGGACCACCCCGCATCGTTGTGCGCCCAGACAAGGAACGGTCCTCCGTACGCGGTGATGTCGAGATGGGCAGTCAACCACTCCGAGCTGCCGGCCAGGATTCGAACCTTGCTTGACTCTCCGCCTGAAGCGCCGGCCCCACGCCCCCATGCGAACACCTGCCGTCCAAGCCGTTCCCCCGTGACGAAGAAGCTTTGGTCGGAACCCGCGTCGGCCGTGGACTCGAAGAGCGACGGAGCACTGGTGTTGACGGTGATTTCTGCCCGCATGGGGGGCGCGAATTCGACACCTGGAGCGACTGGAGCTGGATCAGGTGCAGGGAGCGACTCAAAGGAGGGCAGGTCCAGGTCGGCCGCGTGGAGCGCGCTGCTGAGAATGACCGGCGAGAGACCAACAAGCCGGGTCAGCAATTTCAAAAGGGGTGTGAGCATCCGGTACGCTACTCATTCGTCTGTCAGAAGCGCCAGTATTCTGTTGTTCGAGGAATGCTGAATATTCCTCGGAGGCGAAACCTTCACCGACTTTGGACCCGCGAGGTCTGCGACGGGGAAGAAGGGCGTAGGAAGCCCCACTTGCCCATTCACGCCGATGTCCAAACCTGCCTGGTGTGAGTGACAGGACCGCAAAAACTGCTCCACCGGGGATGGACTTTCCGCAGCGAACCAACCACCATCAACTAGCGCCTGAAACTCTCACATCCCTTGGAGCAGTTTTTGCGGTCCTGTCAGAGTCACTCTCCGCGCTCGATTGAGCGCGGCCCCGTTGGTTTGACTGGCATCCAAAACTCCCATCTAGCCTCCGTTGGCAAACGATACATTTGCTAAGCAACCGCGACTATCGTTGTGGCTCACAAACCACCAGTCATCGTAAAGCGCATCCTACCCAGGCTTTTCGGCTAGGATTTGAGGCGTGGGTCCCTCGCGAACCTATCGCGGGAATTCGCCCCCTCCCACCCCTACCCCGTGGGGACGGTCTGGCCGCGGGAAAGGGATCCCTTAGGGGCCGCCTCCTATTGAGTCTCGGATATTACGGTGACAACCGTTTCCCCCACCCGCAAGTCCCGGACAGGGCACTCTATTGTGCGAGACTCAATAAGATCGGGTCAGCGCGGGACTTGCCTTTGGGATCTGGCCAGGCGATAGCGGGCTCGACGCCAACAACCCCCGTGGTGAATCGCGTCCACCGATCTGCCCTGTCGCGACTCCTCGAAACAGACAGCCGGCAAGGGATGCACCAGAACCGGACGGAACCTTTCCTGACTGATGAGAATCCCAGGCTCGTGACACCCATAAACACCCCTGACTTTGGCGGCGTTGTTGTAACTGAGTGTTGTAACTTTTAGCCTTCCGTTGCAGAAAGCCCGTAAAATCAAAATGGTCGGGGCGGTGAGATTTGAACTCACGATTTTGTTGGCTTAGTGCCAAAGCTTACCGGGCTCGGCGGATTTTTTTTGAAACGCGGCTCCATCAGCCCGCCTCAGGATCGCTGCGGCTTGAGATTCCGCTCGGGAAAGACGTCAGTCCTCACGATTGACACAACCCGGAGCCCACCGCCTCCCACCGGGACACCTTGGTATCGTTCCCTCAGGGAACCCATAGCCGGACGATCTTCAAATACAACGGGAAACGGCCGCGCCGGGTCACCCGATAAGAAACCATGGGCTCGTCCGGGAACTGGGTTCTTGCTTCGAAAGCCCGCTACTTTTAGCCTAATCGGACTTGGCTAGGCAACGGAGCGACAACGGGGATCCGACGGTGGCCTCAACGCGAGGCCCGGACCTTTGTGGCACCTTTGAAGAGGCCGGTGGCATCGGCGGACTGCTGTCGCGCAGCGAGTGGGATAGCGTCCGCAGCACCTGGAGCCACGCCTTCTGCTGCTCCGATGGCGTCAGCAACTTGACGGCGCTGGCCGTGTCCCGCGGTGGCGTCATCGTCTTCGGGGGCAGTTACCGCTGCGACCCGTTCGGCCGGTTGATCAGTGCCCCCAACGGCCTGACCACCCGCCACAGTCAACGTTTCAGCAGCAACTGAAAGCAACAAGGCCCCCCGTTTTCCCTAACTATGAACCCTCAATTTTCCTTAGAGCGAACAATCTCAATAGCGGCTAAGTGTTGTCTCGCGGTGCCTTTGGTCCTAGGTCCATTTCATGCTTTGCGAGCCGACAAAGCTTCATCCCAAATCGTTCAATGGTGGCTTTCCACAGAGGATCGAAAGGCGCGACTAGAGCGGCAGCCTGATCTTCGTTTTGGGGTAAGTCCCGAGTCCGTCAGGTCTAGAGTTCGAATCGAGATTGATGAAACCGCCAACCACCAGTCCATTCTCGGTCTTGGCAGTTCGTTCGAACACAGCACCTGCCACAATCTCAGTCTCCTGCCCGAAGCCCAACGGGAGCGGGTGATCCAAAGTCTGGTTGACCCGGACACCGGAATCGGGATGAGTCTGATGCGGATCTGCATCGGCACCTCGGATTTCGCCCCTGGGCCATTCTACACCTACGATGACATGCCAGACGGACAGGTGGATCCGCGGCTTGAAAGATTTTCAATCGACCGGGACCGGGACTACGTGCTGCCCGTGATCAAGCTGGCGCAGCGTCTTCACCCCGAATTGCGCTTTTTTGCTTCGCCTTGGACCCCCCCGACTTGGATGAAGACAAATCGTCGTATTGGCGGCGGATCCCTACGCCCGGAGTGTTACCCATTCTTTGCGGAATACCTTGTCCGATTTCTCGAGGCCTACCGTCGTGAAGGGGTCGAGATCGACGCCCTGACCGTGCAAAACGAGCCGGAGTTCGGCCCAACCGCCTATCCAAGCTGCCTTTGGACGGCTATTCAACAACGCGACTTCATTCGCGACCATCTTGGTCCCCTCATCAAAGCCCGGGGCCTAAAAACGACGATCTGGGCCTTCGATCACAATTTTAACAATCCAGGGTTTCCCGCGACAATCCTCAAAGACCCTGCTGCGGCAAAGTTCGTTTCGGGGAGCGCCTTCCACCTTTATGAGGGACGTCCAGAAGCGATGAGCCGCCTCCATCGGGAATTTCCCGACAAAGCGCTGCTTTTCTCCGAAGGATCCGTCTATGGGGCCTTCGGCGGTTCCCAGATCATCTCCTACTTCAGGAATTGGGCGGGAAGCTACAACGCATGGGTAACGATGATCGACCGGAACGGCAAGCCGAACATCTCCGGATTTCATGAATGCTCTCCGACCATAGTGGTCTTAGATCCGACGTCTCTTGCGGTCGAATACCGGTCGGACTACTACCTCTATGGGCAGTTTATGCGGTTCATCCGTCCCGGTGCGGTGCGAATTGGGACGTCGTCGACGTCAAGTGGTGTGTCCAATGTAGGGTTCCGCAACCCCGATGGTCGGTTGGTCGTGGTCGTTGCCAACACAACCAAATCTCAACCTGACATCCTCTTCTCATGGAGAGGGACTCAACTCACGACTCGGCTCGCCCCTCTCTCCGTCGCTACGCTGGTTTGGAAACCATGACCGGTTTCACAGCCACTCCTTAAGGCTCCGCGCACGGGAAGGTTGCTTAGGCTCTTTTTCGGTAACCACCTGACGGAACGGTCACGCGCTCCGGCCGGGTAGACGAAGGGTGTTGCTGGGGAGTACCCGGGATCCAACGGCGAACGGACGGGGACCCGAGCCGGTGGGGGGAGCGATCAGATCAGGAGGGCGCTTCGATGTGGCCGGCCGCCTTGGCCCGGGCGTCCCGCCAACCGCGAGGCGTCAGCTCCCAGATGCCCTTTTGCGGATGCCGACCCAGACAGGGGGACGATGTCGCACAGGTACTCGTAGGATTCCACTCCCAGACGACGACAGCTTCCCATCAAGGTGAATAGGTTGGCGGCCCGTCCGCCCCCGACCTCCTGCCCCACGTGCAGCCAGTTGCGCCGTCCCATCACCACCCTGCGCAAGGCGTGCTCGATGGAGGGGTTGTCCAGCTCGGCCCCCGGCACCTTCAGGTAACGCATCCTCGCCTCCCATTGGCTCTGGGCACAGGCCATCGGCCGTCCAAAGGGACTCTCCGGCGGCCTCATCTCGGCTTTCTCCTCCTCGGCCTCAGCGGGCGGTTCGTCCGGCCGCTTGGAGTCGCCTACGGCCTGGACGGCCTCCCGGACGTGTCCGGCGATGCGAGCTTCGAGTTCCTCCGCGCTGACCTTCTCCGACCGCGACCCGAAAAGGCAGCGCTTCAGAAGCTTGAGCTGATGCTCCAACTCCTGAACCCGCTGCTCCATGGCCAACCGCTGTTGCTCCAGTGTCTGCCGCTCGGCGAATCGCGCCGGCCTCGGCGGAGCGGGAGTATCAGCCGGCAGATTTCCGAAAAAATTTGTAGTGCAAACAGTTTGCATTTACTACTTTTCGGCAGCCGGGGGGTGTTCTTTCGGCGTTTTTTCACCAGTCACCCGGCATACCCGATCTCTCGCGTCTCAGTTTCCCGACTTTCCTTGAGGTGCCTCGCGGCCGAGCGAACTATTTATCCAACGCAAATGACTTGCATTTGTGAAATCCGTGAATCTCTAGGGGCATCTCTGTGCCTCAGAGTCTGCTCCGGGGAGGAGTGAGGATATGTCCCGGAACCACCAATCTGTGTCATACCCGGTTCGTTTGGACGACCGGCAGAACAACGCGCCGCGAGCGAGCAATCGCCATTCTAAATCGATTTGGAGCCAAGTCATTCCGCGGGTTGCAAACCCTTTTGAGGAGGTCGCCTGGGCCGAACATTTTTGTGAGCTGGCGGGACATACGCGAACGGGTTCCGTCTCCGGGTCGGTAAGGCGGAGCATAAGCATCGGCAACCGGTTCCGCCCGATTCGACCGCTCCAAGGGTCTCCTACCTGCGGAGCCTCACGTTCTGTGAACAGCCTTCAGGGCCGCGTGCCCGAAAGAAAATCAGTCACCCAGTTGGGGAATCCCGAGGAGTTTTGGTGGATAAGAGCGTATGTGCGCCAGCTGTCAGGCCGCGGTATCGGAAATGCAAGGTTTTCCAAAGTCACTCATTTGAAGGGATTCAATAGTTCCACTTCGTTGTCTGGTTGCAGGTGGAGACTGCTCATCAAAATCGTCGTGCGAAATTCGCGCCCGCAGTCGAAAAGGAACCCCAGAACGAAATGCCCCGCTGCCAAAGTTTCGGCCGGTGGACGAGTCTCCCGGACACTTTTGGAGGCTCCACATCGCCGCTTGTACGTGCGGGCTAGGAGCGTCCTCAGCATCACCCGCCCCCGGCAACGCCCCAACCGTTTAAACATTCGTCCGATGCCGCAAATTGTCGAGGCACGGCTCCGGGTGAGGACCGGCTGCGATGGGTCCAACGGTGGACCGCCTAGGGTCTTCGTCCTCATCAGTCCGACTGCGCTTTGGCGACCTGAGGCAGCAATCAGGGAATATACTTCCTTCGAGTCGGCAAGGCGCAGCGTCCCCCACCTAATTCGGTCGGGCGACGGCCCCGAGCCATGCCTTGGCATCGTGCCCAGCGGCCTTTTGGGGGCGACACAATCTTGCAACCGAGATTGGCCGCGACCTGTCTCGGCCGCGGACCCGATTTGTTCTGTTGGATCTCAACCCCGCGAGATCAAAGGCGAGCGATCGATCACCGGCTCCTTCAACGCCTCAACACGTCCAATCGACAGTGATGGTGCACTGAATCTGATTGCCGTTTCACCGCCACTTTCGGTTTTTGCGCGTCAGGCCACCCTGAGGACACTTTTTGGGCAAATAGCCATTCTGGCATCAGCGATCCGGGGAACGGTTCACATGACCTGGCCTTTTCCGGTCGACCGACCGCCATTCCTTCATCCGAGCCTTGTGGCCGCGGGAGAGTCCATGGCCGCGGGTGAGGAAGCCCCGGGCGGTACGCTCCGCCTCAGACTCCCGCGAAACGCGGATCAACGTTCGTTTTTTTGCAATCTGCCGGCGGCCCACCGGTCCACAAAGGTTCCCCGGCGATTCGGCGCCCGGTTCGCCCGACTGGTCTCGGAGGAGTTATCATGAGGCGTCGCGACTTGATCCGCGTCCTTGAACTCCAGATGGGCCGATGGGGCCTGGATGCCCGCCATCCCTCGGGCAGCCTGCTCCAGCGTTTCGGCTTTGAGCGTTTCCGAAGCGGTGACCATGTCGGCAGTAGCCGTTACCGGATGCGGTGGCGCGACCGCGTGATCGAATTGCATTCGAGTTGTGCCGGTATTTACGGAGGTGGCCGACCGGGCTTCGTATTCGTCCGGCCGACTCGAGCAGTTTACGCCTACCTCGACGAGGTTGTGCCGGTGCCTGGACGGGTGGCGGATGATGTCTGCGGGATCGGTACGCGCCCGGAACACCGTCTGGCGTTTGAGACGGCAAGCCGGGAGTTTCTTGATTGGATCGGTCAATACGAGGCATGGGCCTCCATGCTTAGGACCGTCCCGCCGCGAAAAGCGGCCGCAAGGCCCCCTAGCGGAGCCTCGGAGACTCTCAACATTGAAAGCCCACGTTGTTGGGAACCCACAACTCAACGCACCATACCAGACTGCCGTTCTGACCCGGATTGATCCGACCCATCCCCCGCCCACCCATGACTGCTGCTCATCCAAAACTCCCAGTTACTGTGTTATCTGGGTTCCTTGGCGCCGGAAAGACGACGCTCCTGAATAATCTCCTTCGCAATCGTGAGGGTCTCCGAGTGGCCCTGATCGTCAACGACATGAGCGATGTCAACATCGACGCTCAGCTTGTCCGGCAGGGAGGTGCGGAACTTCGAAGAACCGAGGAAAAGCTGGTTGAAATGACCAACGGATGCATCTGCTGCACCCTGAGGGAGGATCTCCTTAGAGAGGTCGCTTCACTTGCTCGTCAGGGGCGCTTTGATTGTCTGCTGATTGAAAGCACTGGCATCTCAGAACCAATGCCGGTCGCCGAGACCTTCACCTTCCCCGACGAAACTGGTCAGTGCCTCGGCGATATCGCCCGCCTGGACACCATGGTGACCGTTGTCGATTGCCTTTGCTTTCTCAGAGACTATGAATCGACCGATTCTTTGGCTGATCGGGGTCAGGCACGCGCTGAGGATGATGATCGGTGCGTGGTCGACCTTCTGATCGAGCAGGTCGAGTTCGCGGACGTACTGGTGCTCAACAAGTCCGATCTCGTGAGTCCGGAGGCTCTAGAGCAACTCCGAGGCATTTTGCGTGCCTTGAACCCCAGAGCCAAACAGGTCGTGAGCCGGTTCGGCAAGGTCCCCTTCGGCTCTGTCATCGGCACCGGGCTTTTCGACTTCAAGGAAGCGCAGCGCGCCCCCGGATGGCTCCGGGAGTTGCGCGGTGAGCGCACCCCGGAAACAGAGGAGTACGGGATCCGAAGCTGGGTTTACCGAGCCCGTCGCCCCTTTCACCCGCTTCGATTCAAAGCATGCATCGAATCCGAGTGGCCGGGGATTCTTCGGAGCAAGGGTTTCTTCTGGCTCGCCTCCCGAAACGACTGGGCGGGTTCTTGGAGCCAAGCCGGCCCAGCCTGTCGCACCGAAGGTGCTGGGCTCTGGTGGGCTGCTGCTCCGAAGAACCAGTGGCCTGACGATGAGGCGGAGGTTAGGGAAATCCTCCGAGATTGGGAGAAGCCCTGGGGTGATCGGCGTCAAGAAATTGTGCTGATCGGTCAGGTGGCTGATCCTTTTCTCATCAACTCGCGGCTCAATGCATGCCTCCTCACTGATGGTGAAATGCAAACCGGTCCCGAGGCATGGGCGCACTTTCCTGATCCATTTGATCCTTGGACCTCGGAGGGCCATTCCAACCCGGAGGACTTCGGCACCAAGATCTTCTCACCTGAGGAATCGAAAGGTCGCACTCCATGAGGAACCTCATCCGACTGGATTGTTCGGTCAGCTCTGCGAGTGAAAACCGGACACGAAACAAGCAAATCCGATCATGGGTCACCGAGGGGTTACAGCTTTCCAAGGCCGACACGATCTCCATCAACGAGATGTCCTGCTCTAACCCCAATTGCTTGGGAAGTTGCTCGGAAGTTGAGACCGTAGTGGTCGTCTTCCGAGCTGGAAGATCTGCTCTTCGACTTCGGATCGGCAAATGCCTCTCTGCGGTTACCCGCGAGGACTTCGACGGGCTGATGTGAACATTCAAACAATCCCTTCTTGTCATGTTACTCAACCTGAGAAAAAGGCTCCGCGTTCTGCATCGGTGGATTGGGATCCTTTTAGGGGTATGGCTTGTTCTGGTTTCCTTGAGCGGTGGACTTATTGTCTTTCGTGATGAGATCGAAGACTTTTTGCAAAGGGATTTCACGATGGTCAAACCAATCGGGGCCAAGGTGCCGTTGCAACCGATTTTCGACCGAGCCCGCCTTGAGCATCCTGAAGCTGTTTTTTTGACAATAAATCTTCCTGAAAGCCCCGACCGAGCAATCTCGTTTTGGGGCCGCGATCCGAAGGGGAGATCTTTCCACACCTATGCCGACCCCTACACGGGGCGCCTTCTCGGGTCTCGCTTTGCGGGCAGCAACGTCACCGAATGGATCTACTTGTTCCATGCCCAACTGCTCGGAGGCAGCTTGGGTGAACGGATCAACGGAGCGGGTTCGTTGGTTTGGACCCTGCTGCTAGTGGCTGGGATCATGCTGTGGATTCCTACTCGCGGCCGGTCTTGGACCGAGGGATTGCGGGTGATGACAAATGCCGGCTGGCGAAGGCGAACCTTCGACCTACACCGGGCACTTGGAATCTGGACCGTGCTACCAATGCTTGCTGTGGTTGTGACGGGAGCCTATTTTCCCTTTCGGGAACCTTTCGTTTGGCTAGCTTCCATCCTGACCAATTCATCTGCGGCTGAGCATCCCCTGGTAGTTGGCCAACTCGCCCAAAACACCTCCCCGGTATCCCTCGACCAGGTTTTGGAGGCCTCGGGGGCAATTCTTCCCCAAGCTCAGCCAAATTGGATTCGGCTGCCGGGTGGTAGTCGAAGTTATTTCACGGTTCGAAAGCGTCTCTCCGGCGACTGGAGAATTGAGGGCTCCCACTACTTGCATTTTGATCCGAAGGATGGGCGGATGATAAAGGCCGACCTGCCATCCGAGGGCACCCGGGCTCAACGAGTACTGAGATCGATGTTCCCGATCCACGCCGGTTCTTTCGGCGGCACCACGACACGATTGCTATGGCTTGGCCTCGCAATCGTGCCATTGGTTCTTTTCGTCTCGTCCCTGACCCTATTGAGGAAGAGTCGGGGGGTTGCTGCCTTGCGCGCCCGGGTGACGAGAAATTGGTGAGCGGCAACAACCTGTAAGTGGTGCCACGAAAATTTTGGAGCGATCCCGCCGCCCGCAGACTCCCATGGTGATTGGCTCAGTTTTGTAGGCTCAAGCAAGCGTCCCCTTCCCAAATCCACGCGGAAGGGCCGCATCCGCCGGGAGGCCGCCGCGGGCAGGCTGTCGGAAGCCCATATGAAGAGGCTTGGGAGGGCCAAAGTGTCCCACGAGCGGCTCGATTGGCTGAACAAGCAGATTTCACGGCCGCGCAATTTTCTTTCTGTGATTTCTGCGGGCATCAGTTCGCCTGTGGATTCGGGGAGGCCATGTTGAGGTAGAGTTTTCCGGTCTCCCACTCCTCGGTGATTTCTGCGAGGAGGGCGGAGACTAGGCGCAGGAGTGACGCCTCGTTTGGGAAGACCCGCGCGACGCGGGTGCGGCGTTTGAGTTCCTGGTTGATGCGCTCGAGAGGGTTGGTGGTTCGCAGGCGCTGCTGGTGGGTCTTTGGGAAGGCGTGGACGACGAGGC
>Ga0194118_10005447_pt1 | contig 13260 bp, 8 predicted proteins | sample TA2MahsurfametaG_2_FD_148662 | JGI IMG/M metagenome (GOLD analysis project Ga0194118, IMG submission 148662) | Freshwater microbial communities from Lake Tanganyika, Tanzania - TA2015013 Mahale N5 surface | ecosystem: Environmental > Aquatic > Freshwater > Lake | place: Tanzania: Lake Tanganyika...
CAACAAAAAGAAATATTACATCAACACCTAGCGTAGAAACACAAGAGTATAGAGATAGTGTAATTCAAAAAATTGAAAAAGCTAATACTCCTCCTGTAGCTCCTTTACAACAACCAGTAGAAGAAATTAAAGAAGAAAAAATACTTGGTAAATTTAATTCACAACAAGATTTAATTAAATCTTATCAAGAATTAGAAAAAAAACTTTCTACACCTAAAGTAGAAAAACCAAATCCTCTACAAGCTAAGTTTGAACCACAGTCTCCAATTAGTTCTGCTTTTCAAATTGCTGAACAAGAATTTAATGAAACTGGTCAACTAAGTGATAATACTTTAACTTCACTAGAAAAATCTGGTCTTCCTAAACAATACGTAGAAAATTATATGAAAGGTTTAGAAGCACTTGCAGATCAATTTCAAGAAGAAAAAGCTTATTCAATTACAAAAGGTGAAGAACAATATAAATTAATGACTGATTGGGTTTCTAACAATTTGTCAGAAGAAGAAGTTGATGCTTTTAATAGAGGAGTAGCAAGTGATGATAATACTGCTTTATTTACAATAAGAGGAATGTATGCTAGATATAATACAGAAAGCAGAGAACCTCAATTAAATTTAGGTCAATCATCATCTTCTTCTAATTCAACTGGGGAAAGATACGAAAGTGTTGCCCAACTAAAAGAAGATATGAAAAATCCTTTATATCAAAAAGATCCAGCTTTTAGACAAAAAGTTGAATTAAAATTATCAAGATCAAATATTTTATAGAAATTCTTTTGGGTTAATTAGTTAGACCCAAATGATGTAATGCTTAGATAAAGTCTTAACCGTCCCGAGGGACGATAATTTTGTTACCGAAATAAGCTGTTTTTAAACTAACTAAGCAACTTAACCTAAGGAAAATAAAATGTCAAATTTTAATCCTTCGTTTATAGGTCAGGCTGCTGGTGCTGGTTCTCAGGACGCCCTATTTCTCAAATTGTTTGCGGGTGAAACTCTGACTGCCTTCGAAACAGCAAATACTGCCCTAGATAGAACTATGGTTCGTACTATAGCTAATGGTAAAAGTGCAACGTTTCCGACATTCGGAAAAGCGACTGCTGCTTACCATACGGCGGGTACTGAACTAACTGGTTCGTCAATAGTAGGTAATGAAAGAATTATATCAATTCAAGATCTACTAGTATCTCACGTGTTTATTGCTTCTATTGAAGAAGCGAAATCATCTTGGGAAGTTAGAAGCATTTACTCAAAAGAAATGGGTATTGCTCTAGCTAATCAAATGGATAGACACATTTACCAAATGTTAGTCAAGAACTCAAGAGAAGCTGCTTTATCACCACAAAGTGCTGGACAGCAAGTTACTGACGCTGACTTCAATACAAACGGTGCTTCTGCTGCTGCTGCAATTTATGAAGCTGCAAGAAGACTAGATGAAGCAAACGTTCCTTCTGAAGATAGATATGCTGCGGTATCGCCACAAGCGTACTACAATATGGTATCTGACACTACTGCCGCTGTAATTAACAGAGACTTTGGTGGTTCTGGAAGTTATGCAGATGGTAAAGTTTTAAAGATTGCTGGTATTGAAATTGTTAAAACAAATCAATTACCTTCAACTAACATTACTACTGGCGTAGGTGTTGGTTCTATTGTTGGTTCTGGTGGTGGTTTAGGAGGAAACTTCTCTACTACTGTTGGCTGCGTATGGCACAAAAGTGCTGTAGGTACAGTCAAATTACTAGACCTATCAACAGAGCTTGAATACTCTGCAAGACATCAAGGTACACTACTTGTTGCTAAATATGCAGCAGGACACGGTGTTCTAAGACCAGAAGCGTCTTTAGAAATTAAAACTTCTTAATAACCTTGTAATGTACATTAAGATTGGGGGAGTGAAAGCTCCCCCTCTTAATTTAAAAATTAAATTTATTTATTTATGCCTTTAACAGCAACATCAAAACTAGAAGCAGTTAATACTATGCTGACTAGTATCGGAGAAATCCCAGTATCTAGTATAACGTCCTCTACTACTAATGATGTGTCAATCGCAATACAAATTTTAGATAACGTTTCTAGAGAAGTACAATCTCGTGGTTGGTTTTTTAATACAGATATTAATTATTCTCTAACACCTAATAATAGTAATGAAATTCCTTTACCAGCTAATACTCTTAGAGTTGAATTAGCTGAAGATTCTAGAGTATATAATTACGTAGAACGTAATAGAAAATTATACGATAGATTAAACAATACTTACACTATAACAAAAACAGTAAAAGTTAACATTGTATTCTTTTTAGATTTTGAAGAATTACCAGAAGTAGCAAGACATTATATAATGATTAGAGCTTCTAGAATTTTTCAAGATAGAATGTTAGTATCTGCTGAATTACACAAATTTCACGAATTTGATGAATTACAATCTTATATGAATTTAAAAGAATCAGAAGGAGATATTGGTCGTCACAATATTCTTACTGGTAATTATGACGTTTATAGAGTAGTAGATAGAGAAAATTATCAACCAAATAAATCTTCGATTATTAATGGCTAATGGGTTCAAAATTAATTTCTACAAGTATTCCAAATTTATTAAATGGGGTATCTCAACAACCAGATACAATAAGATTACCTAATCAAGCTGAAATACAAGAAAACGGTTTATCAGATGTTGTGTATGGTCTAGGTAAACGCCCACCAACATCTCATATAGCAAAATTAAATTCAGATACTTTTGAAGACAGTAAAATTCATTTTATAAATAGAGATTCTGTAGAAAGATATACAGTATTAGTTAACAATGGTTCTATAAAAGTTTATGATTTAACTGGAGTACAAAAAACAGTTGTTGCACCTTCGTTAACTTATTTAACAACTACTAATCCACAACAAGACATAAATTTAGTAACTGTTGCAGATTTTACGTTTATAGTTAATAAATCTATTACTGTAGCTAAATCAGGAACTACTACAGCCGCTAGACCAGATGAAGCACTTTTTTTTGTAAAAAATGGACAGTATTCAACAACTTATAAAATTGATATTAACGGTACTAACGTAGCTAGTTTTACAACGTTAGATAATAGTGCAGCAGCTAACGCTAGTAGTATTACTACTGATAATATAGCAACAGAACTATTTAATGATTTAAATGCTACTCTTGTAGGTTACACTATAGTTAGAGATGGTTCTATTATATATTTATCAAAAACAGTAGGAACTTTTACAGCATCAGTCTCCGATGGTCTTGGTGGTGATGGATTAATTTTAGTAAAAAATAAAATAAAATCTTTTAGTGATTTACCATATAAAGGTTATCCTGATTTTGAAGTAGAAATAGTTGGAGACCAAGGAACACAATTTGATAATTACTACGTAAAATGGGACGGTACTGCTTTTGTTGAAACTGTTAAATCTGGTATAGACAATAATTTTAATACAGCAACGTTACCACATTTATTAATACGGACATCTGACGGTAATTTTAGATTTACAAAAGCTGACGGTTCTAGTTATACAATAGGTGCAACTTCTTTTACAACACCAATTTATAATGGAAGAACTTGTGGTGATGCAGTAACAGCAAGTGATCCTACATTTGTTGGTAAAAAAATACAAGATATATTTTTCTATAGAAATAGATTAGGTTTTTTAGCTTCTGAAAATGTAATATTTTCTAAAGTAAGTGAATTTTTTACTTTTTATCCAGAAACAGTAACTACAACTTTAGATGATGATGTAGTAGATGTAGCTGTTAGTCATAATAAAGTTTCAAATTTAAAATATGCTGTAAGCTTAAATGAAGAATTACTATTGTTTGCAGATCAAACACAATTTTTATTAAAACCAGAAGAAACTTTAACAGCTAAAACAGTAGCTATTAATCAAGCTACTGAATATGAAATTGATCCTATTTGTAAACCTGTACCAGTAGGTAAAAATATTTATTTTGCATTTCAAAGAGGAAATTTTGCTGGTGTTAGTGAATATTTTATTTCATCAGATTTATTGACTAAAGAAGCCGTAGATATTTCTATAAATGTACCTAGGTATTTAAATGGTAGAATTACATCATTAAGAGGTTCTACAACAGAAAATACTTTGTTTGCTTTTTGTAATACTGAAAAAAATTCTTTAGGAGTTTATAAATTTTATTTTGATTCTAATAGTAGAGCATTACAAAAATCTTGGTCTAAATATATATTTCCAAGTGGTACAGTATTATTAGACGGGGAAACTATTGAAACGTTTTTCTTCATTGTTGTAAAACGTGCTGACGGTACTTATTTAGAAAAAATAAATTTAAAATCAAGTGAAGTAGATACTAATTTAGCTTTTCCTGTTTTATTAGATAGAAAAGTATTAATAACGGGTACATATAATGCTGGTACAGATCAAACTACATTTACATTACCATATCCAGATACAAACGTTAAAAACGTTGTTTTAAGTGGTAGTTGGTCTGCTAGTTTAAAAGGTAGATTAATAGATTTAGTATCTTCAACTTCAACAACAGCTGTTGTAACTGGTAATTACTCTGCTCACCCAGCTTTTGTCGGTCTTAAATACACATTTAAGTATAGATTTTCTACTTTTTTTGTTAGAGAACAAAAAGGATCAGGAACTTCATCAACTATAAATAGTGGTAGACTACAACTTAAAAAATTAAAATTAGTATATGGTGATACGGGTTATTTCACAGTAACTTTATTTCCTAGAGCTAGAACATCTAGTATACATAAATTTACAGGACAAATACTTGGATCTAGTAATTTTGTTTTGGGTCAACCTACATTAGAAAGTGGAACTTTTCAACTACCAGTACAATGTCGTAACTCAGATATAGAAATGGAAATAACTAGCGACAGTTATTTACCAGCTAATTTCTTATCTGCTGAGTGGGAAGGATTATTTTCAATTTTATCTTCACGTATAGCTTAACAATGAATATTGAAGAAAGAAATACTAACCTATTTGATATTGTTGATTTAACTGCTAATCTAAGAAAAGAAGATAGATTAGAAGTACAAACTGTAACTGGAAACAAGAATATTTATAATAAATTAAAAGATAGTATTTTAAGTTCTACTTATGCTAAAACTTTTTTAGTAAATGATAAAGTAGCTGGTATTTATGGTGTAAGTAAATCACCATATAATAATTACGTTGGTTATCCATATTTACTATGTACTAATGAATTATATAAAATTAAAAAAACTTTTATTAAAAATTGTATAAATAGAGTTGAAGAAATGCAATTTAAGTTTCCTGTATTATTTAATTATATAGATAGTAGAAATAAATTACATATTAATTGGATTAAATATTGTGGGTTTAAAATTATACACGACAAATATTTTAACAACGTTAAATTTTATGGTTTTATGAAAAAAAGAGAGGACTTTTAAATTATGTGTAATCCTGTTGCTTATGCTGTTTTTAGTGCGGGTAAAGCTGTTGTAGATTATAAAGCTGCTTCGTCTAGTGCAAAAACAATTAATGCAAATGCTCAAGCTAATGCTGCAAATATTAGACAAGAAGCTATTTTTAGTGACAATGTATTAATTAGAAAAAAAGAACGTGAAACTGAAAAATTATCTGAACAAAAATACTTAACTAATCTGAAAGCTAAAAAAGTATCTGCACAAGCCAAAGTAAACATTGGAGAAAAAGGTATTGGTGGTAATGTTGTAGATACATTACTTGGAGATATAGATAGACAAAGAGGTTTTGCTTTCTCTACAATAGATAATAACTACGAAGAAATAGTTAGAGGTATAGATGATAATAGACAAGCTACAAATAGAGGATATGTAAATCAAATTTTATCCTTACCTAGAGCTGTCAAACCATCATTTTTACCTTATGCTTTAAAAGCTGGTGCTGATATAGCATTTACATTTTCAAGTGTAAAACCACCAGCAACTCCGAAACCTCCAGCAACAGTTGGTAGAACAAGTGGTATAGTTGGTGGAATTAATTTAGATTCTTTATATAGTGGTCTTACATAGTAATTAAATATGAGTAAAAGAATAAATACAGATTTAGGAGTTAATGTTAACTTAGTTGACACACCTGATGTAAGAACAGTTAAAGTCAAAGGAGTTGGTAATATTGTAGGTAAAAGTAGTTTAGAAGTATTATCTGATGCACTAGGTCAATTTAATCCTAAAATACAAGAACTAACAAAAGAAAGTTTAAAAACAAAAGCTGTTGAAGATAGCATACTAGGTGCTAATAAAGTTAACAATATGACTTTAGAAGAAGCTAGAAAAGCACACCAAGAAGGTTTCCCAGATATTTATAATGGCTGGGCTAGAGCTGGTGCTTATAAACAATATTCTATAAACGCTACAGATGAATTTTCTTATGGATTTAAAAAACGTTATTTAGAAAATAGAAAGTCACCTTCGTATAATTGGCAAACTGATTATTCACAAATGTCTGCTGATTATATGAAAGACAAACAATCTGATCCTTTTTTTCAAGAAGCATTTAATAAAAGTAATGCTAATTTACAAAAGTGGATTCAAGAAAAAGAATTTGAATTTCAATCTGAAGAATTAATAGTTAGAGCAGCTGGTAGTGTAAGTTATCAATTACGTAATATAATGGATAAAGTAATTGATGAATTAGATGCAAATTATAGATCCACTATACCTATTGAAACGTCTGGTAAGGACTATGCTGCGAACAAACAAAAATACATACAGGAAAATTTAGAATTAAAATTTGATCAAGAATTTGATAAAATTAGAAACGAATTAAACCCAGCTTTATCTAAAGTTGATTTTGATGAAATATTGTTAACACAAACAGAAGCTCATATAGCTCAAGGTGGTAATTATGCTCCTTTTTTTATTAAAAAAATTACAGAGCCAAGACCAGACGGAACTCCACCACTTATTGATAATCCTAGATTTACAAAAAGAGCTACTGCTATATTAGAAAAAGCTACTGAAGCGGTAAAAGTACAGCAATTTGCTCAACTTTTACAAAAAAAAGATACATCAGCAATAGATGATGAAAGTTATAAAAAATATGCTTCTAATTTATTTGATAACCTAGTACAACAATACAGAAATAATGGTTTAGATCAAGCACAAGCTATTGAACAAGCAACTAATCTTTTATTACCTAGTTTAGACGGTAATAGACCTATACCACAAATTAAACAAATATTAAATAGACCTATAGGTACTACAGTAACAAATGATAATAGAGCTGCATTTAATTTAGCTTTAATGCTAGACCAAGTAAACGCTTTACCATTTTATTTTTCTGGGGAAGAAAATAGTAGAGACCATTTTAAATGGAAAATGGCTACAATGCTTTTTAGAAACGGTGAAAATATAAATTCTGTATTACTTAAAATGGGTAGATTTGAACAAGCTAATAGAATTGCTGTATTAGATGAAAAAGAAAAAAACGCTTTAGGAACTCAATTTGCAAATTTACAGTCTATATATAATCAAGAATTAGTATTTGATATTGCAAAATATTTTAAAAGTATTAACCCGAATGCTAAAGACGATTTATCTAGTCTAACTAAAAAGTATATAGATACATATTATTTTAAAGATAAAGGTGGTAAATATATTTCTAAAAGTAAATTACAAGCAATAGGAATACAAGAAAATCAATACGAAGATTTTAAAACAGAAGCTTTTAATTTAGTAAAGAAAAATTTAAATGTAGTAGAGCCTATAGAAGGTGAAACAGGTAGACAAAAATTTGATAGAATAAAATCTTTAAATGAAACAAGTAGACAAAAATTTAATAGAGAAATTGCAGAAGCTAAAATTAGAAGGGGAGAAATTCCAGATACAAGTTTTGTTTTAGATAAATATGATTTTATTATTAATCCAGATAATAGAACTGCTTATTTTGTAAAAAATGATGGTACTGGTTATTTTCAACCAGTTACAATTATTAATGAAAAAAAAGAAGAAAAATTATTAATATTTAATTTTGATGAGTTGAGAAAGAATTATCTGGCTACAGAAGCTAAAGCTGATGCGATAAGATTAAAAGAAGCTATAAGAAAAGATGAAGCTCTACAAGAATTTAATCGTGTTTATGGTAATTTTAGTTTAACTCCTTAACAAAAAATAATTTTTATGGCTAATATAAATTGGAATTTTATAACAGAAAAAGAAGGTGATTCTCAAAATGTTGGGTATGTACCAGAAAATAGTGATAAGTCTGGTGTTACAATAGCTTCTGGTTTTGATTTAGGTCAACAAACTGAAGATACTATAAAGAATTTTGGTTTTAAAGATCCAACTATATTAAATGTAATTAGACCTTATTTAGGTCTTAGAGGCGACCAAGCAAAAGAGGTTGCTCCTAATTTAGTTTTAAGTGATGAACAAAAATCTGATATAGATTCTACAGTTAAAAGTTTTTATCAAAATTCTATAGAACAACAATTTAATTCTAAAAAAAGACTGTATAGTTTTGACCAATTAGACCCAGCAGTACAAACTGCTATTACTTCGGTTGGGTATCAATATGGAGATCTAAGAAGAACACCTAGATTTTTTAATGCTGCGTTAGATAATAATGTAGAAGGTATTATTGATGAATTAAAAAATTTTGATGATAGTTACCCGACTAGGAGAAACTCAGAAGCTAATTATATTATAAATAATATATCTGATGAAAATTTAAAAAAAAACTTAAACGTAGCATTTGATCCTTTAAACCCATCAGAAAAATTTGGTGAGTTATATATGGATAGAGTTTTTAAAACTTGGCAATATAAACCACCAACAGAAGCTAGTTTTATGGAAAGTTTTGCAGTTGCAGCTAAATTAAATCAAATTGGTTTTGCAATTTACAGATCAATGACTGTTCCAACTTTTGAACCAGACATTAACTTTTCATTAAAAAATAATGAGAAAGAAATAAAAAAAATATTAGAAGAAAATAATATACAATCTGAATATTATAACGAATTTGTAGGATCAGTTTCTCTAGCACATTTTTTATCTAAAGTTGATAGAGTTAAATATGAACAAGAACAAAGAGCATTTCTAGAATCACAAGGTTGGAAAGGACTTGCTGCTGATTTAGGATCTTTTTTTCTAGATCCAGTAGCTTTAATAAGTGGTATAGGTGTTACAAGTAAACTTATAGGAGCTGGAACTTACTTATCTAGAGCTAGTAGAATGGAACGTTTTACTAAAGCTGGTTTAGTTGTAGGTGCAGAACAAGGTTTACTAACTGCCGTAGTAGCTGCTGAAAGTCCTACGTTAGATATTAATACTGTGTTAATAGCGTCTGCTTTAGGTGGTACTCTTGGAGGCGGTATTTCTGCTATTAGAAAAACTCAATTATCTAGAGTAGCTAAAGATATTCAAGCTGCTGAATTATCAGAAGAAGGTATTAAACTTACTAAAAAAGGTGAAGAAGTTTTTGCAGATGTAAAAGTATCTAAAATATCTCAAGATGATATAATTAATACTTCTGATCCTTTAGATCCAAGTGTAATAATTGATAAAGAACTTATATTTCCTAGAATTAGAAATCTTCCTTTATTTAACATTATTCCTATATCTAAATCTAGTGCTTTAGGTGGCAGTAAATCTGACTTAGCAAGAACATTTGCTTTTAATACTTTAGAAGATAGTATAGGTTATAGGTATAAAGGTGGTGGGTCAACTAGAAGTAATATAGTCTCTCAACCAGATACAGTTGAAGTTATTAAAGATTTATACTTACACAAATATTTAACTAAAACTGCTGTACAAGTAAGTAAAATTTTAGATGATTATTTAAGAGAACAAGGAATGACTGGCGTAATGGGTTTCTTCCAAAGAAACTTAAATTTTAAAGCTAGACAAAACTTTATGACCTTGGTAGCTAGAGCTATAAGGACTTTTGATCCGCAAAATAAAAATTTAGAAGACGCTAAATTATTAAATAATCCCCATATAGCTAAAGCTGCAAATGTATATGCAGACGCATTTGAAGACTGGGCTAAAACTTTAAGAGAAAAAGGAATTGAAGGTGCAGATTTTAATATTAATAGAGGATATATTCCTAGAAGATTATCTTTTGAAAAATATTACGAATTATTACATAAAAAGAATATAAAAGAAAGTGATTTACGAGATTTAATAATTGGTGCTATTTTAGATAGACAAAAATATATGTCTGTCACAAAACCACAAGAACTTAAAGCTGCACTAGGAGTAAAAGAAGCTAGAGGTGTTAAGAAAACTACTAATTTACCAGACGATCAAAGATTAGGTGCTGAATGGCAAAAGAAAATTAGAGAAGAAGAATTAAAAAAAATGGCTGGTAACGCTAGTTCTCCAGATTATATCAGCCCAGAAAAAGCGTCTCTTATGGCTGACGCCATTCTTACTTTTATAAAAAATTCTAGGAGAGCTACTGGTTTTGATTTAGAAGCTTTGTTAAGAACTAGAGATCCTCAAAAATTAACTTTATATTTAAAAGAAGCTTTACCTCATTTGTCAGATGCAGACATTTCTAAAATGACTAAAGCATTAGGTAATGAAATTAGCACAATAACTTCAGGTAGGTTAGTCGAAAGAATTAAATTAAATGAAAGTTTTTCTATTCAAGTTAGAGACAAGAATGGAAATTTACAAACACTAAGATTAGACGATCTTTACGATAATAATGTAGACGCATTATTTAACGATTACACACAAGAAATGTCAGGTTGGGCTGCTCTAAGTGATAAATTAGGAATTAAAAGTAGAGACGATTGGTATGCAACTTCAAATAAAATTATTAATGATATAGAACTTAAATATGATCGTACTAAAGTATTTCAAAATATTAGAGCTAATGAAGAAATAGAAACTTTAACAAGTGTATTTCAAAATTTATTAGGAAGATCGGCAGAAGTTGATCCAAATAATCCTTGGAGTAAATTTGCTAGAAATATTAGAAGATATAACTTTGTTAGAGTTTTAAATCAAGTTGGTATTGCTTCTCTACCAGAACTTGGAAATATAATTTCTGCTGCTGGAATAAAAACATTTGTTCAAAACATTCCAGAATTTAAAAGTATTGTTAGAGATATGCAACGTGGTAAGCCACTACGAGACACGGTTTTTAAAGAATTAGCTACTATAAATTATGGTAATGGAGATGAAGCTTTACATAGAATATCTCATTCTCTTGAAACGTTAGATCAAAATACAGCTACACATAGTTTAGGAAGTAGTTTAAAATCAAGTAATATACTTTCAGCTTTAGAAAAAACAACTACTTGGACTTCTGGTTTAACACCAGTTGATATGTTTTTAAGAAAATTAGCAACTAGAACTTTTGTTGATAAGTTTGCTGATGATATGTTTAAATTAAAAAATAGTAATTTTAATTTTTCATCTATTAATTTAAACAGATATAAAGTTTTAGGATTTACTGAATCTGAATTAAAAAAGTTTGCTAAAGAATTTACAAATGGTACAGTAACAACTGAAGCTACATTTTGGGGAACTAAAGTAAAACAATTTAATTTTGCTAACTGGTCAGACCAAGATTTATTAATAACATTTGCTAATAGATTAAATAGACATACTAAACGAACGGTTCAATATAATTTTATTGGAGATTCACAAAGATTTTTTAGTGATACAACTACTGGTAAAATGCTTAGTCAGTTTAGACAATTTATTATAACTGCTTGGAGTAAACAATTTTTACATAATATAGCTTTAGCTGATTTTAGAACATTTAGTACTTTTTCTTATACTAGTTTGTTAGCAACTTTAGCTTATTTAGGTCAAACTCATTTTAACGCATTAGGAATGGGAGATAAAGAAAGAGCAGAATATTTTGAAAAACGTTTTGGTGTAGAAGGAGATTACCGTTTTGGTGTAGAAGGAGATTACACTAGGTTAGGTTTAGCTGCATTCCAAAGAACTGGTTGGTCTTCACTAATGCCAATGTATGCTGATATAGTTTCTCTCGCTATAGCACCAGATTTAAGATTTAATACTCGTAGTAGTGGATTAGAAGTAAATTTAATTACTGGTAATCCTACCTACGATTTATTTGCTACGGGAGGTAGGTCTTTACTTTCAATATTAAAAACTGCAAGAGATGATTATAGTTTCTCTAAAACTGATTTAAAAAGAATTACACGTTTATTTGTGTTTCAAAATAGTTTTGGTGTAAGTAATGTTTTAAACTTATTTCTTGATAAAGTTCCTTTACCAGATGAAAGTAAAGAAAAATTATATTAACAATAAAAAATAAATATGTCATTTGCAATAGTAAATTATACGGGGAATGGTTCTACGACTACGTATGCAATTACATTTCCTTACATTACATCTTCTCACGTAATAGTAAAAGTAGATAACGTACTTAAAACTGCTGGGACTGATTATACATTTCCAACTAGTTCAACAATACAATTTACAACTGCTCCAGCTAACGGACTTGTTATTTCTATATCTAGGTCTTCTAGTCGTTCTACAAGATTAGTAGATTATCAAGATGGGTCAACAGTTACCGAATCAATATTAGATCAAGACAGTAATCAATTATTCTTTGTAGCACAAGAAGCGTTTGATACTAGTGAAAATTCTTTACCATTAGATACTGATAATAAATATAATGCTGGTAGTAGAGTAATTAAGAACGTAGCAAATCCTAGTGCTAACCAAGATGCAGTAACTAAACATTATTTAGAAAACACTTGGCTATCAACTGCCGACAAAGCAAACTTAACATCAGTTGCAGGTCAAATAACACCTACAAATAATATTTCTACACTTGCAGGAATATCAGCAAACATAACAACACACTTGCAGGTACAGCAGGTTTAACAACACTTGCTAGTAACGCAGGAAGTATTGCTACAGTAGCAGGTCAGATTACACCTACAAATAATATTTCTACAGTTGCAGGTGCAGTCGGTAATATTGGAACAGTCGCTACAAATATTGCAAACGTAAATTCTGTAGGTGGTTCTATTGCTAATGTTAATACTCTTGCACCAATAAGCGGTAACATTACTACAGTCGCAGGTATATCAGGCAACGTAACTACAGTTGCAGGTATGTCGGCTAATGTAAGTACAGTAGCAGGAATATCAGGTGCTATATCAACTGTTGCTTCTAATGCAGGTAATATTTCAGCAGTTGCTACAGATATTGCAAAAGTAATTACAACTGCAAATGATTTAAACGAAGCTATTTCTGAAATTGATACAGTTGCTAATGCAATTACAAATGTTGATTTAGTAGGAAATAATATTGCTAATGTA
>Ga0194118_10005451_pt1 | contig 13258 bp, 12 predicted proteins | sample TA2MahsurfametaG_2_FD_148662 | JGI IMG/M metagenome (GOLD analysis project Ga0194118, IMG submission 148662) | Freshwater microbial communities from Lake Tanganyika, Tanzania - TA2015013 Mahale N5 surface | ecosystem: Environmental > Aquatic > Freshwater > Lake | place: Tanzania: Lake...
CCACTGCGCCAAGCGCCAAACCGTTAGCCACAACCTCAGATCATGCGAAATGGTAGATAAATCAACTGCAATTTATTTACAAATATTTCATTATAATATTTTTTTCAAGTCATGTAACTTTTTTCCAAGTTGTTACACTTACTACTAAATTAACGAATGGAACAAAGTAAAAAAGAACGATTTATGCAATTATACGCTCCGGTTCATGATCGGTTTGAGCGTTATTGCAAAACACGTGCTTACGGCGAGTTCCATTTCAAAGATATCATGCAAGACACGCTGTTAGTTGCATACGAAAAATGTGATAACATAAAATCTAAAGAGGCCTTTCTTCATTTTTTATTCGGGACGGCTGTAAGAATTTTATCTAATCAACGAAAAAAGAAACGACCTGAATATTTAGATAATTTTACTAATAAATATGAGCATATAATCGCCAATGATAATGCAATTGAAAAACAACTAGAAATTAAATATTTGTATGAACAATTAAATAAACTAGATAATATAACTCGCGAGTGTATTATTCTATTTGAAATATCTGGTTTTTCGATTAAAGAAATTATGACTATTCTAAACTTGGGAGAGTCCGCTGTGAAACAGCGCTTAAGCAGAGGAAGAAAACAGTTAATTGTGCTTATGAATTCACTTGAAACAAAAATGGTGTATTATGAAATCTGAAGAAAAATTAAATCAGCTTTTTGAAATACTTAAAAAGGAAAATACCACAACCAGTGTTTCAGAGATTACTTCATGGATTGAAGCAAACACCTCAATCGCTAAAGCAAAAACAGTTAAACCTTTTAATTATTCCAAAATAATAATCATAAGTTCCATAATAACAACAACTTTAATTGTTGCTGTTATTTTAGTATCAAAAAAACGTGCATCAATTGAGGATAATAAAATTTTGTCTTTAACAAAGGAGTTTAGGATCACAACACCTACTGATTCTATATATTCGACTGATTCACCAAAAAATAAAAAAATTGAATACATCCAAGATGAAATTGCATTTTCAAAAACAAAAGCTACTAGTAATACTCCAATTAATAAGATAAAAAGAGATACTATTGTAAAAAATGAAATACAATATCCATTTGATTTGTCGAAGCATTCAAAAAACGACATCAATGAAACATATCCTCAAAACAATATAGAAAAAGCCACTGGTATTTGGAGGTCTCTGAATGATCGCTTAAAGGTAGATACACTTTTCAATGGCGTCAAATCCTTGGTTTTCAAAGGAGATAAAAGTGATATTTTGATTAGTGGAAGTAATCGGGCAGATATTTCCATGAAGTACAACTATCAGCTAAAGGCAAAAGGAGTTTTCTCACGCAAAAAGGAAGGCAATTGTGAATTAAGCTATGTGCTGAAGGATTCCGTTCTGACGATTCATTTACAAAGAAAAGATCAGAATTTCAATGGTGTCAGTGTGCTTTCTGAAAGTAGTAAAATAGAATTTTATGTTCCGGAAAACGTAGATGTGAAAATGGATTCAGATTTAGGCGATATCGATGCCGATGGATTGAAAAACAAAAACACGATTCTTCGCACCGCCCTTGGAGATATAAGTGCAAAAAATACGTCGGGCACACTTGATTTAAAAACGGATTTAGGAGATATTATTTTCAGCAATTTATCCGGAAAAATAAGCTGTTTCACTTCGCTTGGTGATGTATCCGGAGAGAATCTAACAGTAAAAGATGACTGTAAATTAGAGAGCAGTCTCGGAGATATTGACGTTCAATTGAGCAATCCATTATCTGAGTTGAGATTAGATTTAAGCACAAGTTTAGGGAAGGTAAAAGTAGATCGGCCTGAACTTATGAAAAAAGCAGGTAGTCAATTAACCTTTGGCAATGGGAAATTTAAAATAGTAATGGAAACAGCTTTAGGAAAAGTAATTGTCCGTTAAGCTTTCGATTTATAATCAAATAGTAAATAATTAAAACAAGCATCTAAAATGAAAAAACAAGTTATCCTTTTTATCGTAGTATTTTTTAGTTCACAACTTCTTAGGGCTCAAGCTACGCCAACTCAGCAAATGGAGGAATTTATTAACCAAAAAGGAGATGGATTCAATAAATCGTATGAAAGCAGGGATACCAAGTCATTTAATTCCTTACTCAATGAATATCTCGAAATTTATGAAAAATTACCTGCGGCTGACAAGAAACAATACACTTATTTGCTTGGTAACATTTACTATAATTTAACTTGTATTTATTCGCTTTTAGACAATAAGGCCTCAGCGTTAACCTATTTTAGGAAGGCAATAGACGCTGGTTATAATGATTATGGACATGTGCAGACTGACACAGACTTAGACAACATTAGAAACGAAAAAGAATTCACTAAACTCAATGACAAGCTCAAGCAAACTGGAGATTATCTTAGTATCCTAAAAAAGGCAGGCAAATACAATCTTTCAGATAACAGGCCGATTCCAAAATTCACCTATCAATCAAGTGATAATGCTAATCTGGTGGCATTGCGCAAAGGCTTCAATCTTGACAGCATAGCCGGACAAGGAACAGATGTATTGAAAATTTTAAACTTGTTGCACTGGATCCATGATTTAGTTCCACACGATGGAATGAATGGAAATCCGGAAGTGAAAAATGCCATGAGCATGTTGGAGATTTGCAAAAAGGAAAGCAGAGGACTAAATTGCCGAGGTCTTGCATTGGTTTTGAATGAATGTTATTTATCAATGGGCATTAAATCGAGAGTTGTGACTTGTTTACCAAAAGACAGCCTAAAAATTGACCAAGATTGCCACGTCATTAATTCCGTTTACTCCGAATCCTTGAAAAAATGGCTTTGGATCGATCCCACTTTCGATGCTTATGTGATGAATGAAAAAGGAGAACTATTGAGCATTGAGGAAGTTCGTGAGCGTTTAGTTAGTGACAAACCCCTAATTCTAAATCCAGATGCCAATTGGAATAATCAGAGCACTCAAACAAAAGAGAACTATCTGGAAAATTATATGGCAAAAAATCTCTATATCCTCGAGTGTCATTCATCCAGCGAATACAACATGGAAACAAGCTCTGAAGGAAAAACCTTTAATTATATCAGGCTTCTTCCGTTGGATTATTTTGAGCAAAAACCTGACAAAGCAGAAGAAAAAGGAGAAACAAATAATACGCTCTGGATTACTTACAAAACCAATAACCCCAATGTATTTTGGGAGCACTAAATCCGTTTGAAAATAGTGCATTTGTTTTTCTGGAATAAATAGCAATTTTTGACAATTGAACCTTGAGTCAATCATTTTTTTTTGAGAAAAAAATTATTTTTATGCTGCGTCTCATTTCCTTTTTATTTTGTGCGTTTATAGCCATCAATTCCCTGGCTCAACTTCAGCGCAAACCACTTCTTGGTGCTCGTATCGAATATGTTACCGAAAATGGGAATTCGGGCTGTAAGGTCGTGCAAGTTGTTCGAGGAACGAGTGTTGAACTGAAGCTGCAGGAAAATGACATCATCGTTAAGATAGGTGCGAAATCCTTTCAATCAGCTGACGAATTCATCAATGAGTTTTTGACTTATCAGCCTAGGAAAGAAGTTCAACTTTCAGTGCTTCGTGGAAAAAAGAAACTCACACTCAAAGCAAAAGTCGTTGCTCGTCCTTACGAAACAGATGATAATGCTACCGTCATTTACGATGAAGCGAATTATAAAGGCGGACAGCTTCGGGTGATTATCAACAAACCATTCAAGGAAAATAAAATGCCTGCCATGCTCTTCATTCCAGGATATACGTGCAGCAGCATCGATGAACTGACTAGTGATCATCCGTACAAACGAATTGTGGATGCTTATGTTGATGTGGGTTACGTAACCCTTCGTATTGAAAAAAGTGGATTAGGCGACAGCAAAAATACGCCACCTTGTGAGTCGTGCGATTTGTTAGATGAAATTGAAAACTTTGAAGTGGGGTTGAAAAAATTGAAGTCCCTGCCCTACGTCGATACCAACCAAATCATTATCGTTGGACATTCCATGGGCGGAATCATTGCTCCTTCGTTAAGTGCCAAACATAATGTGGCAGGTGTTGTGGTCTATGGAACAACAGCAAAATCGTGGTTCGAATACCAATTGGAAATGTACCGCGTGCAAAATGCCTTGGCTGGAATGAACCCCATTGAAGTAGAGCAATCTGTAATCGAGCAATACGACTTAAATTACCGCTACTTTGTGAAAAAAGAGCGATTAGAAGATATTGCAAAAGATCCCAAAGCAGATAGTGTGTTGCGAATGAGTTGGGAATACGATGGAAATGGCAAAATATACTCCAGAAATGCCAAATATTGGCGTCAAATTCAAGATTATCCACACCTCGAAAACTGGAAAAACACCAAGGCAAAAGTGTTGGTTCAATTTGGCGAATCTGATTTTCAAGCCTTTTCAAGAGCTGATCACCAGCAAATTGTGAATACGGTAAATTATTTCAATCCGGGAAATGCCACTTTGATGACATATCCTTCAACGGATCATTTTTTTGCCAAGTCAGGAACGATGCAAGAAGCCTACAACAAATTCGCAAATGGACAAATACAACAACTATTTGATGAATACAATCAAGAAGTTGGCCTATCAGCTGTAAAATGGAGCAATGAAATTCTATCTAAAAAGGATGAAGTTAAACTTCCCGAAAAAGGTTGGAAAAAACTGAATACCGAACGTTACCAAGGGAAACAAGACGACATTATGTTTATCAATGAAAATGAAGGTTGGTATGTCAACGGATACGGAAGTATTTATCATACAAAAAATGGCGGCGAAACCTGGGAGAAACAACTGGAAAAGAAAGGAACTTTTTTCCGTTGCATTGCCTTTGTAGATAGTTTAAGAGGTTTTGCAGGAACTGTTGGTACCGATTATTTTCCTAACGTTACAGATACTATTCCACTCTATGGAACAACTGATGGCGGAAAAACGTGGATACCTGTATCATATTCCGGGCCTTATGTGAAAGGATTGTGTGCGATGGATATCGTGAAAGAGCAATTCATCAACCACGGAAAAACGGATTATAAAATTCACATATACGCAGTTGGCCGTGTTGGAAGTCCAGCTAATATGATGGTTTCGCACGATGGTGGATTAACCTGGACATCAAACAGTATGGACAAGGACTGTAAAATGCTCTTTGACATTAAAATGTTTGACAAAAACAACGGGATCGTTTGTGCTGCTTCTGATGAAGACATTGAAAAATCAAATGCACTTCTTCTAAAAACCAGTGATGGCGGTAAGACCTGGAAAAAGGTTTACCAATCAAAAAGACCGTTCGAGACCACTTGGAAGGCATCTTTTCCAACAGAAAAAACGGGCTACGTAACCATTCAATCTTACAATCCTGATGCTAATGTGAAACAACAACGAGTCGCAAAAACAACCGATGGCGGAAACACGTGGCAAGAAATCAATTTGGTTGAAGATGCAGTAGCACGTCAGTTTGGCATTGGTTTCATTGATGAAAACCACGGTTTTGTAGGAACAATGAATAGTGGCTATGAAACCAAAGACGGCGGCCTTACGTGGACTCCAGTGAACCTTGGCATGGCTTGCAACAAAATCCGAATTTATAAAGATGCCAATGGGAAAGTGTACGGATATGCCATCGGTGTGGATGTGATGAAGGGAAATTTTTAAACTGATTATCTTTGTCTTTGAATATAAAATAGTAACAATTAACCGACTTAAACCACTGACAAAAATTAATATAAACATGAAACAATTATTCGCAGATTTTCAAATCCTATTCAAAAACAACTGGAAAATGATTTCAGTTATCGTCATTTCAGTATATCTTTTGTATTCTTATCCGGATATAAAACAAGGGGTTATTGATGGATGGTTAGGGAAGTAGATGAGCCAGTGGCTAACAGCACCTACCCAAAAGTGGCGGTTCAGTGGTTAAATCAAGTTTCTGCTACTATCAAAGTTTCTGCTTTGTTGACAGTGAAGTGCTTCGAAATCGCCACCTTCGGGTAGCTGCAAACCGTTATGCCTCATTGTAGGGGGACCGTTCAACCATCAATAACCGTGCTGACATCGGATCACAACAAGCCAACCCTTCGCAAAATTAAAAGAGCTGTTTTTCCTTACACAAGCCGACCCAAAACAGCACATTTAATTTTACCCAACCACACCCATAGCCTACGAACATTACGCAAAAAGACACGACAAGATAAAATTCACTTCGCAGAACTTGTAATTTTTGGGCAAATGAAATTAAGGCCCAACATCTTCAAGACATGTAGACAAAGCCACAGTCAATAAAACAATCAACTCTTGAATTTCAGTTTTAGATTTAGTAGTTCTTTCTAATTTAATTTCTTTAAGCATTAATGCAACATAGTTGCATTTATTAAATTAGTCACTACCTTTGCAACATTGTTGCATTTAGTTATTTAATCAAAGATTACCCATGTTAATAGAAACAGATCCATTAGTGAAAACATTAGATTGGGAGAATGACACGCATAAGTCGACTTTTTGGCATACATCTTCCCATCTTTTGGCTTATGCTTTAGAATTATTGTACCCTGGTATTAAATTAGGAACGGGACCTTCTATTGAAAACGGTTTTTATTATGATGTAAATTTTGGTGATTATAATTTTACCGACAAAGATTTTAAAAAAGTAGAGCAGAAAATGCTCGAATTGGCAAAAAAAGGATTTGAAAACATTAGAAAGGAGGTAAGTAAAAAAGAGGCATTAGATTACTTCCAAAAAAAAGGAGATAACTATAAATTAGAAATTATAGATGGCTTACAAGACGGCACGATTACCTTTTATGAAACAGGCAGTTTTGTTGATTTATGTTCAGGGCCGCACATTCCAAATACCGCTTTAATAAAAGCAGTAAAAATTACAAATATAGCAGGAGCCTACTGGCGTGGCGATGAAAAAAACAACATGCTTACCCGTGTGTATGGTATTTCGTTTCCCAATAAGGCTTTGCTTGATGAATATTTAAGCAACTTGGAAGAAGCCAAAAAACGCGACCATAGAAAAATCGGAAAAGAACTTGATCTTTTTTATTTTGATGAAGAAGTTGGAATGGGTCTACCGCTTTGGGCACCAAAAGGTGAAGCACTTCGCCAAAACCTAATCAGTTTTCTGAAAAATATTCAACGTAAAGCCGGCTATCAGCATGTAGCAAGTCCGCACATTGGCAGAAAGGAACTTTATGTAACATCGGGACACTATGCTAAATATGGTCAAGATGCCTATCAGCCCATTAAAACACCGGCTGAAAATGAGGAGTTTTTCTTGAAACCAATGAACTGTCCACATCATTGCAAAATATTTGCTGCCAAACCAAAAAGCTACAAAGAACTTCCCATAAAATATGCAGAGTTCGGAACTGTTTACCGCTACGAGCAACACGGTGAATTGCACGGCTTAACACGAGTGAGGGGATTTACGCAAGATGATGCACATATATATTGCCGCCCCGACCAATTAAAAGAAGAATTTTTAAAAGTGGTTGATTTAGTAAACTTAGTTTATAGCAAACTAGGTTTTAGCGAATTTAAAACTCAAATTTCTTTGAGAGACCCGCAAAATAAAGACAAGTATTTGGGTACAGATGAAATGTGGGATTTGGCAGAAAAAGCAATCGTTGAAGCCACACAAGAACGAGGAATGCAAACTACCACTAAAGAAGGTGAAGCGGCATTTTATGGTCCTAAACTAGATTTTATGGTATGTGATGCCATCGGTAGGAAATGGCAAATTGGAACCATTCAAGTGGATTATATGATGCCTGAAAACTTCGACTTGCTATATAATGGCAGCGATAATCAGAAACACCGCCCCGTGATGATTCATCGAGCATTGTTCGGTTCGATGGAGCGCTTTATTGCCCTATTAATTGAAAATACAGCGGGAAAATTCCCTCTATGGTTAGCTCCTGTTAAAGCAATTGTTTTGCCGGTATCCGACAAGTTTGAAGACTATGCCAATCAAGTAGCATCTCACTTGAATGAAGCATTAGACTTAGATATTGAGGTGGATAATAGAGACGAAAAATTGGGTAAGAAAATTCGTGATGCACAATTGCAAAAAACACCCTACATGCTCATAGTAGGCGAACAAGAAAAGAGTACAAATACAATTTCTATTCGCAAAAGAGATGATGCTGAAAATGTCATTTACACAATTGAAGAGTTCATAAATGAATTGTCTAAAAATTTGAAAGCATGACCCTATCCTATCTGTTTTTCGCTTTGATATTGGGAATGAGGCATGGGTTGGACCCTGACCATCTTGCCATTATCAATGGAATTAATTTGAATTATCATTCAAAAGGAAAATCAAATAGTTGGAGTGGTTTCTTTTTTTCATTGGGGCATGGGGTTTCAGTATCAGTAATTGGTGTGTTAATTGTTACATTGAATAATGGTCTAAAATCATACACTCGCATAGTAGAATTTACTGAGTGGATACCCATCGCACTATTACTATTTACCGGATTTTATGGGGTTTTTGTTCTTTGCCGTGGGCAGATTTATGGAACACATAATCATCCTCACAAGAAACTTACTTCGTTTATTGCACAGAGCAAATTTCCATCTCTAAAATTATTGATTACCGGAATTTTATTTGCCTTAGTGTTTGATACATCCACACAGGTAGCTGCCTGGGGTTTGGTGGGCGATAGCATAGAGAATAACTATGCCTATTGGAATGCATTCTTAATCGGACTGCTTTTTACCACAGGAATGATGATAACAGACACCCTGAATGGTCTTTTTTTTTACAGCATTTTAAATGCAAAACATTCAAAATTTAACCTGAAGATAATTATATCGCTTTTAGTAGTCATTACGAGTTTACTATTAGGCGTAATTCAGTTTCTTGAAAAGTTAGGAGTACCTATTGAGATACCAGATTCTTACAAGTTGTTATTGGGCTTAGTAATTATGGCTGTTACATTGCTTGGGCTGCTTCTAAATTATTTACAAATCAAAAAGCAAAAATCATGAGTGTCATTTCCTTCATAACATCATTGGGCTTGGGAGCTTTGCACGCCATAGAGCCAGGGCACGGAAAAACATTTTTAGTATCCTACAGTATAGCTAACGATGTAGATAAAAAACAAGCTGTAAAGATCATTACCAGCATGGCTATTTCACATTCCGTTTTGCTTATTTTGTTAGCATTAGTTGTTCCGGTGGTATTTCCGCACATAGAAGAGTCAATTCACTTTTACATTCAACTAACTGCTTCTTTATTGATATTGTATATGGGTATCAGCATGCTTTTAAAATCAAAAAAACATACGCATCACGATGAAAATTGCGGCTGTGGACATGACCACAAAATCAACACTTCACTGCACAGCCATAAGCCGGCAACACAAAACATACAACACACTCAATTTAGTTTGGCACAGCCAACAAACACCATAAAAAAACCTAAAAATATTTTTTCTATAAACAGCAATCCTGCTTTGGTAGGTTTTATCAACGGCATTATGCCGTGCCCGTCTGCATTGGCAGTTGTTGGAATGGCATTTACGTATTCATCGGCTTGGATTATTTCATTAACCATGTTGGCTTATGTTGCTGGATTTATATTGGCAATGTTTCTTTTGCTAATGGGTTTTGTGGTGTTTAAATCAAAATTTTTAAAGATGGAAACCAACAACAAAAAACTGAGAGAGCGTATAACGAGTATCTCGGGAACTGTAATCGTATTATCGGGTTTTTATTATTTATTTCTGGCATTTAATCATACACACTAATATGGCAGTCAAAGACCTAATAAACACAAAAAAATGCCTTTTCATCTGCAATGGTGGCTGTTGCATGAAAAAAGATGCTGAAGAAGTTACGCAAGCTATTAGGAGATGCATAAAAGAGATAGGACTTGATGATGATTATCACACCGTACGTACTAAATGTATTGGCAGGTGTGATGATGCACCTGTGGCAATGTTGTCTCCTGATAATGTTTGGTTTAAAAATATAGACCACAAGCAATGTGATTTGCTATTACACGAAATACTGAAAAATGAAATAAAAACAAGCAAAAACTTTCTCTATCAAATGGGGGAATTAACAATAAACAGTGATTCCATTCCCACTAAATACCGTAAACAATAAAAAAAGTCACTATGAACAATACTAAAATTCCTGTAACTATCCTAACCGGCTTTTTGGGTTCCGGAAAAACAACTTTGCTCAATCGTATTTTGAGTGAAAATCACGGCAAGAAAATAGCTGTGATAGAAAATGAGTTTGGTGAAGTAGGTGTAGATAACGAATTGGTGATTGGAGCCGATGAAGAAATTTTTGAAATGAACAACGGTTGTATTTGCTGCACCGTTCGAGGCGATTTAATCCGAATCCTTACCAGACTTACCAAACGAAAAGATAAGCTGGATATGATTTTGGTGGAAACTACCGGCATGGCAAATCCTGCACCTGTGGCACAAACTTTTTGGGTTGACAACGATTTAAAAGAGCAGTTTAGTCTTGATGCCATTATTACAATGGTAGATGCCAAACACGTTCACCTACATATAAACGATAGTGCTGAATGTAAAGAGCAAATTGCGTTTGCCGATATAGTAATCCTCAATAAAATTGATTTAGTAGAGGAAAATGCAGTTAGTCAGCTACAAGCTACTATTCGAAGCATGAATGCAATGTGCGAAATTTATCCAACAGAAAATGCCGCTATTGATTTAGCTAAAATTTTAGATGTAAAAGCATTTGATTTGGATAAAAAAATTGAACTCAATCCACAATTTGCCGAAGAAGAATTTCCGTTTGAAGCCATAGTAAAATATCAATTGAAAAAAGGGAAATATACCTTATGGTTAGAAGAAGGTCCAGACCCAAGCATTGATGTTTTAATTACAGCTTACAAAAATTTAGAAGAACAAAAACATGAAGCCACGGTAACTTTTTCTGGTGATGCATTGGATTTAAAAGACAATGCCGCTTTACAACTGAATACACTTTTAAGATTAGAAACAACCGATTTATGTCAATCATTTAGTTTAGATTCAGAAGACGGAACATTTTTGTTTTTTACTCAACACGGTCCTGATGAATTTAATATGCAATTGAAAGATGGTAAAAACACCGTAGAGCCAATTGAAAACATAGAGATAGAACATACACATTCGCACGATGATGAAGTGAGTAGTGTAGGAATAGAATCAACAGCCGCATTAAACCTTGAAAAATTCAATTTATGGATGGGGCATTTACTGCAAACTTACGGTCAAGATATTTTTAGAAGCAAGGGTATCTTGTATTTTTCAGGGTATAACGAAAGAATAGTTTTTCAAGGTGTACACATGTTATTTGATGCAAAACCCGATAGAGCTTGGAAAAGAAATGAGCAAAAACGAAATCAATTAATTTTTATCGGACGAAACTTAGATAGAACAATGTTGAATGAGGGCTTTAAAAATTGTTTGGCATAATGGTATCTAACACCGATAAAATATTTTCTCGATTAAAAGATGAGTCTGATGAAAACATCAACTGGACTTTGAGTTTAGATGGTTTCATTTTAAAGATTATTCCTATTCCCGCATCAGAAATGATTTGGGTAGTTGGTAGTGAAAACAGTGTGTATTTGTTGGATAGTGCAAAAGGAAAAATAATCAATAAGTATGAAAACATTGCAGACATCATTTTTTCGGCAGTAGTACACCCCAAAACTAGTGAACTATTTATTGCTTCAAGTAATGGCGTATTTACATTATCACTTCAAGGGGATAGTGTTCCTTTGATTGAAGAAAAAAAATGGTTTGAGCATATTGCAGTAAACACTGATGGTACTATACTTTTTGCTGCCAATGGAAAGACGCTTTATATTTTAGAGCAAAAAGAAAATGAATATCAACTAACTCATAAGGATAATTCATTCAATAGCACCATTAGCGATATTATTTTCAATATTGATTCGTTCTTGGTTTCAAATTATGGTGGTGTAAGAGAATACAATACAAATAATCTAGAAAACCATTCACTCTTTGAATGGAAAACATCGCTTTTAACCACCAGTTGGAGTCCCGATAAAAAATATATTGCTGCAGGAACTCAAGAAAACTGTATACATTTCTGGCCTTACCCATTTGAAGAAGACAAAGACTTTCAGATAAGTGGCTACCCTTCCAAAGTAACTAAAATTATTTGGGCTAATAAGGCAACAGAATTTGTGGTTAACTGCTCTGAAGACGTTCACATTTGGGACTTTTCAAATGGACCACCAACGGGAAAGATGCCCGCCACACTTAAATGTGGTTTTGGTAAAATAACAGACATTTTTTACAAAGGAAATGTATTAGTCGCAGCAAGTGAAAGGGGCTTTATCTTTTATTTTCTACCTGCAAACTCAGAGAGATTTATTCAAATACATTCGGTTGATAATGATATTTCATGTATTAGCATGAACGAAGAAGAAAGCGAATTGCATGTAGGTACTAAATCAGGCGATTTATACTGCTTTGAAATAAATATATAAATACTAGACATGATACTTAGCGGAAAGGAAATAAAGAAGCAAATGAACCAAACCATTTTCATCGAACCTTTTGATGAAAAGCAGCTTAATCCCAATAGCTACAATTTGAAGTTGCACAACGAATTGTTGGTTTATAGCAAAAACCAACTAGATATGAAATTGCCCAATGCAACAGATAAAATTATTATTCCGGAAAGTGGACTACTGCTAGAGCCGAACAAATTATATTTAGGAAGAACGAAAGAATTTACACGTACAGAAAGACACGTTCCTATGCTCGAAGGCAGAAGCAGCATAGGGCGTTTGGGTATGTTCATTCACATAACGGCTGGATTTGGTGATGTGGGTTTTGCCGGATTTTGGACACTAGAAATCTTCGTTATTCAACCGCTTATTATTTACCCTGATGTGGAAATTTGTCAAATATATTTTCACTCCATTGAAGGGGAATACGATAAATATAATTCAGGAAAATATCAAAACAATAAAGGCATACAGCCCAGTTTGTTGTATCAAGATTTTGCAAAAAATGATTAGAAAAATATTCATGTTACCCATAAAAATATATCAATGGTTTATATCACCTATGTTAGGCCAAAATTGCAGGCATTCACCCACTTGCTCTCAATATACCATTGAGGCCATCAACGAATGGGGTGCTGCAAAAGGGATTTATCTTGGAATGAAACGATTGAGCAAATGCCATCCGTGGGGAACACACGGTTATGATCCGGTACC
>Ga0194118_10005453_pt1 | contig 13251 bp, 18 predicted proteins | sample TA2MahsurfametaG_2_FD_148662 | JGI IMG/M metagenome (GOLD analysis project Ga0194118, IMG submission 148662) | Freshwater microbial communities from Lake Tanganyika, Tanzania - TA2015013 Mahale N5 surface | ecosystem: Environmental > Aquatic > Freshwater > Lake | place: Tanzania: Lake...
CGAAACATAATCGGAATACCTAACACATCGTATTCTACCTAAACCTAATGGGTCATTATTATTAATACAAATACCAATATCAATTATTTTCATTACTTTCTTGTTCTTTTACCAATTTCTTTATTAATGTCATCATACATTGATTCAACTAACTCTAAATGTCTTGTTAAATCAATAATTAATGATTTTGTTTTTTCAAATTCAATAGAAAGAGTTTCAATAGCATAAAATAAATCCTTATTGGATTTATTTTCTACTTCATTTGATATTTCTATTATTTTATTTAAATCAATCATTTTATAACATTTTACCAACACTATTTAAAATCCCTGGAGGTATAATTATGGGTCCAACAGGTGTTGGAATAGTCATCTCTTTATTCGTTACTTTTATAAACGAGTTTGTATCCAATTCTTCTGTGTTTCCATCAACTATTGATTTTATAATAGATGGTAAGTTATTATCTTCACCAAATATAGGTCCTAAGGATATTCCTGCGTTTTCTATTCTTTCCATTATATTTAAATGAGCCCTGTCTTGACTATAACCAGGTAATTTATCTGATAATCCAAGTAATATACCGGGTATATTAATTGGTGAACCTAAAGATAATGCATTTTGTATAGTCGTTAAGATTGCATTGAAAATTGTGAAACAATCCTCAATACCCTCTTCTAATATTTTTGTAAGTAATGCAATTAATGCGGTAATAATTACAACATACCTTTTATATTTATTTTTTAATATTTTTTTTACGATTTTCATAACAAACGCAATCAAATCAACTTTAATTAATTTCCAAAACTCTCTAATGAATAACCAAAATAATTTTTTAACAATATCCCAAAATAATTTACTCAATTCTTTCATTGTATTTAAAACATCAAGAACTTGATTTAAACCTGATTTGAATATTTTATATAAAATTACAATCGGTAATAATATTTTTGGTGATAATACCGACATTAATAATGCTTTAGGTAAGTTAAGAATGAATAAGTCTAATAGGTTTACACTGAATTGTAATTGTGGTATTGAACTATCTGATTGTGAAAATGCGTCTGTTGCTGCTCTATTAATTGTTGAATCTACTAAATCGTTTAAGTTCTTTTTATATCCTAAATAAACAAAGTCTTCCATCATTGTTTTATTAACTGGCACTTCAAAATTATCACAATCTTTAAATTTCAATACCTTTCTCAATCTTGCGTCTTCATCATCTATATCAATTCCCTCAACATCATCGAAGTTAAAATATAGTTCAATGTTTTGATCATTTTCATCAAATAAATCAACGGCATTTTGATTTGATAATTCATTTCTTTTTGTTGGTGTACCACATATAGCCATCAATTTATTTAATAGTCTATTCACATTATTCAAACCCTTATCAAATAATGGATGTGATTCTCCACTTTGAATCGTCATTAGCATAGATGTTTTAACAATGTGTTGAATATCGGGTAATTCTATTGAAGAATAATAATTATTTAGAAAAGATTCTGCATCATCAAAGTTTACTGTTAATCCCGATACATTCCAATATTGGTTTTGCGAGTTCCAAAACATTTCTAAAATAGATTCACCGGACGCGGTTCTCATATCAAAACCTGACGAATCATTAAATGATTCATATAAGTTTCTATTTACTTGTATTTTTGTTCCGGTTGTACCTGTTTCGGGTTCATAAATTATTTTTCCTGTCGCGGAGCTTGGGTCTACTGTTAGTGCATTTAAAAAATCGAACTCTTTTGGTTCAATATTTAGAGAATCAACAGTTATTGTTTTATTGGTTCCACAAATTCCATTACCAGCAAAAAAATGATTTTTTACTGTGTCTAAAATAATTTCTTTTGATTGTGTTAATGTTTTATCGGCAGCCGTCTGTGCGTGAAATTTTAATCTATCTTTTGAAAATAATTTTTCAGGGATAGGTTTTCTGTTTTTATCTAAAGAACTATTTCCTGACAAAATAGAATCCGCAATTTCCATAATATCTGAAAAGATATTATTCTTATTGTCTACTTTATTTTTTCTTTTTTCTAAAAAATCATCTAATTTTTTTCCGAATAACTGATCAGTGGTTGGTAAGTCTTTAAGGTACTTATCATATAAATTATCAACAGATGTTTTTGGGTCATCATTAATCTTTTTGATGGCCTCAATTCTAGATTTTAATTTATTCTTTGTATCCTTAATCTTACTCATTATAATTTGTACTTTTCTTCAGTATCTGTAGAGTCATCACTTAACATTTTATCCAATAGAGCCCTATCTTCGTCACTTAAATCTAGTTTACCAAGTGGCATTTTACCTCCACCACCTGATGTTTGTTTTAGAAGAACACTTTGTAGTTTTACAAGTGATATTTTCTTTTCAGTACAATCATTTAGGATTTTTTGTTGTTCCTTAATAACCGGACCTATAACACTCATGTCTTCAGCGTCTTTCATAAAAGACATCATTTTTCTCATTATTTGAGACGCCGTATTCCTATTTTCAACCACATCATTGTAAATTTCTTGCATCAACGCTAATGCAGAATCTACGTCTAATGAGATTATATTTTTTCTATCTCTACCCATAATAATAAATAGAATTAATCTAAAAATCCGCCAATAATACCGTCGTATAGTTTCCTATACTTTTTAATTGAAATTCTAATTTCTTTTGTATTCAGGGATGTCATTTCTCTTAGTGACATTAATATTAAGTTTTTATTGAATTTGTTACCATCACCAATTTGAAATATTTTATCAAAATTTCCAAAAATCTCTAAAAGTGCATATCCTAATTTTTGTTCGTTTTCAGTCAAATCTTCATTCTCAATAAACTCCTCTAAATCAATTGTAAGTTTTACAATTACATCTCTATAATCTATCGCATATTCATCCATAGTATAAGATAACTCCACGTTATCTTCTATTGATGAGGATATATCTTCGTAGGAAATCTGTCTGTTTTGCTCTTTGGTATCCTTTTGAATTGCACCCATTAAATAATTCTTACAAATTGTACCAAAGTAAGAATAAGCTTTATGGTTTTTTGTGTGGTCAAACTTATTGATTTTGGTCAACAAGAAGGACATTGTATCATCATGAATTTCTTTAAAATCCATGTCTTTTCTGTAAAGTTTATAACGTCGAATAATTGATTCGACCATTATAATTAGGGGTTCACGTAAATATTCATTGAATATCTTATTTCGTTCCGCTTCATCACTACTCTCTAAGTAATTGACTACCGCCTTCTCTTGATCCTCCCCAAAATATATTTTTTGGGTTCGTTTTCTTGGCATTTAAGATTCCACATATTTTATATCTCGTTTATTTTTAAAGAAAAACTCTTTCTTTGCGGAATCCAACCAAAATTTAACTTCGCCTTCTGATAGTTTTGTTTCTTCGTTGTTTTTATAACTCCAAAACAAAGACTCTTCTCTGAAGTTAACATGTTGATATCCAATTTTTGGTACTGTCATTATTTTTACACCATTATGTGTTAATCTTAATAACAATTCATAACTAAATGTAAGTTTTATGTTTTCCTTAAACATTCCATTTTCTTTGGTGACATTTGTTCTAAACAACCCACCGCTTGTTTGGTAATTTTGATAATCAAGTAATACTTCATTATCGATAAAACCTTGTTTTTCTGTAAACCCATAAGCCCAAGCTGATTCATTTGTAAAACTAATAAATGTACCTTCTACATTTACATCTTTAACCACAGGTAAAAACACATCTACATCAGGATTTTCTGTGATATATGTATTCATCGATTTTAACCAAACTTTTCTAAACTCATCATCAACCTCCAAAATAGAGAACCATTCGGTTTCACATTTAGAAATACCTAAATTAATTTGATTACAAAAACCAATATCACCTGAATTTACTTGATAAACAATTTCTAATTTTTGAGATAAATTAGACAAACTATTTTTAACATTTGGTGGGCAAATAATCATTAAAATAACGTCATTGTGAAAATCTTCTAAAGAATTTACTGCGTTATTTAACATTACAGAATACTCATCGTCAATTTTATGTAATGGTAATAATATTGTTATTTTTTTCATACTGTTTCTTCTACTTTTAATTTTTCTAATGCGTTATTAATAGATTCAATTCTTTTATTTCTAAATGAATTGAATACTGATAAAATATTATTTTCGGTTAAAGACTTAGAATAAGGTAAGAGAGTTTCACTCATTTTTTCTGTGATTTCATTTGTTAATTCAACACCCTCTAACCATGCTAATGTATATGTTCCAAGTAATTCTACAATCTTTGATGTATCATATGTCCATATACCATTTTCTGATAACCAATCAGGTTCCATAGACGGTATTTTACCAATAACAGGTACACCACATTTCATCGATTCTAATGGAAAAGTACCAAAAGTTGATTCATCATCAATCCATACCGATACAAAACATTCTTTTAATGCTGTTGAGAATTCTTCATAACCCATTTGAACCATATCTCTAAAAGTAACCCATCTTAACTGTGGATATCTTAAGTAAAATTCTGATATGATTCTTCTATGTACAACTCTGTCTCTACAACTGATTGCAATAAATGGTTTTTGAGTTTTATCAGACGGACAAAAGTTATCCTCAATGATTGGTGGAATAATATGAATAAGAGATTCGGGAAAAATTTCTGAAATATATTTTTTTGATGATTCAGTTGTTGTGATTACTCTATCGAAACCATAATCTCTCCATCTACTTCCCACAGGAAGTGTTTCAAAAATATAATCTTTTTGTTGTACCAACATTACTTTAGTACATTTAATATTTGATACTTGTTGTAAAATATTTGAATAGTATTCAGGTACTACAAGTACATCATCGATTTTAATTTCTATTTTATCCTCTTTGATTGATACCACCTCTAAATCTTTATACTTGTCTCCAAGCCAATGAGACACACCTCCGTATGTCGAGTCCTCAACTAAAATTTTAGAATTAGTACCGTTTTCTTTTAAAACAAACGCCAAATCATAAATGTATTTAACGGATGCTCTCGGATTGTTTTTAGTGTCATATGTTAAAAAATATACTGTGTTAGTACTATTTTCTAACCTACCTAATGCTTCTTTTAACTTTTCTATGTTTTCGATATTTTTACTCATCTTCTTCTATTAAAATATTGTTTTTTATTAATGTATTAAACGCGAGTCTAAATGAAAGTGTGGTACCTTTTTGACTAAATGGTCCCATTTCTTCGTCCGATTCATCAATTTCATTTAGTACTCTTTCAACACACATCTTTAGAATTTCATACATGAAAATATTAATCTCTGTCGATTCATTTCCATCTTCATCTTTTATTGTGTTTCCTGTTCTACATCTTGTGGTAATTGCTTCGATGTCGATGTAGTAGAGTTTTCCAAAAATTTCAACCATGTTTCTTTTATTTCTGTTAATTTACCTATTTCTTTTTTATGTGTAAAGTGTTGATTATATGTTGTGTTGAATTTTATTGTGTCTTTATTTTCAGGACATAAATTGATGATTTCTTTAGAGTCAGTAATCCATACGTCACATTTATTCCATTCTTCAGAAATATCTTTAGACTTAATAAATTTTACATTATTACCTAAGAAACCATTTTTTGAAAGAAAGAATAATGTTGCGGGTTTTGATTTACCCAATTCATTCAAACCAACTACTGTAAAATTATGCTCGGGATTTTCGTAAATTATTTTATTTAAATCCGTAAAAGTTGTTTGATAACTAATACCCGCATGACCAAAAATCTCTATTGGGTATTCAATGTATAAAAAATATTCTAATTCTTCTAACGATTGAAATTGATAAGATGATAATAAATCATCGTTATGTATCGGTTCAATAATTTTATATTCAAAATTATTTTCAGATTCAAATTCAGTATCTAAATAAGCATCCCTATAGTGATAATCAAATTTTTGTATGGTGTTTCTTAATACACCATCAATACTCAAATAAATTTCCATGTTAAAAATATAATATGATAACTTTTATAAGTAAAGTTTAATCATATTTTTCTAAGATTTTCCCGATGATGGGATTTCTTACAATATCCTGACTACCAAATTCAAAAACACCAACACCTCTTACATCAGATAATCTTCTTTTTGCGTCATATAATCCTGATTTGGTTTTGTCTTTAAATTTATCTGATTGTTCCAAATCACCTGAAAGAAAAAATTTGGAATTGAATCCAATGCGAGTAAGTAATAATTTAATTTGGGCGGGAGTGGCGTTTTGTGCTTCTTCAAATACAAGTATGGTATTATCTACATTCCATCCTCTCATGTATGCCAATGCTGCAATCTCAATAAATCCCTCATCTTTTAATCTTTCTCTTGATTCTTTACCAATAATTTTATTAAGTAGGTAATAAGAGGGATAAATGTATGGATCTAATTTTTCTTCTAATCCACCAGGTAATGAACCAAGTTTTTCCTCTGCTTCCACCGCAGGTCTCACAATAATGATTTTTTCATATTTGTTACTATCGTCCCAAAGTAGGTCTACAGCTTTTTTCATTGCAATGTAAGACTTACCAACACCCGCAGGTCCAAAACACAAAGTTATTTCATTTTCACCTAAAATCTTCCAATATTCTTCTTGTGATTTTGTTAGAAACTTTTCTTTGGGTTTTCTTATTATTTCTCTGATTCTTCTTTTGTTGGGTGTAATACCCTCAATAATTGTGGTAACATCACTACTCTGTGTAGGTTTACCATTTTTAGAAATCTTTCCTCTCAAGGTTATAAGTTTTATATATTATAATTATCTCGATAAATGTTATTTACCCGTCGAACCAAAACCTCCAGAACCTCTGTCAGTCTCACTTAATTTATCTGACTCGATAAAATCTATTTGGGGGTAAGCCAATAACATAATTTGACCACCTCTATCCCCAATCATGTATTTTTTATTTCCACTTTGTGTCTTTTTAAACGTGGCTTGTAATTCACCTCTATAACCACTATCAATAACACCCACACAATTGGTTAAATTCAAATCATATTTTCTTATAGATGATCTTGGAAAAATTAATCCCACAAATCCTTTAGGAATTTCTACCGATATTCCGAATCCATATGTAATATCAAATTCAGATTCAGATATAATAGATGTAATTGTTAAATCCATACCCGCATCCCCATCTTTTGAATATGTTGGGGAGACCGCGTCAGGTGATATTTTTTTAAATTTAACAACCATTCCTTTTTGAGAGAACATTTCACTTTTAATATCCTCATCCAATTTTCCCAAAAGGTTATTTAAATCACCGATAAAATCCATATCGGTATCATCATCTAAAATATCTTTCTCAAGTTTTTTTAATTCGTCAATGTATTTTTTTATTTCTTCATTATTCATTTGATTTGATTTTTTTATCAATAATCCATTTATCTAATTTTTTTAATCTGTCTCTTAAATCGTTATCGATTGGTCTAAGACAACATTCAACAAAAACATCTGTGATTCTTTGTAGTTCCTCTACAGTCACAGTTACTCCTGACTGACTAATATATTCTAACGCGAGTTTACTTTGAGATTGTCTCAAAATTTGGATGTCTCTGCTAAAAAATTCCATTTTATTTAGATTTATAATACTCAGGAGTATTTTTTGAATCAATAATACATTCAATTTGCATTTTTACGATGGAGATACTTTCACTACCTCTAGTGTCTCCTGATCTGTACTTTGATGCAACAATTGTTGCTTCCTCAACTGTCTCTGCTTCAACAATGTATTTCAATTTTTGAAGTCTTGGATTTCCATTTCTGTCCATTTGTTCGGTTTCATAACCGATTGTTACTAAGTAATGCATAGTTTTTAAATTTTAATTGTTAATAATTGATTTAAAGAATTGTTTTCTGTCTTGTGTTACATTTTTTAATGAGTATTTGTCTTTTACTGTTTCATATAATTTATTACCCAAATCTTCAATCATGTTCGGATTTTCAACTAAACGTTTCATATGTTTCGCCCATTCTTTATGATTTTTAGATGGGGGGACAATAAGGGCGTTTCCTTTATTATTAAAAACACCTTGATCAAGTGCTGACACTAAGTCCAAAGTGTATGGATTAACTCCGCTTGCAATCACCGCTTTCTTATGAAAACCAGATTCAATAATCTTAAGTTGAGATTTGTTTTCATTAAACTCATTTTCGATTAAAGGTGCAAGTGATACATCGAACAAATTATAATTTAAACCATACTTCGTAATATCTCTAGTCCATCTTCTTCTATATGGTTTATCTATGTCATTAAAAGGTGTTTCTAAAAATGTTAAAAGATATTTTCGATATTCTTCATCTATAACTTTGTATTTGTCAGTAAAAATATTTTCGTATTTAAACCATACGGTTTCATGTGGGAGGATATTTCTTCTACGAACTTGATTAGTTGCTTTATCAACCTCACTCACGGAACCTCTTGTATCAAAACCACATAAAACAAATTGAACCTTTTCTTTGAATAAATTATATGTTGATGATATACCACTTTCCAATAATTCTAAGTCATATAAATGTGATGAACCTCCCAACCAACCAAATCTAATTTTTTCAGACTTCTCAACTTTTGGTTGAAATTGTTGTTCATTTTCATCAATTGCATTTGGGAATACAAAAACATATTTTACACCAAGTTTCTTTTTTATTGTGTTGGCAAATATTGATGTGGTGGTTGATACGTAATCGGCAAGTTTTAAAAACTCCACCTTTTTTTGTGGTATGTTATTTTTTTTTATTTGATAATACATTGGGTGTTTTTGATCAACATTCCATAAATCATCAATGTCAACCACAACTTTTATTCCTTTAGATTTTAACCAATTAACTCGTTTAACATTTGCCTCATGACTTGTTTTATGGATAAAACTGTGAAAAACAACTATGTGGTAATCCTCAAAAAATTTATCTTCATCAGGAACATCAAAAGATATGTCAATATGAAATTCATTATCGTGATTTTCCCCCAAATATTTGTATGGGTCTAATATTCTATATTTACCAACTCCATGTGTATCGGAGGGTATTGCCAATATTTTTATTTTAGACATTATCGTATCATTATATGTCTAAATAATAAGTAAAAAAAGTGAAAAAACAAAACCTATTTTGCTTTATTTACACCAGTAATTTTACCTTTGAAAATAGAATCACCAACTTTTAAAACAAGATTTTCATTAATTGAGGCAGTTTGTTGAGCACTTAATATTTGGTTTAGTTTCTCATCCATAACTTTTCTTACTGTATTTTCGATTAATACGGCAATGGCGTTCATATCGATACTTGGGTTTGAAATCGTACCAACATTTTTTTGTTGTGGAGTTGTCTTTTTACTTAACCCTTCTTGTTCCATTAATTTTTTTGCACTTTTAATGAAATCCATGTCAAGACCTTCATTTAGAGAAATTTGAGGGAGTTGAGGTATTGGGTTGTCAATCATTGCTTGCTTGATTGCATCCGGTAATTTAGATTCTTTAATTTTTTGAACAGAAGGTACACCTGATGGTCTTGTATTTGTATTTGTCGGTGTCTGTGTTTTCATTAATTCTTCCGGATCACTTAAAAACATACTTTCGTTAATATTACCTCTTTCGAAATTTCCGTTATCCACCTTATTCATTACTTTCTTGGCATTAACCAATTTTTTCATTAAATCATTTTCCGATATTGCTCCTTGTTGTGACATTTTAATTTTTTTAATTAATATACTTAATTAACCAATAACATTAAAGTTTTTATTCTTAATAATCTTTCTTGTAATGGTTCTGTTTCAGTTTTTGGTTCAGGTAAATTATCTGATATTGTTATATTATTATTTTTTAATAAATCTGATAACTCTTTATTTGACTCGAAATCGAACCTTTTTCTTGTTCCTTCACCAGCTGATGTATTTTTCCCAAGTTGTTTTTGTGTTGATTTCCAATCTTCTTCTTTCTTTTTATATAAATCCCCAACCGCTTTATTAAAATCTTGTGTTGTTATAATTTTTTGTCCATCTATATCTTTTGGTTGTAATGTTTTAAACACATCACCAACATTATCTTTTTCTATTTGAGGTGTTGCTAATGGTTTATCATCAACTTTTGGTTGTGGTAAAGGTTCTTTAGTTGGTTTTTTTGTTGGTTGTGGTTGAGGTGTTGGGACTTCTTTTTGTTTTACTTCAGGTGTCTTAGTCCAATCAGACGTTACGTATGTTGTAACCATAGGCCCTCTATTTGATTCCGCACCCTCTTTATATCCCGGTCTCTTATCATCAAATGTTTCATTATTTAAAACACTTATATTACTCATTCTATCCACAATGAAAGTTCTCCAATTTGTTTTATCATAACCTTTTTTAGATACAGATGGAGGTTGGACATACGCTCTTACAATGACATTACCCTTTTTACTTAAACCAATTGCAACAACTTCAGCACGAATTCTCGTACCCGGTTTTACACTATCTTTAGGTGGTGCCTTAGGACCAGAATAATAAAACGTTACAGGATTTCTATTTTTTATTGCATCAACAAGTGGTTTGGTTTTTCTACCAGACAATGATTGTTCTAATAATATATTTTTTAATTTAAATGACATTAAAAATCAGGATAACCTTTTGTTTTTCCGTACTTATTTCTCGCGGTTATTTCAGTTCTTAAATTAATGTCAGTGATTGAACCCACATTATTACTTAATTCACCTTTTCCTTTATCGTCACCATTTGATAATGCGTTAGGGTGATTGATACCATACTCATTTTGACTACTATAAATGTTTCTTCCTGTGTTATCAATTCTTGAATTGATATCTGTTAATCCCCCAATATTTCCACTCGATTCGCCCTTACCTTTTTCATCACCATTTGATAATGCATTTGGATGATTGATACCATATCCATTGTTTGAGTTATAGAAGTTTCTTCCTACTAATTCATTTCTTGTAGAAATATCCGCAGAACCGCCAATTTCATTTTTACCTTTCTCATCACCATCAGAAATTGCGTTTCTGTGATTAATTCCATATCCATTATTTTCATTATAGATGTTTCTTGTTATATTTGAAATTCTATTTTGAATGTCAACAGAGCCACCTATTTCATTTTTACCTTTTTCGTCACCATCTGATTTTGCGTTTGGGTGATTTGAATTATATTCTTCATTAAGACCATATGTATTTTTTGAAACATGTTCTTTTCTAAATTGTTCTGCTAATATTTCTAATTGTGTTGCCATATTATAACATTAATTTTTTAATTTTTTCAATTTGTTCAAATAATCCAAGTGAGGTTATTGGTGAAACCGAAGTTTTATCAGAATTACTTTTAATTAGATTTGTTGGAATTTTGAAACTAAATTTTTTACTGTGTTTTTTAAGGTGACTATTTTTTCTTTCACCTGTTATTCCACCGATTTCATCCGCCTGTTTTTTTGAGTCTTTTCTATTACTTATTAAGTCTCTTTCACCCTTCAAGTGTTGTTTTGCCCATTTATCCATTCTATCACCACCACATAAATTATATTTTAAAGAATCTTTACTTTTATCTATATTATTTAAATCGTGTACAATTCTTTTTAATTGTCCGTATTTTACCTTTTTATCTTGTAAAAGTTTTTTTGCACGATGAACACCGTCAACATGTTTACCATTTAAATTCTGTAAAGAAGAATTTATTTGATCTAAAACGTTTTGAGGTAAATCAAAAAATTTATCTTTTAATTCATTATTCATCGTTTTTTAAATGTTTTAAAATGTCATTTACATTTAATTTGTTTTTTTTAAGTGTTTTTTTAAGTGAGTTTAGTTGTTTCAAAACTATGGGGTTTATTTCTTTTTCCTCTTCTGTTTCCTCTTTTGAAAGAATATCATTGCTTAAATTTTTTTTGGATAATAAACTTTCTAAATATTCCTCCATAAATTTTTTAGGGTTCTCTATAAGTCTTACCTTGTCTTTAGGAAGTTTTTCATCATAACCCATTTGATTCAATCTATCTTTAACTTCATCATCCGGAAGATCCAACTCTTTTTCAAAGTGATTTTCTGCGTCATCAAAATCCTTATCTAAAAACATTGTGTCTTTGAAACCTAATGACTTACTCATATCAGATTCTGCCCAATATTTTAAGGAAGTATGAGTACCGTGAACACCATGAATACCCATACTACCACTACCTGATTTTATTACTTCATCAGTTGTTTTCTTTTGAACAACACCCTTTGATACGAAATTTTTGGGTGTTTTACTTCTACCGATATTACCATTATCATCAACAATTTCATCAACCTCTTTTTCTATCTTTTCAGGAATTTTTTCAAAATCGGTTTCTTTTGAAAACTCTTTAGCCCATTTTGACCACTTTTTACCCTTTTTACCACCTTTTCCTGCTTGTGCATAAAAAAATCTTTGTTGGGCTTTTGATGCGAATTTCTCCTCAATTACTTGTTTAATAAAATTATTCATCTAAACATTTTTAATATAAATATCAAACGGAAGGAAAGATATTTATTGAAATATGAACACACAGAACATTTTGAAGTTTTATGGAACGAAATTGGACATAAAATTAGATTCTTCCGAGTTTTATGATTATGAAATATCGAAAATAGATTTAGACTATGAAACTAAGGTTTTAGATTTATCAACACCAATAACATATAGTACCCTTAAAATCAACACCACTTTAGAGGATTATTCTTGTGCGAGAAACACTATTAGTCTTATTGAGGTGAATAATACCGTAAATGATCCAGATTACATTTACTCAGGACTAACTGCAACGGTTGATTATGATGATTTTGTGAATCGAATATCAACAGGATTCACAAATACAATTTTAAATAGTAATGTTTTTACTTATACAGGATTAACAGGTGAAACACATTATTTTACTATTCAGAGTTTTAACAACTCATCGACTTATGATACGGATTTTGGTGTTGTGAGTGAATCTCAACTAATTAGTGGATTTACAACAGGAACAACAAGTGTACTTAAATGTGTGGAAAGATTAGAAGACGAAAACAATTGTTGTCCCTTACCAAACAAATTATTCAACAAACCGTGGACTTATCAATTTATGGAGCCCTTTTTGAGTGGGTGTACTGAACATATAGAAAGAAGAGTTGAAAAGGGGTGGTCATTAGATTTTATATTTAATAGAGAAACATTACCTTGGTCAAGTGGAGGTGTTTTTTACTATTTCGGAGTTAGGGGTTCAAACACACAATCAGATTATGCAGAC
>Ga0194118_10005455_pt1 | contig 13246 bp, 10 predicted proteins | sample TA2MahsurfametaG_2_FD_148662 | JGI IMG/M metagenome (GOLD analysis project Ga0194118, IMG submission 148662) | Freshwater microbial communities from Lake Tanganyika, Tanzania - TA2015013 Mahale N5 surface | ecosystem: Environmental > Aquatic > Freshwater > Lake | place: Tanzania: Lake...
GAGGCGCTCCCGGCGGCCAAGGCCGGGGCCGCTGAGTGACATCGGCAGCCGATGGTGGATGTAGGGCGTGAACGCTGCCCCGGCGAAGCACCGGGGCGTTATTGCTAGGTAGAACCTGCGCCTCCCCTTAATATAGCCCACCCAATCCTGTAATGGCTAGTTTTTGTCAAGGTTGCTCGTCTGGATGCTTTGGCTGCCAGCCGGATTGGGGCATTGCCCATGAGTGCCTCACCAAGCGTTGAATCCTAGACCCAGTAGATGTGTCCTGCTTCATCTTGAGCAGGATGGCAATGGAGGCATTGCTATTCATTGCGACGGCATCGCGGATCTCGATAGAACTAGAAAGTGCCAGAAGCTCCAATACTTTGCTGGATGAATGCGAGCTTTTAAGCCGTTTGATCTTTTGCATTTCGCTCAGTTGCTTCCATTCCTCTGGAAGTTGCGTCTGAACAAGGGAGTCCATTGCTGAGCGTTGAACCTCAGAGTATCGATCGCGACTCAATTGTTCCAAAACCACTAGAGGCGTTCTGGTGGTAGAGGCCACCGCCTGACGAACTCTCCAAGACGGTGATTTGGACAGTGTTTCAAGTACTTCTAAATCGACCGAGGTAGACCGGATTGTGTTGATGCGCTCGTCTTCATCGAGGTGACGCCACTCGACGGGTAGGCGACGGTCCTCGATCGCCTGCTTGACGTCAGAATCATCGTCGTCTGCCAGCTGATTCAGCACAGCGTCGGGCGTTCCTTCATGCCTGGCGACGGCCTGCCGGATGCGCCAGTTTGCGGAGATGGCCAGAAGTTCCAGGACGTCGACTGGAACTTCCGCTTCTTTCAGCCGATCAATGCGATCGCTGTCATCGAGCAAGCGCCACTCCTGAGGGAGCTTGCGGTTGAGCAGGCCATCGCGAGCGGCGGCTGCCACATCGGAGTCGTCATCATCCTTGAGCCGAGTGAGGATCTCTTCCTCCACCGAGCGGTTGCGTGCGACAGCTTGCCGGATCGTCCAGCTACCGGAGTGGGAGAGCACCTCCAGCACTTCAGGCGGTACTAAAGGTTCGGCCAACTTTCTGATGCGTTCATCGTCACTCAGGTGGCGCCAGTCCGCTGGCATGCGCCTGAGGGCTATGGCGTTCTTCACCTCGGAATCCTCATCCAAGGCGAGGGCTTCCACTACGAATGAAGGGGTGTTCTCGGCACAGGCAACTGCTCGACGGACGTCGCCGAAAGAATCGCCGGCAAGGGCTTCCAGAATGTCGGCAGTGGCGGATGGATTGGCTGCAACAGCTGCCCGTACAAATCCACTCTGGGATTCGGCCAGGTCGGCGAGGACTTCAAGCGGTGCAGGTTGCTTTCGTAAACGATCAAGAAGGGCATCGCGGGTGAGCTGGCCCCAAGGGGGGGGCAAGCGTCTGCGACCTAAAGCTGCTTGTACATCTGAATCTGAATCCTGGGCGAGTTTCTCCAGGATTGCTTCTGAAGTGGAAGGATGTACGGCAACAGCCTCGCGAACACGCCAGTAATTTTTCGAAGCCAGAACTTCCAGGATTTCAGGTGGGATCTGATCGGTGTTCTCAATCTTCAGAACTAGAGCATCGTGATTCAGGCCATGCCAGTCGTCTGACAGGTCATCGTCTTCGTTGGCAGTGGCCTCTGATGATCTTGCCTGAGTAATATTGTTATGGCCATTCAGAGTGCGACGTGCAGCGGCTTGTACGTAAGAATTTGAGTCATTAAGCAGCTTACGCAGAATGGTGGCTTCAGTTGTTGGAGTTTCTGCCAAAACTCTCTTTTCGATCGTTGTCAGATTGCTGATGTCGTAAGTGGAAGCGCTCTTTTCAATTAACTCTAGCTTGATTGCCTTTCTCCCTAGACGCACCGTGAACTGTTGGCCAGGATGGGCTCCAAGAGCGCTCAGCGCATCTGGTGGGATAGGGATGTTGTTGTGGCTGTCGACTGTGACTAGCCAGGACCTGTGGGTCCCTGCTTGGCTGATCTCTTCTAAAAGCTCCTCATCCCATGCTCCCCCACACGGTGTCAGCACGATTGAATCGTTTACTAATATCGCATCAAATTCATCCCCTGGAAGAAGATCAAGCAGGCGTGTGTAAGAACTGGTGAAAACTAGCGAGCCATCCAGATCTATGGTCAGTCTGTAATCGAGCTCTTCGTCGTCGTCGTCGTCGTCGTTGTGTTCATCAGGGCTGACCTCTTGCTCTGGAGAAGAAAGCTGAACGCCTTTGGCATCAAGTAGAGCCTCATAGAAGGCTGTGAAATTCAGGCGCTCACCCCCGTCTTTCTTGATGGAGACATAGCCGCAAGCCCTGACGATCTCGGATTTACCCACATCTCCAAGTTCTTTGACCTTGTTAAGCAGCGCGCTTCCGATCAGAGGAGCACTCGGATCAGGGGAGCAAACTTCCGGCTCCTCCAGATCGGTTTGAGCTTCGGAGGCAGGCCTGAGGGTCGGATCCTCGAGTTCTTCATGAACCTGAGAGCCTAATTGTACTTCGTCTTGAGTCTTCTCTTCTATTGTTTGTTTCCGGTGTGTTGCGAGCGACAGGCTGAGCGGCAGCAGCGCAAGCAGGAACGTCCATGGCCAAGGGATCACAATGAGCCCTATCACTAGAATCGCCAGTGATAGGAGAGCGGCGGGGCGATGCTGAGACCAGAAACGCTTCTGCATGGTTGCCAGTGGCATGCCAACACACTCTATAAGGATATCAATAGTTCTCCGCCTATAGAGTTCGCGTGAAGTCCAATGCAGAATCTGCATAATCGCAGAGGAACTTTGCGGACTGCACCGCCGTCTTCTTTGGGTTTTCTGGACTTTTGTCCTTCGTGGCCTAGGTCTTTTTAAATTCTTTCTTTGGCTCTGTGCAGTCCTGCCATCCATCATCATTTGGTTGTCCACGCCTTAGCTCTAAGGCGTATGAAAGGACGAGCTTCGTCCTGCCTAGGTGGCCATATTATCCTCGTCTGCTAGCTTGCCTTCAAGCCGATTGATTTCTACAGTGATCAATCCGATTGGATATCCCGGAAAAAGCGGTTACTATTTCATAAGCTATTCTCGAAAGGACTATTACTTTGCCGAAGCTCTTGCCTATGGCTTGACCAAGCGAGGTGTCAATGTTTGGATTGATTCAATTAATCTTAAGGCTGGCGGTCACTGGGAGCAGCAGCTTGATGCGGCTGTCGAGCAGTCCAGTGGAATCATTTTGGTCGGTTCGCGTAGTGCTTATGAATCAGCAAATGTCCAAAAAGAGCTTACTCTGGGGCGTTCGCTCAACAAGCCCCTCTACATTGCAAAATCGAAATGGCATAGGATTCCAAAGGCTCTTGACTATTCAACAGTAATTCGATTTGCTCCGAGTTTTGATCGTGGGCTTCTCACTTTAGATCGCCAGCTTCAATCTCCCACGGCCAGCATTGTCGCTGCTGGAGGCTCCTTGCGTTGCCTCCAGGCTTTATTCCCCTTGGAGTGGGATGTCATGTCTTTCGCGATTTTGTTCGGCATGAGTTGGCTCGGGTTCCCAATAATTGGACTTAGTATTCTTTCGAAAATGTCTGTTGGGATAGAAGATTTCAGGTTGGCTGTTGCTCTCGTGGTCAATCTGCTCTTGTTCTACCGGCCTTGGGTCAAGCGAACGATGGGATGGACGCGGCTTAATCTGCTCTTGTGGCTTCCCTTCGTCGGTAGCCTTCTCTCAATCCTTCTGGGTTTCGTAAATATTCCTCTCACTGATACTGGAGAGTGGATTTTCTCTGGTGCTAATCAGAATCCAGTCTTGTGGTGCTTGGCGATCTACATTGCCTGGCTTCTCTATCTTATCTATGGAAAGAAGTCGGAGCAAATACTTCGCTGGCTGCCAACAGGAACGGCTCCAGACTTTCTCCGAACTCAGGCCTACGGTGCCGGTTCTCCACCCCCCGCTGGAATGTCTCCCAAATTCTCTGATCTCCATTCTTACTTTATTCACAGCGACTCAACAGAGAATGGTTTGGCTGTTCGACTGAAGCGAATACTTGATGGCAAAGGAGGCGTTCCAGCTGAACATCCTGGTGTAGCCGAATCTCACTACATCATTCTCACTGGAAACACAAAAGTTGATTTTGTGGAGAATGCAATGATGGGCTGCACTGGCAATCTCTACCCTGTCATTTCGACTGGAATCCAGCTTGATCGGAGGCTTGAGTGGTTGTGGCAGCTGCAGTGGATTGATTTCCGTAAGTGGGTGATTAAGGAACCTCTTAAGGGTTTGTCCCTTCCGGTTGTCCCCGAAGCTCTGACATCAATATCGTTGCCAAGACCGATTGAAATCTGTTACTTCTCGATCATCACATGTCTTGCACTCTCTACTGCTCTTGGTACGGGATTTATGGGTTACAGCCTGCTTCTGTTCGGTTTGATTTTGTGGATTGTTGGCATGTCTCTCGGTTATCTGTTGTTGGCTCGCTTAATCAACGCTAAGAACTTTATCCTTTTGTCTAGGGTGAGTATCGCTCCTTTTGTGTTCTTGGCTGCTCTGTATCTGAATCAGGGTTTAGCTGGCTACCGCCTGCTTTATCTCATTCTTTTTTGCTCTTCCTATTTGGCTTTCTTCTTCTATTCAGGCATTGCTTCATTCTATCTTCCTTCGGTGGTTAGGCTCTCTGGGGTTCTAAGGGGATCTGTGGTTGCACTGAGGCCCCTAGGGGACTATTTCTTGCTTGTGCTTTTTCTTCAGTCTCCTACATGGTTTAGATAGTTCTTGTAGGGTGTCCTGTCTGGACTTCTAGCTGCTCTTCTGGGCCTGTTGTTTATTTATAGCCTTTCGATGATGCTGTCGGTTATGAGGGAGGTTAGGAGCTTCATGATGTCCTTCTGATTCACTCTTCTGGGCGTGCTAATTGTGTGGCTCACCTCTGGAAACTGTTTGGCTATCAGTTTTTTAAGTGTTGTGGCTTTGACGATTCTAGGTAATGCTATGAAGTGAGCATGTTCAATGACTGGTTCCGGAATTGCTCTGTCCGCTTTCCCGATGTACTCAACTTCTTGCTTATTCAGTCCATGGTTTGTTGAAAGTCGTGGGTATTCCGGGCGTGCTCTGAGTGCCAGAACCACGCAGGCTGAGCTTTTCTTGGCCGTTTTGCTCACGGTGCACCAGGCGATATCTTTGCGTGGTATTGCAACTGGTCTGAAGCCAGTGGTGTAACAGCGATATCGGATACCTTCGTTCGTGAGTTCTATGCTGATCAGCCCAGGTATGCAGTGTGCTGCTGCAGCTGGAGCCAGCAGTCCTGCCCACACTGCTATCACGGCTATTTTTACCCCTTTGATCATCCATTCTGGGCACAGGACTGCTGGATACCAGTGAGGGCACATGCTGCTGCCGTCCGCTATATCCCACCACCATGGGACGAGGGTAAGAGAGGCAATCATCAATGTGCCGATGATGATCAATCCTGCACTGGGTCTGATGGTCGTTTTGCTGCTCATCATTCAGCTTCGCATCTGAATCTGCTTGCCCCACAGCAGGTGCTCGCCTACCTGGCCGGTTGGCGTGATCACCCACAGCAAACGACAGGGGGGCTGCACGGTTGGTGCATCTGCATAACCATCGGTCAGGTAGATACACCCATCAAAACGTTGACTGCTTTCATGGCGCAGCCAGTGCATGGCTGGAGAGAAGTCTGTTCCGCCTCCACCGTGCACCTTCACTGGGATCACCCCTCGATAGGGGTAGGTTGCCGTCACTCGTGCATCGGCTTCGATCACCACAACCTCTGCTCCGGTGCGATGGATGCGGTCGATCTCCGCGAAGAAGAGCTTTAGCTCCTGGGCTCCGATTGAGCCTGAGGTGTCCACCACTACCGCTAGGCGTCGCTCGCGCCTGATCCTGACACCTGGATAGGTGCCGAACCTTCTTGATCGCCGCCGGGAGGTCGCGCTGACCCTCGTGCGATAGCCCGCCGAGGCGAACAATCGCAAGGCCCTGACCCAGTCGATGCTGGCGTCTCCTTTGGATTGTTTCTGCTCCAGGAGTGTTCGGATTGAGCTCGGCACACTGCTCCACTGACGCTCGGACAGGCGTTCTCGAGCACGTTGCAGCTGACGGCTGAATCCCTCCTCAAGGATCCGATTCAGCTCAGGTGTCAGCTGCTCCCCTTTCGCTTCAGCCGAAAATCCCTCACCGCCGCGATCAGCCCATCGCTCGTGGTGGCTCGGGCTGCTTGCCTTCAGCTGTCGCACCCTCTTACTGAACCCGGCATCCCCGCTTTTGCTGGCCAGGGCTTTGTAGTAGTGCTCAACGCTTTTGTTGGGTCTCAGGTTCAGTTCAGGGAAAGTTGCGAGTGTGATGGCACCGCTAGGCAGTGGCCATGGATGTACTAGCTGATTCACAACGATGTCTGCAGCCAGGTTCAGCAGGGTCCGATCCATGCCTGGCTCTTCAAACCGGAATAGGTGTCTCAGCACCAGATGCAGGATTTCATGTTTGATCACGGCGCACCTCTCGTCGCTTGATAAGGTCGTCAGAAAGAAGTCCGGGTTCACCACCAGGCTCACGCCCACCGGGGAGAGGGTCACGGCTGCGGTCGGAATGTCACTATCCAGCCGACGCACGACGGAGCACAGCAGATGCCCGTAGAAGGGCTCCTTGCGCAACACCATCACAATGCTTTGCTCCAGCTCGGCCTCAGCGCATCGGATCCGAACGTCTTTTGTTGACGGCATCAGAGGACGTCTGTGACCGCCTTGGCCACCTCCTCACGACGCATGGCGTTGGCCACCGCACCCCCGATCTGAACCAGGTCTTTGTGGAGGGAGAAGCGAAGGTCGCCAGGAAGGCAGCGATGGGTGATGAATTCGCAGAGACAGTCTGCGGAGCGGGGATCGAGATCCTCCCGATGTTTTTTGAGATGCAGAGTGAGCCGGCTGCAGATCGTCACGAGGCGATCCACCCTTCTCGCCTGACCCTCACCCCTTGCCAGTTCATCCAATCGGCGCCCAGTGGCTGGCCATCGGGCTGGGTCCAGAACATCCTCCGGATTCACCAGTTCGGAGAGTTCATCGTTCACAAACGCCACGAAGGCCGTCGCGGTGGCTTCATCCAAAGCGCTGTGAGCTAAAGCGCTCACCAGCTCCAGCTCGCGTCGGAGATCGGTGATATCAGCGATTTGGCTGAAGAACTGTTCCAGGGATCTCGGGGTTGTGCGCCGTCCCGTCACCGTCTCCGGGTAGGTCATCAGGAAAGCGATGCCTCTCTGGTCGACACCATTGCTGTCGGCCCAGGTCAGCCATGCCTTGTGGTCGTACACCATTGTGAAATGGAGCATTCTGGTGAGCATGGCGTCGTCCATGCTCGTTACCGAATAATCACCGCTGTCTGGGTTGCCGGTGCACACGATCTGCCAGCGGGGCGGGAGAGTCCACGAGAACATCTCGAATTCCTGCAGCAGCTGCATCAATCCCCTCAGGATCCGATCGTCTGCTCGGTTGATGTCATCCAGTAGGAGGATTCCCGGTCCTTCGTCGTCCTGTTTCGGCACCCAGTCCGGTGGAAGGTAGATGGTTGTTTCATCACCCTGCACATCCGGATCCGGATCGTGAGTGACGGGCAGTCCATGTAAATCCCCCATCTCCTCAAATTGTGCCGGTGCGCAATAGCGGAATTTCCAGCCATTGCGATGGGCGAAGTCTTTGATGAGGGAAGTTTTGCCGATGCCATGGCTACCCCAGATGCAGATCGGCGTGGGGCGCCTGCTGCCTGGTGCCTGCTCGTTGGCCAGGTTTGTGCGAAAGATGTGGCTGAGGATGCGCTCGAGTGAGATCGCATCCAGCTTTGCTCCATAGGCTTCTGTCACGCTCATCGATTCAGCGTTGCGGTGTTCTGGGGAGCACCTCGGCGAGTACCGCCGATAGCTCAGCGCAGCTGCGTTCGCTCATGGCACCGGCCGCGCGGACTTGCCCGATCCACTGGCCCACAGGGTGGGCGCGTGAATAGCCCTGTTCGGGTGTGCCAACCCAGGGCCAGTGGCAGCGACTGAGCAGCTGCTCACCGTGTCTTTGATTCAGCTGCTGGAGGCGTTGGCGGAATGTATCAAGATCGATTTGCTGCGACAAGCACTCGAGCAGATTCAGGCCGAGAAGAAACACACCAATATCGCTAGCTTCCGCATAACTCGTGCAGACCTTGTTACGGCGTTTGTGCACCGGTTTCCAGAAGTTCATGAGGTTCGAAAGCTCTCCGCTGCCGAGGCGCAGGCGTGAGTCACCGCACCTGCAATCAGGAACACTGGAGAGTTTCAGTCTCACCAGTTTTCCACAGGCCGCCATGGCGCTAAGGCCACGGGCTTCGCTGCAGTCGATCTCTGCCGTTTCAAGAGCTTGCAAGGCTCCGAGTGGTGTGAGATCAACCGTTTCTGAGGTCTCAAGAATCAGCGAGCGCAGATGCAACAGGTTTGACAGCGCATCCACGTCATCGATAGACACATTGCTGAGTGAGAGTTCCTCGAGCTGCGTGAGGATTTCGACCCCATCGACCGAGCTGAAGGCATAACACTCATCGATCCGGAGATGGCGTAGGGAGGTGAGGGAATCGATTCCTGCCAAGTTCTCTAGATCGCCGCCGCGGATGCTGAGGTGTTCCAGCGTCCTGGAGTTCTGCAGTGGGCTGAGATCTGCCCAGGGCCAGCTGGCAACGGTGAGGGAGTGGAGCTCCTCCATACCGCTGAGGCAGTCGACGTCGTCATCAGAATCCCAATCGATCGAATCCGACATCAGCACCAGACGCCGCAGCCCGTTGAAACCGGACAGGGTTCCTGCGTTTTCCAGGCTGATTCCGTTCACCGTGAGTTCCTCCAGGCCCTTGGCTTCAGCCAGAAGCGAGAGATCCAGCACCAGCTCCGTGTCGGCAAAGAAAACCGCGTTAACGCTTACCCGGCACAAATCCCCAAGAACACCCGTGATTGATGCAAGCTTTGCCACCGCGTTGAGAGTATGGACTCCTGCGATCCCGAGGGTCTGGTCCCAGAGCTGCTGGTCCCGGATTTGAAGCTGGGTGAGGTCGATCAGTCCGATGAGCGCTCTCAGTTGATTGGTCTGATGGCTCGCCCCCAGAAGTTCCAGGCCCTGGTTCACCTCCTCCCAGTCCGCGCTGCTCAACAGGTCGCGGATTTCCTCTGAAACCTCCGGGAGCTCGTCGATGGCCAGAGCCGGTGGTGCAGGAGGTTCTGAGGAGGGCACCGGTTCAGGTGCACTCAGGGTGAATGTCGGCTCTGTCGGCTGTGCCGGTGCAGGCTCTGCAGCGGTTGGCTTATCGCCGATAAGGAGCGTCCGGAGCAGATCCAGCAGCAGAAGTCGTTTCTTCATGAATGTTGTCTCCGGCTCAGTCGCCGATCTCGGTTGTTTCCGAAGCCTCGAATCGATCAACCGGAATCAGAGCCTTAAGGGTGAGGATGGCTTTGGCGCCTTCGAGCTGCCGCGCCTTAGGCCGCCAAAAGCTGCCATTAATCAGCTTGGCTGAGTCGGCCGCGATCTCTTCTTCGGATTCAGAGTTGTCGATTTCAACTCCTTCCGCATCAAGCAACAGAGCTTTGATCGCCACGGATTTGAGATGTCTGCTCGAAGTGTTGGGAATCAGGCAGCGAAATTCCAGGTTGAAGTCGCCGTCGCTGTCGGGTTCGGTCCGGGTGAAGACGAGGGTGAGGGGGCCGCTGTACCAATCAAAGCTCACCTGCTTCTTGTTGCGTACCGACTCGCCCGGGCCGGGGATTTCCACCACTGCCAGAGGGGTGAAATCACGTCGGCAGAGTTCCCCGGCGGCACGGATGCTCAGTGAGGTTTCTTTGACATCGCGTCGATTAATTCTTGACCAGGGAGAGATGGTCGTGTTGTCGCCGGGCGCAAGGTAGACGTCTTCGTAGCTGTCATTCTCCTCGAAGCAGGCGTTATCCTCTCCCATGAACCACATCCTGTAGTTGATCCGGTAGATCGGCTGGGATGTGTCATTGGTCACACTCAGCTCTACCTCTGTACGGAGGTCGCCGTCGTCATCTGGTTCACCTGCTGAGAAGGTGCTGAAGTAGGCCGACATGGAGCTGAAAGGACTCAACCATAGCCTAAGCCACCTTGCCGTAGTGGGGGCGTGTATGCAGATGGTGCATAGTCATTTCGCCTTGACCGTGTGAGGCCCGTCGAATAGGGTTGCGCGATATTGCCATGAGCCTGTGGAATTCGCTATTGAGCAGCTGTCCAACGACGTGCTGAAGTCAATCTTCGAGGCTGCCTTCCTGGAGGCCGAGATTGACGAAGATGGCGATCTTTTTGTCAAAGACACTTATAGGGTCTGGATTCACGGCATGCCCGAGAAAGATTGTTTTGAGTTCAAATGCTATATTGGTATCGGAGAAGGCCACTCTCGCCAGCAGGTTCTCGAGAGCTGCAATAACTTCAATGGTTCTTATCTGGGTTTGAAGACGTGGGTTGTTCAGGATAATGATGGTCTCGGCTTCGCCTATCAAGTTCTGATGAAAGGTGGTGGAAAGATTGAGGGTAAGGAAATCATCCGTCTGTTCAGGTATTTTCAGGAAGTGGTCCGCGACTCCCTCTCTGATGAGGATGTCTTTGACTTCCTCCAGTGACCTGGTCCTGAGCGTCGTTCGTCTGTGCTACTGAACGCTTTCGACGTTGATCCCGGAGCCGCTGAGCGCACGCTGGAGATCCAGGTCGGTGAGCTGTTCGCCCTGGGCATCCAGGCTGATTTGTTGGTCGTGTCAGCCCGCGCCGGCGGTTATGACCCTGTTCCGGGAACGCTCATTCACAGGCTCGAGCAGGCCTGCGGGCTTCGGATCGCTGGCCTGCCGCGTGCGCTCGATTTCAGCCGTGGGCCCCTGGCGGCCTGGGTGAGCCCGCCTTTGAGTTCTCTTGAGGTGTTGCCGTGCTGGCCTGCAGCATCGTCCACCCGCTTCCAGCGCGTTGCCGTGATCGAAACGATCACGGAAGAGGGGGTCGCTGCAGCGATGTCGCCATCGGCGTGGTGTCTGTTCAACCAGATGTTCGGACTTCTCTCTGTTCTGCCGCTTCAGGGCGTCCACTGCCCTGTCGTGGCAACGCCTCTGCTGGGTGCCGGGCACCAGAGCGTCGATCCGGACCGATTGTTTCCCTCTCTGCTCAATTCATGTCGCAGCGGTTTCCGTCATGTTCCAGACCTTGAGCGCCTGATCCTGTTCGATCGCCAGCACGCTGCACTAGCCGATCTTGCATCTCTGGTGGATCGCGAACTCGGCCGCCATCCAGTGGAGCATGAGGCGATCGAGCTGGCTTCGGACGACGACACAATCACCCGTCTGTGCGGCGTTCTGAGCGGGTTTCATCGGTTGCACCCATCGCTGCCTGTCGGGGGTGATGTGACTGAGCTGCTGCGCCTGTTGCACGGTGGCTCTTTCACGGCGATGGCGCTCGGTCTGCACAGCCGGCGACTGGTGGAGAGGTTGGTGATTGATCGTGTGGGGCGCGGATCGCTCACGTTGCATCGGGGCATTCAGGCCCTCGCGCGCGCCAACTGCGATCCCTGGCTGGTGAGTTGCCTGCATCAGGTGCGTGTGTTCGGCAACTGGATGGGCCACCCCAGTCGACCTGGTCAGCGGCGTGCAGTGAATCGCACTGATGTGACGGCAATGCTCACGGCTCTGCTGCGTGTGCTCGAGGACTATCCCTGGTGAGCGCGATTCAGATCCGGTTGGCGTAAATGGCCTTGTGATCGGGGTAGAACCGTTCTGCAGTTTCTTTGGCTTCGTAGGTCGTGCGCGCCATCACTTCGTAGTCGAATCCGATGCCGTTACGGACGAGGCGAACCTTGTAGCGGAACATGCTGTGGTTTGATGTTGTGGGTGTGCGCTCAGATTAAAGCGTCATGCTCCCTTTTTGCCCTGCTCTGTTCTCTCCGTGAACGCAGCCAGAGCAGACCGTTGGTGGACAGAAGGAAGATGACGTTGATTGCGACGATTACACCACCCTGCTGGTTGAGATCGGAGATGGCTGGTTGGTTGGCAGTTGCCGACTCCAGAAAGAGATTGGCGCTGGCCACGCTCCAGAGGAAGATCCCGATCGTGCTGATGAAGCAGGAGCTGTAGATCAGATCGGCCAGGGTTGGATAATTGAGGCCGGCCGGTAAAATCTTCTTGTAGCCTTCCTGTAGGAAGACTAGAACGAGCAGTACAGATGCCGGAATGACCACGCGATTCTCGTGCTGCTGGATGTCAATCAGTGGAACGGTGAGAACCACGCACATCATCACTGCTAAGGGTAGAAAGATGTTCAGCAGCGAGCTCCTGGTGCTGCGTTGATAGACCAGTTCTGTTCTGATGTTGTCGAACTCGGCAAGGTTCTCGGCGCCATTGCATGAAACGGCCAGTTTCCAGCCCCAGTTGGTGCTGTAGCTGTGAACAGCTTGAGTCACGGCCGTCCGGATAATTCTGTAGCCGGAGAGATCGCCGCCTGTTGCCAGCAGTGATCCGCTCGGCTCATAGGTGAGATTGGTTTCGCTGGCGTAGAGATCTTCCAGCTCCACCTCGACCGGAAGATGTAGGGTCTCAAATGGGAACATCCTCAGATTGAGGTCGTTCGCCACGAAGCGCCCTGAAAATTTCAGCCATTGGATGTTGAGGCCGTCGGCATCTTGCACAGGAAGGGCCGGCTCCAGTTCAAGGCTCAGGTCGTGCCGGTCAACGTTGTTCACGAATCTCAGCGCTCTCACAGGCGCTTCGATGATTTCCCTGTCCCAATGGTCCAGCCAGGTAGGCAGAACTGCATATTTCAGCCACACCATCCCTTCGGCGTAAAAGGTTTTCGAGCTGAGATCAAGGTCACACAGATTGAGGATGCTGATGCCGATCGTCGCCGTGAATCGATCTCCCATGAAGCACTGCCCGTTGCTTCCTCCCGCCTCGCTCGGGAGTGTCTTGCTGCGGTAGTGATCGGTCTGCAGTGTCGATCGACGCCTGCTGCCTGTGATCGCGATCAGCAGGATGAGGCAACCAGCCAGGAGATAGGCGAGAGCAGACAGGATGGTCAGCGTCATCAACCGAGCAGCGCAGGATTTCTGCCGGTTCAGCCTAAGGATGGCCTGAATCTCAGGCTTTCCACTGGGATGTGGTTCTTCGCATGACCGCAGCCGCTCCTCCGGTTCTGTGTCCATAGGTTCGAGGAGTTCGTTGCATCGCCAGATGGATCCCCTCGATTCCCGTAGGTCCGGCCTGATTAGTGCCC
>Ga0194118_10005474_pt1 | contig 13221 bp, 9 predicted proteins | sample TA2MahsurfametaG_2_FD_148662 | JGI IMG/M metagenome (GOLD analysis project Ga0194118, IMG submission 148662) | Freshwater microbial communities from Lake Tanganyika, Tanzania - TA2015013 Mahale N5 surface | ecosystem: Environmental > Aquatic > Freshwater > Lake | place: Tanzania: Lake Tanganyika...
GAAGCTCACCTCATTGCCGTAAGCCGTGCCCACAGAGTTCGTGGCATAGGCCCGTACAAAATACACGGTCGATGACGTGAGGCCCGTAAGCGTGCTGGTGAAAACGCCCGTTCCGTTTCCATCGCTGGTGAATGAGGACGTGTGGATGAGTGGTTCGGGGCTCGTACCGTAGGCCACACCGCGGGCGGTGATGCTCGACCCACCATCGTCCGTAATATTTCCTCCCGTTGTGGCACTACTGGCCCCAATACCCGTAGCGGCGGTAGTGCTTAAGACAGGAAAACATCCGATTAATTCTTCGGGCAACCCATTTGGTTTATTCAATATGGGTTCGAATGCGCGATGAGCGGACGACGCTTTTGGCAGTTCACTCGCTTGCATCTCTGTGAAAACGGATGCACTCAAAAACAAGAACAGAAAGGCTGCTTTCAGCGCAACAAGCGCATTAGAATGCCGCAAAGGATAGTATTGTATTTTCTCCATGGGTGATTTTTAAATGGGTGATTTTTAAATGTTAAGGATGCGATTTTTTAAAGAGTCTCAAAATTACTCAAAAAAATCCAACAAACCAAAACTTTTCGGAAACTTTACACAACAACAGTATTCCACGGCCTCCGCCTGATCTTCCCCAAGCTCATCGAAAATTCCTTATTTTCGCCTTTTCGCAAAGCACCAAAGCCTTATGAACATCATTATACCCATGGCAGGAATGGGCAAGCGCATGCGCCCCCATACCCTCACTCTGGCCAAACCACTCATCCCCATCGCCGGAAAACCCATTGTTGAACGTTTGGTAGAGGATATTGTGCGCGTTTGCGGCACCAAAGTTCAAGAAATCGCTTTCATCATCTCACCGGCTTTTGGCGCACGCACCGAACAGCAACTTATGGCTATGGCGGAGCGGCAGGGCGCTCAGGGAAGCATCCATTATCAAGAAGAGGCTTTAGGGACGGCACACGCCATATTGTGCGCCCGCACAGCCCTAAAGGGCCCTGTGGTAGTGGCTTTCGCCGACACCCTCTTCAAGGCCAACTTCACCCTCGATATTGAACGGGAGGGAATCATCTGGGTGAATCGGGTTGAGGATCCCAGGCCCTTCGGAGTGGTCAAAATAGGTTCTGAAGGTCATATCACTGAATTCCATGAAAAACCTATGGATTTCGTATCGGATTTAGCCATTATTGGCATTTACTACTTCCGCGACGGCGAGCGGCTGCACCGTGAGCTGCAATACCTCATCGACAACGACATCCGAGATAAGGGTGAATATCAGCTCACCAGTGCGCTCGAACGTATGAAAGAGCAGGGTGTTGCGTTTTACCCTGGCGCCGTGGATGAATGGCTCGACTGCGGCAACAAAGACGCGACAGTGTATACCAACCAAAGATACCTCGAATACTTAGGCGACCACAATGGTTCTTCCGATCAGGTCGAATTAATCCGCAGCGTAGTCATTCCTCCCTGTTACCTGGGGGCGGGTGTACGCATCACCGACTCCGTGGTGGGTCCTCACGTATCTATGGGCGCCGGCAGCATAGTGGAGGCCAGCCGTCTCAAAAACTGCATCATACAAGAACGTGCCCTCATTCACAATGCCCATTTAGAGAACAGTATGGTCGGATCTGAGGCACGCGTGGAGGGAACGGCCAAGCAATTGAGTTTGGGCGACTTTAACCAGATCGAACTGTAAACCACACGCCTCAGATGCCCATGCCAAGACTCTTTTCGCGTCGCTCATCCCTTCTGATGATGGTCCTGTTTCTCTGTTCAGGGTCGTTCGTTTTGGCCCAAAGCCCTGGCGGAAAAAATAAGAAAGGTAAAACAAAAACAGAGAAATCCGTGGGTGGTCGGGTTAAATCGGCCGCGGCAGCTGAACTCAACGAAGATCAGCGACAACGGGTGGATCGTTTGTTTTTCGATGCACTGCGCGAGAAATTGGCGGGTAACAGCAAGCAATCGGAGCAACATTTTAGAGAAATCATCAAACTCGACCCCACCAATGCACAGGCTCGTGTGGAAGTGGCCCGCATGCTCACCTTGAATGAGCAAGTAGAGGAGGCCATAACTTTGATCGAGGAGGCCATTGAGCTGCAACCCGAAAACCCTTGGCATCTGAGGGTGGGTATTGATGTGGCGACCCAAAAGGGGAGGTCTTCTAAAGCCATAGAATGGATCATCCGTTTGCGGCAGATGCCCGGACAGCCTGTCGATGAGCTGGGCTTGGAATTGGCTGCTCAGCAGGCGGCCTTGCGTCAATACGATGAGGCCATCAAGACCTTGCAGCAATTGGAGAAGCAGGTTGGCATTACTCCGGAGGTGTCTGAAGCCAAGCGGCAATATTGGCAGGCGCAAAATAAACCCGATAAAGCCCTGATGGAAATCCGCAATCTCTGCCTGGCCATGCCTATGCGTGCCGATTTGTGGATGTATTTTGGGCAGCTCGCCTTCCAGCAGGGCGATGTGAAGTCGGCCCAAGAGGCCTTCCGCAAAGCCATGGAGCTTGAACCGCGCAACGGAAAGGCCTACTTAGCCATGGCGGATGTGCAGCGGGTGCTGAAAAACCCTTCGGAAGCACGCCGCTTACTTGAACAGGGCTTCTTTTTGGATGAAGTTGACCAAGATTTGCAGATTCAAATCATTGTGAGCCTCCTCTCAGAAGGCTCCAAAGCGGCAGGGGGTGGGGGTGATACAGCCTCGCTCTCCGCTGCGGAACGCTTAACTGAAGGCATGCTGCGCGCCAATCCTGAGTCGTCGGCTGCTTGGAATGTGCGGGCGGAGATCGCCTTCAACCGAAATATGCACGAACAAGCTGTGGAAGCCTACACCCGCTGCATTGCCCTCGACGGGGTCGGACAAAAATACAGTGTATGGCAGCAGTACCTTCTAAGCCTTTATAATTTGTCGCGCTACCCCACACTCATCTCCGAAGCGCGACGGGCACAGGATTTGTTCCCCAACCAACCGATTCCTTATTACCTGGCGGGAATGGCTGCACAGCAACTGAAGCAAAGTGAGGAGGCCATACGGAATTATAAATCGGGCGTTTCGATGATCAGCGGCAACCCCGAATTGGCCGCGCAAATGCATTCCTCGCTGGGCGACCTCTACCACGAGATGAAGGATTATGTGCGCAGCGATGAATCATTCGAGAAAGCGTTGAAAGTGCGACCCGATTATACCTTGGCGATGAACAACTACGCCTACTACCTCAGTCTAAGGGGCGATAAACTCCAGCGGGCAGAGGAATTGTCGCGCCGTACTTTGGAACTGGAACCGGGAAGCGCCTCGTATCTCGATACCTATGGCTGGATTTTGTATCGGCTGAAGCGCTATTCAGAGGCCCGTACATACATAGAAAAGGCGCTTAAAGCCTCTGGTGATGATGCGGGAAGCGCCACCTTGCATGAACATTTGGGTGATATTCTCTATAGGTTGGGCGATTCAGCGGCGGCTCTTTCTTCTTGGAAACGTGCACAAGCGGTTGGTGGTGAGACCTCTGAGTTTTTACCCCGAAAAATCAGCGAGGGGAAGTTGTATGAATAGGGGCTTGTTGTGCCTGCTCTGCGTCTATCTCGTCCTTACGGGTTGTGTCGGGCTGCGCCAGCGACAGCCTCAGGCAATAAACAGCGTTCCTCATGGTGGTAGTTCAGCCGCATTCAGCTTGCTGAATCAACTATCAATGCGCGATTTTGAATCAACCTCCTGGTCGGCGACCGGACAAATCGGCTTGGTGTTGGATGGCCGCCGCATGGAGTCTGCTTTTCAAATGCGCATGCAGCGCGACAGCATCTTGTGGATTAGCCTGAAGCCTATGCTGGGAGTGGAGGCGTTTAGGGTACGCATAACGCGCGACAGCCTTCAGTTCGTGAACCGCCTGAACCGTGAGTTTGGCAGTTATTCGATGGCCGTGCTCAGTGAAATGGCGGGGACCCCTGTGGATCCGCGCATGCTGCATGAATTGTTGCTTGGCGTGGTTGGTGGATTGCGCACCGTGGCCTTTCAGTTTTCGCCTGAGGTGCCAGGACTTATGTCGGGCAGCGTGGGTAGGGTAACGTATGATCTGAAGGCCGATACCGTGAATTTTCGTCCGCACAGCTTATCCCTGGCGGGCAGTGAAGGTCGTCTCGAAGTCAATTACCAAGCCTGGATGCCCATTGGCGATCGTCGGGCCCCCGAGCGTTTGATTCTACGTGCCCTACCCACAGCCTCAAAAACCCAAAAGGCGACTGAACTTGAGCTTTCTTTTTCGAAAATTGTGGCGGAACAGGCGCAAGAATACCCCTTTAGCATCCCATCGGGTTACCGGCGCATGCCTTGATTTTCTGATGGCCAAATGGCGTATTATTCCCCTTTCCATTTATAAATATGCTTAAGTCAAGCCTCCGCTCTGTTTTTGATGGGCGTATTGCCTGGGTTCGTCATTGGGCTCTGTGGGCCCTATGGGGCGTGTTGGGCTTATCGGCAGGGTTAATGGCGCTTAACGGGTGGGCCCAAACGCAGAAACCGGACCGCACTCGTTTAGAACAGCAGCGCAACGAATTGCTCGAGGAAATCAATTTTACGCGTCAAGAACTCGAAAAAGTGGAGCGGCAGCGCAAAAGTTCGGTGAATCAGTTGGTGACCCTCAAGCGGCAGGTGGAAGTGCGCAACAAAGTCATCAATAATTACGAGCAGGAGGTCTCTCTTCTGAATCGGGAAATGGAGCAAACCCGCTCGATTGTGGCGGCATTGGAACGTGATCTCCAGCGTCTGCGTATCGAATATGCGAAAATGCTTCGGGTGGCCCAAAAGCGGATGAATGCCTACCCCGATTGGATGCTGATCTTATCATCGGACCATCTGAATCAGGCTTTTCGCCGTTTACAGTACCTGCGGCAATACCAAACACACCGCAAAACGCAGGGTGAAATGATCGAAATGGTACGGGCCTCGCTGACCCGGCACCGACAAGATTTAGGTCGGGTTGCGGATGAGAAAAAGGGGATTTTAGACAAGGAGGAGGAGCAACGCAACCTTTTGGCGGGCGAAAGCGCGCGTACGGGTGAGCTCGTGCGCCGCCTGCAACAGGATGAGAAAACCTTGAGGCGAAAGTTGCGTGAAAAGGAAGCGGCCCGTCGGGAGTTGCAGAAGTCGATCGAGGCCATCATACGCCGCGAATTGGAGTTGGCCCGCAAAGCAGAGGAAGATCGGCTGCGGAGTGAAGGGAAGGCGGTGCCCCCCCCATCGCCTTCTGCGGGTTCGGCCGAAGTTTTTACCTTGACCCCCGAAGCACGTGCCTTGGGGTTGGATTTTGAGGCCAACCGAGGACGGCTGCCCTGGCCGGTTGCCCGTGGGTTTATTTCAGAATCATTCGGCGACCATCCCCATCCGGTATTGAGTCAGGTTACCGTGCGCAACGACGGCATCAGCATCCGCACCAATCCGGGTTCGGAGGCCAAAGTGGTGTTTAAAGGTGAAGTAACGGCCGTGGTTTCGGTACCGGGGATGCAGAAAACCGTAATTGTTCGCCACGGGCAGTACCTTTCGGTGTATGCCCACCTGGATCGGGTGGTGGTGGCCAAGGGCGATCGGGTAACGACCGGGCAACCGATCGGCCTGGTATATACCGATGCTGAGGAAGAAAAAACGGAACTGCAGCTGCAGATTTGGAAGGGTACCACCAAGGTCGACCCGCAACTGTGGTTGTTGCGGAAGTAGCTGAGGGAGGTAGCTGAATGATAATCATGTATTTTTGATCATGACCGGTTCGCCACCAAAATGGGATTCCTTCTTTTTTGTCGCATTGCTTCTGTTGATGCCCGGATGCCAGTGGTTTTCTAATCCTCCTATGCATAAACCTGACCCCCATTCCTATTCCAACCCACACGAAACACGTGTCGATTCCTTGCACCTGAGCCTGAAGGTCGATTTCGACGCACAAACACTGAGTGGCTCGGCCGACTGGTTTCTGGTGGCCGGACATGCCTCTGTGCTGATCCTCGATACCTACGGCCTCGACATCCATTCCGTAGAGGGCGATGGCCAGGCCTTGCCGTTTAGCCTGGGAACGCACGATGCATTGTTGGGGCAAGCTTTGGAAGTTTCGCTCCATCAACCCACCGAACGGGTGCGCATCCATTACAGCACACGGAAGGGGGCCCGCGCCTTGCAATGGTTGCCGGCATCGCAAACAGAGGGGGGTCAGCATCCCTATTTGTTTACCCAGAGCCAATCAATCCTCGCACGGACCTGGATTCCGTGTATGGATAGTCCGGGTCAACGCTTCCGCTACACCGCCGAGCTGGACGTTCCCCCGGGCCTTTTGGCGCTGATGAGTGCGGAGAATCCCACCGAAACCCGCGCCGATGGTCGCTATTCTTTCCGCATGAATGAACCGGTGCCGGCCTATTTGATGGCCTTGGCTGTGGGGAAGTTGGAATTTCGGTCTTTGGGCGAGCGAACCGGTGTGTATGCCGAGCCTGCGATGTTGGAGCGCGCTGTACACGAGTTTGCCGATATGGAACAGATGCTTTCGACCACTGAATCGCTGTATGGACCTTATGTATGGGGGCGCTACGATGTGTTGGTTCTGCCTCCATCGTTTCCGTTTGGTGGTATGGAAAACCCAAGGCTCACCTTTGCCACGCCTACCATCATCACAGGTGATCGTTCGTTGGTGTCGCTCATTGCGCACGAACTCGCCCATTCATGGAGTGGTAATTTGGTGACCAATGCTACCTGGGACGATTTTTGGCTCAACGAGGGTTTTACGGTCTATGTAGAAATGCGGATCATGGAAGCCCTCTACGGCTCCGAGTACGCGGCGATGTTGTCGGCCATTGCCCATGCCGATGTTTTGGAGGAGGTGAAAAGCCTCACCCTGGGTGGACAGGAGCAGAAGACCCGCTTGGCGGCGCATATGCGTGGCGAAGATCCAGATGACGGGGTGGGGCCAATCGCCTACGACAAGGGCTATCACTTCTTGTTGCTGATCGAGCAGACGATCGGTCGGGCCCGTTGGGATGCATTTTTAAAGACGTATTTTCACGAAAATGCCTTCAAGAGCATGCATACAGAGGCGTTTTTGTCGCGCCTCGACAGCCTGCTCAGCACAGAAGATGAGCGTATTATTGGGGTACAGGAATGGGTTTACGGAACGGGACTGCCTGTGAATTGTCCGCCCCCCCTTTCGACTCGCTTTGCCGCAGTTGACTCCAGCCTAGACCTTTGGCGCAATGGAGACCCTCTGGCTTTACCCAGTGAAATCGATGCCTGGAGCACCCACGAATGGGTTTACTTCATCCGTCAACTCGATGAGCGGGACTCCCTGGCGGCCGCAGAATTGGATCGGCGGTTTAGGTTTACGGGCACACCGAATGCCGAAATCGGTTGCGTATGGTACCAATGGGTGATTCGCTTCGCGCCGAGCTACGGCAATCAACGCTTATGTTCAGAGGCAATGGCGGCCTATATGACCCGTATTGGCCGGCGGAAGTTCATTATGCCCCTCTATAAAGCCTTAAAAGAAACCGGTCAGATAGACCGCGCACGTGAACTATACAAGCAGGCGCGCCCGAACTACCACTCCGTGGCCAGCCACAGTGTAGATGCCCTCTTGGGGTGGAAGGAAGAGTAGTCGTGGGGTGCGAGGAAGCGTAGTGCCTATTCGTGCTGATGGAGGACATTGAATCCGCCCTCGTGCAAGAATTTTTCGCGCTGCATGATCTTCAGATCACTCTGTATCATATCCTCCACCAAGTCGGAGAGGGTATGACGGGGTTTCCAACCGAGTTTCTGCCTGGCCTTGGTGGCATCACCAATGAGGAGTTCAACCTCGGTCGGACGGAAATACCGGGGATCGACACCCACCAATTGGGTTCCGGTTTTGAGGTGCGAAACATCTTCAACCCCAAGTTCTTCTAGTCGTGCGCGGTTAACACCAGCCAGCACGGCGATCTCGTTGACCCCTTCGCCTTTAAATTCCAATTCCATGCCCAATCGGTCGAAGGCCATGCGGATGAAATCGCGCACGTAGGTGGTGACACCGGTAGCGATCACGAAGTCGTCGGGTTCCGATTGCTGCAGAATGAGGTACATGGCCTCCACATAATCGCGTGCATGACCCCAGTCGCGTTGCGCGTCAAGATTGCCCATGTATAGGTTTTCCTGCATCCCCAATAAAATCTTGGCGGCAGCCCGGGTGATTTTGCGGGTCACGAACGTCTCCCCTCGGAGGGGTGATTCGTGGTTGAACAAGATTCCATTGCTGGCAAACATACCGTAGGCCTCTCGGTAGTTGACCGTAATCCAATAGGCGTATAGCTTGGCCACACCATAGGGCGACCGCGGATAAAATGGCGTCTTTTCGCTTTGGGGCACTTCCTGAACCAATCCGTAGAGTTCGGATGTAGACGCTTGGTAAATCCGGGTGTGCTTTTCGAGTCCACAAATACGCAATGCTTCAAGCAAACGGAGTGTTCCAATACCATCCGCATTGGCGGTATACTCTGGGGTGTCGAAGCTCACCTTCACATGACTCATGGCGGCGAGGTTGTAGATCTCGTCGGGCTTGGTTTCTTGAATGATGCGGATGAGGTTGGTGCTGTCGGTCAAATCGCCGTAGTGTAGCTGCAGCCTACGCCCCGTTTGGTGGGGGTCTTGGTAGAGGTGATCGATGCGGTCGGTATTAAATAGAGAGGCGCGGCGTTTGATGCCGTGCACGAAGTATCCTTTATCGAGAAGCAGTTCGGTGAGGTAGGCACCGTCTTGTCCGGTGATGCCCGTAATGAGTGCGGTTTTCATGGTGTTGGGGCTACTTTTATGCCAAAGATGTTACGCCAAAAGACAAAGATACGAAATCGGCAGTCATCCTTTATTGATACGGTTCTACAACGTAAAAATACGTTGTTCTCGTGAATCATATACTCACAAACCGAGCTCGCGGCGCTGCTGCGCGTCGATGGGCCCCGGTGCATCGATCATGACATCGCGACCCGCGTTGTTCTTGGGAAACGCAATAAAGTCGCGAATGCTTTCACTCCCACCCATCAGGGCGCAGAGGCGATCGAACCCAAGAGCGATCCCCCCGTGTGGTGGCGCACCAAACTCGAAGGCATTCAACAAGAACCCGAATTTCTGGTTCGCCTCTTCGGGTGAGAAGCCCAAGGCTTCGAATAGTTGCGCCTGCAGGCTGCGGTCGTGGATTCGGATGGAGCCGCCGCCCACTTCGTTGCCGTTCAATACCAAGTCGTAGGCATTGGCGAGCACAGCCCCTGGCGATTGAGTCAGCAGATCGATGTGCTCCGGTATAGGCGACGTAAAGGGGTGGTGCATAGCCATCCACCGGGCCGATTCTTCATCCCACTCCAAGAGGGGGAAGTCGACCACCCACAGGGCCTGAAATTCATCCGCCCGACGCAAGCCCAGTCGCTCGCCCAGCTCAAGCCTGAGCGCACTGGCCGCCTTCATGGTGAGGCTGTCGCTTCCCGCCACCAGCAGCAATAAATCGCCTGCTTGGAGCTGGGCCGCTTCGCGCCACGACTGCAATCGATCGGTGTTGTAGAACTTATCGACACTCGATTTGAGGCTGCCGTCGGCCTCTACCCGCATCCACACCATGCCTTTCATGCCGATCTGTGGTCTTTTGACCCATTCGGTGAGCTCGTCGAGTTGCTTGCGGGTGTATTCTGCACCGCCGGATAGGGGAATGCCCACCACCCGTTCCGCTGTATCGAATACGCCGAAATCAACGCCGGAGGTGTGGTCATGGCCATACCCTTTAAGGTGCACCAATTCCATGCCGAATCGGATATCGGGTTTATCGTTGCCATACCGCATCATGGCCTCGTGAAAGCTCAGTCGGGGCAGGGGCGGCAATTCCACCCCCTTTATGGTTTTGAGTAGATGAAGTAGGAGTCCTTCGAAGGTCTGGAGGATGTCTTCGCGCTCCACGAACGACATTTCGCAATCGATTTGGGTGAATTCGGGCTGGCGGTCGGCCCTTAGGTCTTCATCGCGGAAGCATTTCACAATCTGGAAATAGCGGTCGAAGCCGCCCACCATCAACAGCTGTTTGAAGGTTTGGGGCGATTGGGGCAAGGCGTAGAATTCGCCGTTGTGCAGGCGGGAGGGCACCACAAAATCGCGGGCTCCTTCGGGGGTACTTTTGATGAGCACGGGTGTTTCCACCTCCAGAAATGCGCGTTCATCAAGGTATCGGCGCACTTCCTGGGCCATGCGGTGGCGCAATTCCAACTTGGAGCGCACAGGTTGCCTGCGCAGGTCGATGTAGCGGTATTGCATCCGCAGGTCATCGCCTCCATCGGTCTCGTCGTCGACCAAAAAAGGCGGGAGTTTGGAGGGATTGAGTAGGTTGATTCGCTCCACCCGTATTTCTATGTCGCCTGTGGGCATTTTGTCGTTGGGGGCATAGCGTTTCACCACGGTGCCCTCCGCCTGAACTACAAACTCGCGTCCGAGCGACCGAAGGGCCTGAAGCAGCTCGGGGGCTGTTTGTCCCTCCTCGGCCATCAATTGGGTGATGCCGTAGCGGTCTCGCAGGTCGATCCAGAGCATCCCGCCTTTGTCGCGCACCCGACTTACCCAGCCGCAGAGGGTAACTGAACTTTCGGCATGTTTCATTCTCAATTCGCCGCAGGTGTGGGTTCGTAGCATAGTCTGTTGGATTCTAAATGGGTCTGGTCTATTCTGGTGGAGTCGGTTGGATTCTAAATGGGTCTGTCGATTCTAGTGGAGTCGGTTGGATTATTGTGGAGTCTGTTGGATTCTAAATGGGTATGGTCTATTCTAATTAGGTCTGGTCTATTCTAAATGGGTCTGTCGATTCTTGTGGAGTCTATTGGATTCTATTGAATTCGTTGGGGATAATGCATCACGTACTTTCGGGGCTCAAAAATCGTGATTCATGTTTCATTTTCCATACATGCTCAGGTGTGATTTATCGCTATCTGCCTATATTTTTGCAAAATAATGGTGATCTCGTTCCGTTTTGGTTCATTTTTGTTGTAGTTGGTTATGCTAAACCCCTTCGATGATGCGCATTGGATGCGGCAGGCTTTCCAACAGGCCTTAGCTGCCCGCGATGCCGGTGAGGTACCGGTTGGGGCTGTGGTGGTTGTGGGTCAACGATTATTGGGGAAGGGCCACAACCTCACGGAGCGTTTGCATGATGTGACGGCCCACGCGGAAATGCAGGCCATTACGGCCGCAGCTCATGATTTGGGGGGTAAATACCTCACAGAGGCCACCTTGTATGTCACTTTAGAGCCTTGTGTGATGTGCGCAGGCGCTTTGTATTGGACCCAAATCGGCAGGGTCGTATGGGGTGCCCATGACCCAAAACGTGGGTTTAGTCGTGTTGGGCCCCTATTGCATCCCAAAACACGCTTTGAAGGCGGCCTAATGGCGCAGGAATCGGCCGATCTGCTCCAGGCATTTTTCCGCTCGAAAAGGGGTCGATAGACCAGGTGTTTTTTGGATTATTTCCGGTAGAAAAGGCGTCGATAAACCAGGTGTTTTTTTTGGATTATTTCCTGTAGAAAAGGCGTCGATAGACAGGTGTTTTTTTTGGATTATTTCCGGTAGAAGCGGGTCATGGCCAAGACATGTGGAAAACTCAGGCAGGATAACAAAATAAAAAATAGTCCGGTAGCGCCTTCCGTTTGCCAAACATTGAAGGCATAAAATCCACACCCCAACAGAACGGCGCCGAGGGTGAACGGGATGGCTTTCATATACAACTTCCCGTAATGAACCTGAAGCCGCCCCCCTATTTGCAGCGCACTTTTGTAGCTGTGATCGAACAGAAAATAAAGGCCAAATGCATGGAGCAGGGGAATAAAAGGCAATGTCAGCGCATATAAGCCCCCCAGAAATGGCCTGAGGCCGCGCCCCATATTCAACGCCATCAACCCAAGCATGCATCCCCATCCCCAATGACTTTGAAGGGTAAAGGGAAGGTCCACCTTCATTTCCGCTAGAATTTGTGTGGTTTCGGTGGGATGCGTTCCCAACACCAATCCGAGCATGAAAAGCCCCCAGAGGAAGCTGCGGAAACCGCTTGATTCGTGTGATGATTGGTACTCCGTTTCCCCAAAATGCCAGGCCGAGTAGATCAAGAAAACCAACAGCCCTAGGGGGGCACTCATCCACCAAATCAAACCGATGGCGGCCGAAAGCAGTAGGTAGCGCATGATGAAGACCGGGTCGATTGGCGTTTCTGCCCGCCCTGTCTCCAGTAAATGATCAATAGCCCCGTGGGGTAAGCCGATCAGGAGAAGGCCCCCTACCATGAGACCGGCAGAAATGCTGTGCCAACCCCACTGAATGGCCAAAACCACCATCAGGGCTGCGGCCCATAATGGCCAGTAGATGCGGATGCGGCGATCAAAAAGATCCCTGAATGCCGCGCCTAAAAAGGGCCTTAAGGGCAGCGCCGCAAGGATGGGGAGTTCCTGAATGACTGTTGTTTCTTCGCGCAGAAAGCGCACCACCAAGGGCATCTTGGTGGTTTGAAACAGCCGATGGAATAGGGGCTTACCCAAAAGAGGGCGCTGGTTGAGTAGGTGGAGGAGCAGGCGGTCGTAGAAGGAAAACCGGGCGGGCTTGAGGCATAGGATTTGTTTGCTTGCAATCCGTTCCGCATCGCGGCACGAACTGATGAAGGAATAGCCTGTGCTCGGCTTGATGTTGCCCGCCCGCCCGCCGGTGTCGATCCAATTGGGGTGCCCCACGCCCGGCACCTGCCTGGCCGAACACATGGGAATCACACCTTGTTCCTCGCCCATAGACCGGTATTGGCCATAGTTTCGCTGGATGTAATGGCCCAATAGTTCGTTGGCCTCCGGCTGGCTTAGGGCATGCCGACCAAATCGGGTGCACTCTACCAAGGCGGTGGTTTCGGTAAACGGAAGCACGTACATGAATTGGGTATGGCCGTTTTGCGGGATGTTGAAATCCATCAGCGTGCAACACTCGGGATCGAATTGCGGGGTGTCTGTTTGGATGTTCCATCCCCTAAAACTTTGCAGCAGCTTTGCCTCAGTGCCCTGGGGTTCATCGAATTGGGGGGGACGCGAATCGAAGAACTGCCGGCCAAAAATTTCGGATCCCGACGCTTGAAGGCGCACCCGGTCGGCGCTTTCGCTGCCTTCCAACACATGATCTTCTACCCAATGGCAGTCGCACGACTTCAGAATCTCGCGCGATGCCGTCAACATGCGC
>Ga0194118_10005482_pt1 | contig 13216 bp, 11 predicted proteins | sample TA2MahsurfametaG_2_FD_148662 | JGI IMG/M metagenome (GOLD analysis project Ga0194118, IMG submission 148662) | Freshwater microbial communities from Lake Tanganyika, Tanzania - TA2015013 Mahale N5 surface | ecosystem: Environmental > Aquatic > Freshwater > Lake | place: Tanzania: Lake...
CGCAAACTCGCCCTTCAAGAACCTCAGTGACTTCGCCGCGGCGCTCAAGGCCGATCCAGCGAAGGTCCCCATCGCCGGCGGCTCGGCGGGCGGCACGGACCACATCACGGCAGGACTGATCGCCAAGGCCGTCGGCACCGACGCGCGTCGCGTCGCCTACGTGGCGAATGCCGGCGGCGGCCCGGCCGCGGCGATGATCATCGGCGCCCAGGTCGCCGCCGGCGTCTCCGGCCTCGGCGAGTTCGCCGAGAACATCAAGGCCGGCAAGATGAAGGCGCTGGGCGTGTCCTCCGCCAAGCGCATCGCCGGGGTCGACATCCCGACCTTCAAGGAGCAGGGCATCGACGTCTCGATCGCGAACTGGCGCGGCGTCTTCGCGCCGCCGGGCGTCACCGACGCGCAGCGCAAGGCGATGATCGACCTCATCGAGGCGACCGTGAAGTCCGCCGCGTGGCAGGAGATCCTCGCCAAGCAGGACTGGGCGAACGTGCTCCTGACCGGCGACGCCTTCGGCGCCTACGTGCAGGAGGAGTTCAGGCGCACCGAGGCGGTGCTCAAGGACCTCGGCCTCGCCTGACGGCGGCAGCGGAACACGGACGGTCCATGGGGCCGGGCTTCGCGACAGGCGGGCCCGGCCCTTTCGCTTGCAGGGGATGACGGGGATGGAACGGCGGCAAGGCGAGGCCATGGTTGCGATCGCGATCCTCGCGCTCGCCGGGATCGTGATCTGGCAGGCGGGGACGATCCCCTCGCCGCTCTACGCCCAGCTGGGCCCGCGGGTCGCGCCCTTCATCGTCGGCGCTGGCCTCGCGATCCTCGGCGCGGGCCTCCTCCTCGCCGCGCTCTCCGGCCGCTGGCGCGCCGAGCCGGAGGAGGACGGCGCACCCGACCTCCCTGCCCTCGGCTGGATCGGCGCCGGCCTGGCGATGAACGTCGTCCTCATCCAGCCGCTCGGCTTCGTGGTCGCCTCGACGCTCCTCTTCGCCTTCGTCGCGCGCGGCTTCGGTTCGACGCTCTGGCTGCGCAACGCGGCGATCGGCCTCGCGATCTCCCTGCTTGCCTATCTCGGCTTCGACAGGCTGCTCGGCATCCGCGTGGGCGCAGGCATCCTCGAGGGAGTGCTCTGAGATGGACGCGCTCTCCGGCCTCGCGCAGGGCTTCGCGGTCGCGCTGACCCCGATCAACCTCTTCTGGTGCCTCCTCGGCACGACGCTCGGCACGGCGATCGGCGTGCTGCCCGGGCTCGGCCCGGCGGTCACGATCGCGCTGCTGCTGCCGATCACCTTCAAGGTGGACGCGACCGCGGCCTTCATCATGTTCGCCGGCATCTACTACGGCGCGATGTACGGCGGCTCGACGACCTCGATCCTGGTCAACACGCCGGGCGAGAGCGCGACCATCGTGACCGCGATGGAGGGCCACAAGATGGCGCGGCGCGGCCGCGGCGCGCAGGCGCTCGCCACAGCGGCGATCGGCTCCTTCGTGGCCGGCACGATCGGCACGCTGGGGCTCGCGTTCCTCGGGCCGGTCGTGGTCGAGGTCGCGCTCGGCTTCGGGCCGTCGGAATACTTCGCGCTGATGGTGCTCGCCTTCGTCACCGTCTCGGCCGTGCTGGGCAACTCGGCGCTGCGCGGCCTGACCGCGCTCTTCCTTGGCCTGTTCCTCGGGCTCGTGGGCGTCGACAACCAGACGAGCCAGGCGCGCCTCACCTTCGGCGTGATGGAGTTGCTCGACGGCATCGACGTCATCCAGGTCGCCGTCGGGCTCTTCGCCGTGGGCGAGACGCTCTGGCTCTGCGCCCGGTACAGGAACGCGAAGGACGAGGTCCTCGCGCTGAGCGGGTCGCTGTGGATGAGCGCGCAGGACTGGGCGCGGTCGTGGAAGGCCTGGATCCGCGGAGCGCTGATAGGGTTCCCGATCGGCGCGCTGCCCGCCGGCGGCGCCGAGGTCCCGACCTTCCTGTCCTACTACGCGGAGAAGCGGCTCACGAAGCACCCGGAGGAGTTCGGCAAGGGCGCGATCGAGGGCGTCGCCGGCCCGGAGGCCGCGAACAACGCATCGGCGGCGGGGGTGCTCGTGCCGATGCTGACGCTGGGCCTGCCGACCTCGGCGACCGCGGCGATCATGCTCTCCGCCTTCCAGAGCTACGGCATCCAGCCCGGCCCGCTGCTGATGCAGAACCAGCCGACGCTGGTCTGGGGCCTGATCGCCAGCCTGTTCATCGGCAACGTCATGCTGCTGGTCCTGAACCTGCCGCTGGTCGGGCTCTGGGTCAGGCTCCTGCGGATACCCGCGCCGATGCTCTACGCCGGGATCCTCGTCTTCGCCACCATCGGCGCCTATAACAGGTCGCAGTCGCCGCTGGACATCGTGATCCTCTATGCGATCGGTGCGCTGGGATATTTCATGCGCCGCTACGACTTCCCGACGGCGCCGGTGATCATCGGCATGATCCTCGGGCCCTTCGCGGAGCAGGCGCTGCGCCAGGCGCTGACGATCAGCGCCGGCGACTGGACCACCTTCGTGACCCGCCCGCTCTCCGCGACGCTGCTGGCGATCGCCGTCCTCGCCCTGTTCGGGCCACGGCTATGGGCGATGGCGCGGAGCCGCTGATCAGGCGCGGCGCATCCGGCGGATCACGGCGACGAAGGTGAGCGCGGCGGCGGCGAGGATGGCGAGCGCGATCGGACGGTCGAGGAAGATGGCGACGTCGCCCTGCCCCATCACCAGCGCACGGCGCAGGTTGGATTCCATCATGCCGCCCAGGATCACCGCGAGGACCAGCGGAGATACGGGATAGCCGTTGCGCTGCATCAGCCAGCCGACGACGCCGAAGATCAGCGTGACCCAGACGTCCATCGGGTTGTTCTCGATGGCATAGGCGCCGATCAGGCTGAGCAGGCAGATAATCGGCACCAGCACGCGGCGATCGACCCGTACCACGAAGGCGAAGAGCCGCGCGCCGACCAGCCCGACGATCACGAAGGCGACGTTGGCGCAGATCATCCCTGCGAAGATCTGGTGCACCAGGTCCGGCCGGTCCTGGAACAGCAGCGGCCCGGGCTGCAGATTGTGGATCGTGAGCGCCCCCATCAGCACCGCGGTCGCCGCATCGCCGGGCACGCCGAGCGTGAGCATCGGCAAGAGATCGCCGCCGGTGCTGGCGTTCTCGGCGCTCTGCGCGGCGGCCACGCCCTCGGGCGCGCCCTTGCCGAAGCGGCTCGGATCCCTGGCCGTGCGCCTGGTCTCGGAATAGGAGAGGAAGCTCGAGGTCTCGGCACCGATGCCCGGGGTCAACCCGACCACCAGGCCGAAGACGCAGGAGCGGATGTAGATCTTCCAGAAGGACAGGATCTCCTTCAGCCGCGGCAAGACGTTGCGCACCGCCGGCGGCACCGGCATCGACGTCCCCATGGTCTCGAGCTGGCGGAACGCCTCCGACAGCGAGAACAGCCCGATCATGACCGCGACGAAATTGAGACCGCCGCTGAACTCCGCGACGCCGAAATTGAAGCGCGGAAAGCCACCGATCGGATCGAGGCCGATCATGGCCACAAGCAGTCCGGCGAGCGCCGCGGCAAGCCCCTTGATCGGCGCGTCGCCCGCGAGGCTCATCGTCACCACCAGGCCGAACACCGCGAGCGCGAAATACTCGGGCGCCGAGAAACGCAGCGCCACCGTGGCCAGGAGCGGCGCGAACAACGCGAGGCACACGGCCGAGAACACGCCGCCGATGCCCGAGGAGATCGTCGCGATGCCGATCGCGCGTCCGGCATGCCCCTGCTGCGCCATCGGATAGCCGTCGAGCACGGTCGCCGCCGCCGCCGGCGTCCCCGGCGTGCGGATCAGGATCGAGGCGATGCCGCCGCCGTAGATGCCGCTCGCATAGATCGCCAGCAGCATCACGATCCCGGAGATCGGGTTCATCTGGAAGGTGAACGGGATCAGCAGCGCGATCGCCATCGTCGCGGTGAGGCCCGGGATCGCGCCGACGACGATGCCGAGCACCGTGCCGATCATCAGGAAGACGAAGACCTCGGGCTGGAAGACCTGCCCGAAGCCCTGAAGCAGAAGACCGGGATCGAACACGGTTCAGTTCACCAGCAGCGGCCAGAGCGAGCCGATCGGCAGCGGCACGTTCAGCCCCTTGGCGAAGACCGCATAGAGCGCGATCGGCGCGACGAAGGCGCTGATCGCCGAGACCCGGCCCGGGGCGCCGCAGGCGCGCTGGAGCGCGAAAAGATAAGGAATGCCGGCACCGATCACGCCGAGTACCGGCAGCAGCGCCGCCAGCGCCGCCGTGGCGCCGATCGCGAGTAGCGCCCCGCCTGCATGGCCCCGTTCGGCCGGCATGCCGGCGCCGGCGAACCAGGCGATGGCGATCGCGGTCACCACCATCAGCACGGCGAGGGAATGCGGCACCAGCGTCGGATTGCCGGCGAAGGCGGCCGCCGCCGGCCAGCGCGTCGACTCCCAGACGATGACGACGGCGAGCATCACGAGGATGCCCGCCGCCGCGTAATCGGGTGCGCGCCTGCGCGCGACCATCGGCGCCGCGTCACTTCTTCAATAGACCGGCCTCGGCGAGTGCGGGCTCGAGCGACGCCTCGATGTCGGCGAGGAACTTGCCGAAGGCCTCGCCCTCGAGCGTCGCGCGCGGCAGCGCGAGCTCGTCCATCAGCCTCACGACGTCTGGATCCTGGGCCATCTTGCGGAAGCCCTCGCGCAGCACGGCGAGCACCTCCGGCGAGGTGCCCTTGGGCGCCGCGACGCCGCGCCAATCAAGGATCACTCCCTGCAACGGGAAGCCCGCCTCGGCCGCCGTCGGCACGTCCGGGAAGGCACTGTGGCGCTCGTCGTTGATCACGGCCAGGAACCTGGTCTGCTTCGTCCTGTGGAACTGCAGCACCTCGTCGGCGCCCGAGGCGAGCAGCGTCACGTGGCCGCCGACCAGCGCCGTGCGCGCAGGCGCCCCGCCGTCGAACGGGACGAGCGTGAACTTGAGGCCGAGCTGCTTGGCCAGCATCATCGCCGCGAGATGCGGCGGACCTCCGGCGCCGGAATTGGCGACGGTCACGACGCCCGGATTGGCCTTGGCGTAGTCGACCAGGTCCTTGAGCGTCGCGAGCCGGGAGTCCGCCTTGACGACGAAGGCGGCGGGCGAACGATTGACCAGCGCGATCGGCTCGAAGTCGCGATAGGAGAGCTGACTGACGCCGAGATGGCGATAGCTGCTCAGGTGGAAGGTGATCAGACCGAGCGTGTAGCCGTCCGGCCGCGCGCTCGCCACCGCCTGCATGCCGACGACCCCGGTGCCGCCGGCGCGGTTGACGACGTTGATGCCGACACCGATGTGCTGCTTGGCGTTCTTGACCAGCGTGCGCGCCACCGTGTCGGTGCCGCCGCCCGCGGCCCAGGGGACGATCAAGGTGATGTCGCGCTCGGGGAACCTGCCCTGCGCCGAAGCGGGCTGCACCGATGCGAGCTGGGCCGACAGCGCGACGGCGAGCGCCGTCGCGACGAGACGTCCGAACATTTTTCCTCTCCCTTCGTTTTCGTTGGTTCGCGGTTCAGCCGGCAGCGCGCAGCTGGACCAGATCGCCGAGCCCCGCGAGCGCCTTGTCGATCGCCGCGCGCTGAGCGGCGCTCGGCATCGGCATCGGCGCGCGGGATTCGAGCGTCGTCAGGCCCTGGCACGCCTGGCAGTACTTCGTGTTGGCGGGCAGGTTGTCGGAGATGATCGCGTTCCACAGGGGCAACAGCTTCTCGTGGATGCCGCGCGCCTTCCTGTGGTCGCCCGCCCGCGTCGCGTCCCAGAGCTCGACGCAGGCCTTGGGTGCCGCGGTGAGGATGGCGGCGATCGCGCCGTGCGCGCCGAGCGTGAAGGAGCTGTAGAGCAGCGCGTCGACCGCGCTGAAGATCAGGTTGCGCGGGTTCGCCATGATCATGAGATCGGCGAACAGCTTCATGTCGCCCGCACTCTGCTTGACGCCGACGATGCCGGGCACCTCGTTCATGATCCGCGTCAGCAGCTGCGGCGACAGATACGCCCAGGGCACGACGTTGTAGATCATGATCGGCATGCCGGTCTCCTCGGCCAGCGCCTTGAAGTGCTGCAGCATGGCGTCGTCGGTCGGCCGGAACAGGTAGTGCACCGGCGTGACCTGCAGCGCCGCCACGCCGCTCTTGGCCACCGCGCGGCCGCGCTTGATCGCCTCGCGCGTGCTGTCGACGATGATCCCGGCGATCACCGGCACGCGCCCCCTGGTCGCCGCGACGGTCGCCTCGATCAGGTCCTTGTACTCGGCCCCGTCGAGCACGTGGCCCTCGCCGGTGCTGCCCCCGGCGGCGAGGCCGTGCGCGCCCTGGGCGATCAGCCAGTCGACCTGGGCGGGCACGTGCTCGAGACGCATGTCCCCCTGCGAGTCGAAGGGGGTGGTCATCGGGGGGATGATTCCGTGGATCTTCATCGGGCGTTTCTCACTATTTGGGATCGTTTCTCGTATCCCGATGCTCGCCGCCCGTTGCGTCGACTGTCAACCCTCGCCGCGCCAGCCCAGTCGCCGCGAGATCGCGTCGGCCGCGTCGACGACGAGCGGTCCGAGCTCGTTCGCCCGCCGCGCGGTGATGCGCGCGGCGGCCCCGGTGACGCTGAGCGCGGCAAAGACGCGGCCGCCCGGATCGCGGATCGGCGCGCCGATGCAGCGCACGCCAGGCCGGTGCTCGCCGTCGTCGATCGCGAAGCCGCGCCGCGCGATCTGCTGCAGCGCCGCGCGCAGCGCCGCGGCGTCGGAGATCGTCGTCGGCGTGAAGCGCGGCAGGCCGGCCGCGCAGAGGCGATCGACGACCTCGGCGGGCTGGAAGGCGAGCGCCGCCTTGCCCACGGCGGTGCAGTGCGCCGGGGCCTGCTCGATCTCGGTGACGACGCTGCGCCGCGAGGCGTCGCCGTCGCGGCGCGCCACCACCACGACGTTGAAGCCGTCGAACAGCGCGAGATGCACGCTCTCGCCGCTCAGCCGCGTCAGACGGTCGATCGCCGGGCCGGCCTCGCGGTGCAGGTCGAGATTGGCGAGCGCGATGCTGCCGAGCGCGAACAGCTTGAGGCCGAGCCGGTAGTCGCCGCGCGCGCGGTCCTGGTCGAGCAGGCCGTAGGCGGCGAGCGCGCGCAGGAAGCGATGCGCGGTCGCGCGCGGCAGGCCGGTCTGCGCGATGACCTCGGCCAGTGTCAGGCGCCGGCGCTCGGGCGTGAAGCAGTCGAGGACGCGCAGCGCCTTGCCGAGCGTGCCGAGATCCGCGGCGGGCTTGCGCCGCGGTGCGGCCGGAGCCGCCCGCGCCTCAGCGCGGGCGGCCTTACGCACGGTTCAGGCGCTGGATCGCGAGCACCGCCCCCGCAAGGCCCAGCCCCATCGTCTTGACCCAGACGATGTGCTGGGGCTGCAGCGTGGCGGAAGCGGCGTCGATGATGCTGGGGAAGAGCAGCGCGATGCCGACCATGATACCCGCCACGCGCATCCACGTCGCCACGCGGCCGAACAGCCAGCCCTGGGCCGCCACCGCGAAGCCGACGATGCCGATCGAGGTCGTGAACGTGACCCAGGCGACGTCGATCCAGCTGCAGTTCCTGGGCACCTCCAGCAGGAGCCCCGCGCCGAGCGGGTCGAGCACGAAGACGAAGGGCACGAGGAAGGCCGGCATCGTGTATTTCCAGCTTTCGAGCGTGGTGGCATAGGGATTGCCGCCCGTGATCGCGGCAGCGGCGAAGGGCGAGAGCGCGGTCGGCGGCGACACCTCGGACAGGACCGCGTAGTAGAAGATGAACATGTGGGCCGCGAAGTCCGGCACGCCGAGCTTGATCAGCGCCGGCGCGGCGATCACCGCGCAGATGATGTAGCTAGCCGTCACCGGCACGGCGAGGCCAACGATCCAGACGATCAGGGCGGTGTAGACGGCGGTCAGGACAACCGAACCGCCGGCATAGGCGATCGCGATCGAACTGAACTTCAGGCCGAGCCCCGTCAGGGTCACGACGCCGACGATGATGCCGGCGCAGGCGCAGGTGGCCGCGGTTCCGAGCACCCCGGTCGTTCCGGACGCGAGCGCATCGACCAGCTTGCGCGGGGTCAGCGCGGTCTCGCGCGACAGATAGCTGACAAGGATGGCAAGGACGGTCGCGTAGAAAACCGACAGGACGGGCGAGTAGCCCATCACCATCAGCACCACGACCGAGATCAGCGACGTGAAATGGAAGCCGTAGCGCCGGGTCAGTTCCCACAGCGTTTCGCTGCGCCCGAGATCGACCTTCACGATCGCGAAGCGCCCGCCATCCATCTCCACCATCACGAGCAGCGTGAAGTAGTAGAGGATGGTCGGAATCAGCGCCATGCGGATGATGTCGAGATAGGAGATCTTGAGGAACTCGGCGATCAGGAACGCGGCTGCCCCGAGCACCGGCGGCGAGATGATGGCCCCGAGCCCGCCCGCCGCGAGCAACCCGCCGGCGGCGTTGCGGCCATAGCCGGCCTTGCTCAGCAGCGGATAGGCGACGGACCCGATCGTCACGGTGGTCGCGACGCCGGAACCCGACGGCCCCCCGAGCAGGAAGGACGACAGCACGATCGCGCGTCCGGCGCTGTTCGCCTGCCCGCCCATCGCGCGGAACGAGAAATCGATGAAGAACTTGCCCGCGCCGGAAGCCTGCAGCACGGCGCCGAAGATCGTGAACAGGACGATCAGGCTGGAGGATACGTCGACGGCGGTGCCAAATATCCCTTCGAGGGTCATGAACAGATGGCCGACGATCCGCTCCGCGTCGTAGCCACGATGGGTCCAGGGCGGCGGAAGATAGGGCCCCCAGAACGCATAGGCGATGAAGAGGACGCCGAGCACGGGCATGATCCAGCCCGTCGTGCGCCGCGTCGCCTCGAGCAGCAGCAGGATGAAGAGCGCGCCGACGAGCATGTCGTCGCGATTGGGCAGGCTCGCCCGGTCGCCGAAATCCTCGCCGCCCGCCAGCATGTAGCCGATCGTGAAGACCACGCCGACGATGGCGAGCAGATCCCACCAGCGGATCGCATGCCGGAAACGCTGCGCGACCGGGAACAGCAGGAACACCAGGCCCAGCACCAGCCCTACATGCAGCGGGCGCAGCGTCTGCGTCGGCACGATGTCGTAGGCGGCGTAGAGATGGAAAAGCGAACTCGAGACCGCCAGCCCGGTGACGATGGCGCCGATCCAGCCGCGCAGCCGGTTGGACGGCCCCTCCTCCATCTCGACGAAGCGCTCGGCATCGGCCAGCCGCTTTTCGCCGCCGACGTCCGGCTTCAGCTCGCCCATGATGGAGCCCCCTCGTCTCGTGCGCCAGTGGCGGCGAAGCGGCGCGCGCGTCCCGAAGGCACGCGCGACGCGACGCGCGACAGGTATCCCGCTCCGCCGCTCAGCTGCCCAGCTTGATCCCGCGCTCGGCGAAGTAACGCGCCGCGCCCGGATGGAAGGGCACGGGCGAATTGGCCTGCTTCTGGTTGGTCAGCGTGACGTTGCGCGCCTCGGCATGCACGGTCGCCCATTCGGCGGTGTTCTCGAAGACCACCTTGGTGATGCGGTAGGCGACGTCCTCGGGCATGGCCTCGTGGACGACCAGGATGTTCCACACGTCGGCGTTCGGGTTGCCCCTGTCCTGCCCGGGATAGGTCCCCGCCGGGATCGCGCCCTTGGAATAGAGAGCGCCCCACTTGGCGTTCATCGCGTCGACGAACTCCGCGTGGTCGACCATCTTGATCTTCACGTTCGGGGTCGCCGCCAGATCGGTGACGGCCGCTGTCGGCAGGCCGCCGACCCAGAGATAGGCGTCGATCTTGCGGTCCTTCAGCGCGTTGGTCGACTCGGCAACGCCCAGACGCTCGCGCCGGATGTCCTTCTCGCGATCGATGCCCGCCGCCTCGAGCAGCCGGAAGCCCATCACCTCTGTCGCGCTGCCGGGCGAACCGGTCGAGACGCGCTTGCCCTTGAGGTCGCGCATCGTGTTGATGCCGGTGCCCTCGATGGTCACCACGTGCATGCGGTTGGGGTAGAGCACCGCCAGCGCGCGATTGGGTACGGGCGCGCCCTTGAACTTGTCCTCGCCCTTGGCCGCGTCCAGGCTGGCATCCGCCATCGTGAAGCCGATATCCGCCTTGCGCGCGCCGAGCAACTTCAGATTGTCCACCGAGCCGCCAGTGACTTCCGAAGTCGCCTGCCAGCCGGGGACGTGCTTGGCCAGCATGTTCGCGAGCCCGCCGCCGAGCGGGTAGTAGACGCCACCTGTTCCGCCGGTGACGATCGAGAGCGTGCGCCTCTCCTGGGCACCGAGGCTGGAGAGCGGCGCGATCGAGAGCAAGGCCGCGCCCTGGAGGAGCCTGCGACGGTCGAGCATTGCGTGATCTCCCTTGTTCATGGGCACTCGTAGGGTCGGAGCGCCCCGGTTCATAACAAGCACTTAGGGGAAGCCCCCCGCGCGGGCAAGTTTCATTTCCGACCCGGGGTGCATCCTCGGCGACCCCGGGGATCCCGCCCATGGCTTGCCGCCCGCGCCGCGGTCCGTGCCGCCTTGAGCGCGCGGGGGCGAGCGCGTAGCTTGCGCGCCGTTTCCGACATTGGAGCACGCACATGGAACTGACCGGAGAGAGGACCCTTCCCGCGTCGCGCGCGCGCGTCTGGGCCGCGCTCAACGACCCCGCGATCCTCAGCCGCTGCATCCCCGGCTGCCAGGAGATCCAGAAGTCCTCCGACACCGAGTTCACGGCCAAGGTCGGGCTCGCGGTCGGCCCGGTGAAGGCGACGTTCAACGGCCAGGTGACGCTCTCCGACCTCGATCCGCCCAACGGCTACCGCATCTCCGGCACCGGCCAGGGCGGCGTCGCGGGCTTCGGCAAGGGCAGCGCCGTGGTGACGCTCGAGGACGCGCCCGGCGGCGGCACGCTCCTGAAGTACAGCGCGGACGCCTCGGTCGGCGGCAAGCTCGCGCAGATCGGCTCGCGCCTCGTCGAGGCCACCGCGCGCAAGCTCGCCGACGAGTTCTTCACCCGCTTCGCCGCCGAGTTCCCGGCCGAGGAGCCCGCGAAGGCGGAGCCGCGCGTTCCCGCCGCGCCCGAGGAGCGCCCGGCTGCGGGGCTTCGCCTGTCGCCGTGGGTGTGGATCCCGCTGCTCGTCGCGGCCGTAGCCGCGATCGCCTGGTTCGCGCGCGGCTGAGCGCCGCCCTGCCGCCGCCCGCGCTTGACGCCGAGCGGGCACGCGGCGGAACATCTGGCCAATATCCGATCCGGCGAGGAGGCAAGGACCGCCCGCCGTGTTTCGTCATCGAGAGGGAGTGACGCCTATGCCTCAAGTTTCGCTGACCGTGAACGGCCGCCCCGTGAAGGTCGAGGTCGAGGGCCGCACGCTCCTCGTGCAGGTGCTGCGCGAGAAGCTGGGCCTCACCGGGACCCATGTCGGCTGCGACACCAGCCAGTGCGGCGCCTGCGTCGTGCATGTCGACGGCAAGTCCGCGAAGGCCTGCACGCTGCTCGCCGCCCAGCTCGAGGGCGCAAGCGTCACGACGATCGAGGGCCTCGCCGGCGCCGACGGCAAGATGCACCCCATGCAGGAGGCCTTCCGCGACAACCACGGCCTGCAGTGCGGCTTCTGCACGCCCGGCATGGTGATGAGCGCCGTCGACCTCGCGAAGACCAACCCGGGCGCCAGCGAGCACGAGATCCGCGAGTGGCTCGAGGGCAACATCTGCCGCTGCACGGGCTACCACAACATCGTGAAGTCGATCCAGGCAGGCTCCGCCGCGATGCGCGCGGCCAAGTGAAAACGGACAGGGAGGGTAACCCAGATGGGTGCTGACGGCATCGGCGTCGCTGTGCGGCGCAAGGAAGACGTTCGCTTCCTCACCGGACGCGGAACCTACACGGACGACATCGCCCGCCCCGGCCAGACCCATGCGCATATCCTGCGCTCGGGCCAGGCCCATGCGCGGATCCGCTCGATCGACGTCTCGAAGGCCAAGGCGGCGCCCGGCGTCGTCGCGGTCTTCACTGGCGCCGACATGGCGGCCGATGGCGTCGGCGGCCTGCCCTGCGGCTGGCTCGTCAAGAACAAGGACGGCTCGCCGATGAAGGAGCCGGCCCACCCGCCGCTCGTCGTCGACCGCGTGCGCCACGTGGGCGACCAGATCGCCGTCGTGATCGCGGAGACCCGCGCCCAGGCGAAGGACGCGGCCGAGCTGATCGAGATCGACTTCGAGCAGCTGCCCGCCGTCGTCGATTCCAAGGACGCGCTCAAGGCGGGCGCGCCGCAGGTCCATGGCGACGCCGCGCCGGGCAACCTCTGCTACGACTGGGAACTCGGCGACAAGGCCGCCGTGGATGCCGCCTTCGCGAAGGCGCACAAGGTCGCGAAAATCGACCTCTTCAACAACCGCCTTATCCCCAACGCGATGGAGCCGCGCGCGGCGACGGGCGACTTCGACCCGGCGAGCGGCGACTTCACGCTCTACACCACCAGCCAGAACCCGCACGTCATCCGCCTGCTCATGGGCGCCTTCGTGCTCCACATCCCGGAGTCGAAGCTGCGCGTCTACGCGCCGGACGTCGGCGGCGGCTTCGGTTCGAAGATCTACCACTACGCCGAGGAGGCGATCGTCACCTGGGCGGCGGGCAAGGTGAGGCGCCCGGTCCGCTGGACGGCGGACCGCTCCGAGAGCTTCATGTCCGACGCGCATGGCCGTGACCATCACAGCCATGCCGAGCTCGCGCTCGACAAGGACGGCAAGTTCCTCGCCCTGCGCGTCGCCACCGTCGCGAACATGGGCGCCTACCTGTCGACCTTCGCGTCGTGCATCCCGACCTACCTCTACGCGACGCTGCTCGCGGGCGTGTACACGACGCCGGCGATCTACGCCGAGGTGAAGGCGGTGTTCACGAACACCGTCCCGGTCGACGCCTATCGCGGCGCCGGCCGGCCGGAGGCGACCTTCCTGATCGAGCGCCTCGTGGACATCGCGGCGCGTGAAATGGGCATGGATCGCGTCGAGATCCGCCGCCGCAACTTCATCCCCACCGATGCCTTCCCCTACCAGACGCCGGTGGCGCTCCAGTACGACAGCGGCGACTACTTCTCGACCCTCGAGCAGGCGCAGAAGGCGGCCGACTGGGCCGGCTTCGAGGCGCGTCGCGCCGAGGCGAGAAAGCGCGGCAAG
>Ga0194118_10005484_pt1 | contig 13213 bp, 10 predicted proteins | sample TA2MahsurfametaG_2_FD_148662 | JGI IMG/M metagenome (GOLD analysis project Ga0194118, IMG submission 148662) | Freshwater microbial communities from Lake Tanganyika, Tanzania - TA2015013 Mahale N5 surface | ecosystem: Environmental > Aquatic > Freshwater > Lake | place: Tanzania: Lake...
CCCTCGACCTCTGTGGCAAGTTACAGTTTTCCCCGAGGGTTTTTCGGCGTCCTGCGCCGCGAGCGCCAAATCGGTATCGAGGCAAGCTACAAGTTCTGAAGTCTTGGTTCGCTGCGGCGACGCCAAAGGCCCGGGGGTGACCCCGGGCCTTTTGTTTTGGAAACGCGTGTCATCGTTGACGAAAGGCGGCGAATGACCTGACCCTGTATTTTTGGTCCATGTTTAATGTTCATGAAAGGGTCGGGTGAACCGCTTGAACTTCTCGGGCCATCTTCAGAGTTACTTTCCGGCGTTGATTACACTCTGTTCAACCGTTCTCGAAGCCATTTTCCGCGCATATTCGATTGCTGCCATATCGTTGAGACCCTGGTGAGGCCGACTCTCGTTGTAATCGACCCGCCAAGATTCGATCTTTACCCTTGCTTCGTCAATGGTTTCAAACCAGTTCACGTTCAGGCACTCGTCCCGCAGTGAGCCATTGAATGACTCGATAAAGCAGTTGTCGGTGGGCTTGCCCGGGCGACTGAAGTCGATGTGAACCTTGTGGTGGTAAGCCCAGAGATCGAAAAGCTTCCCGGAGAACTCGCTGCCGTTGTCTACAAATATCCTTACTGGCGCACCACGACTTTTAACGAGCTGGTTGCAGACTCTGACGACGTCCTCCCCCCGAAGTCGATGACCCACCTCAATGGCCAGCGCTTCGCGCGTGAACACATCGACGATGGTGAGAATGCGGAGTCGTGTTCCATCCACAAGCTGATCGGCGACGAAATCCATACACCATGCCTGATTGGCTCTCTTTGGAAACGTAACGCTCTCGGCGGCCGACGGGCATCTTTCGACGTCTCGGTCGCTTACTGCGTAATTGCAGCGCCTCTGCAGTGTAGAGCCGATACGCTTGGTCTTTCCCAAGCTTCCAGCCCTCGCGCCGCAGCAAGATGTGCAGGCGTCGATATCCGTATCGGATCCTGACCTGGGCTAGCTCGCGCATCCGTGCCCGCAGTTCAACCTTCGGGTCTTTACGCGATCGGTAGTAGGCGTTGCTTCGATGCAGATTAACGATCCGACAGGCCCGTCGCCGACTCGTCTGGTAGTGATCCACCACGTAGTTCACCGCCAGACGCTTCAACGCGGGCCGAGCCATTTTTTTGGTTGATATCCTGCAAGATCGTCTTATCGAGACTCAAATCCGCCACGAGCTTCTTCAAGCGCGTATTCTCGTCCTGCAACTGCTTGAGCTCTCGCACCTGATCCGACTGCAGGCCCGCGTACTGCTTCTTCCAGCGATAAAACGTCTGCTCCGAAATCCCCATTTGCCGGGTCAGATCCGACACCGCCATACCCAGCTCAGCCTGCTTGAGCACCGCGACAATCTGTTCGACCGAAAACCTCTTCCTCTTCACAGCAAACTCCTTGACCCCCTAGGGTCAGTTTGCCGTAAAACTCACTCCGCATACGGTCCGATTTCCTCATAGCGGGTCACGAGTAAATCGCTGCGCTCTGATCTCTGATTTGCCGAGCACTTCCCAAAGATCGCGGTTTGGACCGATACCGATGGCCTGCGCGGCGCGCACGAACGCGGCCGAGGGTAGAAAAATCCAACTGGCCGTTGCGTCACTCACGAAAAATGAGAGAGACTCTTTGGCGGCATCGGCGAGGCGCCGACGACTGACGCCCAAAAACATCTGGCCATACGGAGCGCTCATGAACCCATCAATGAAAACTGCTTTTGATCGTCGTGGTTTTTTGGGTGTCGGTATTGCGACGACCGCCGCACTCTGGCAGTCAACGGCCGCGTCACAACCCGCGGGAGGGCTGACGGCGCTGCAGAAGCGACTACCCATTACCTGTCGCCACGAGGGCGTCTGGGACGGAATTTACAGGCGCTATGACGCCTCCGGCAGACCGCTCGGCGAGCACCGCTCGCGGGTGGTGATTCGGCTGCGCGAGGATCCGGCGGGCGGCAACGAACTGCTGCAACAGAGCAACTATTACTTCCATCCGGACGGTCGCCGCGAGGCGATCGACACTCTCGGGCGCTTTGATGGCGAGCGTCTGAACTTCTACAGCGATCGAGTCGATGGCTGGACCATGGATGACGCGACCGACCCGAAGCGGGCGACGGTCATCTTGGCCATGAGCTTCAAGAAGGATGTGGGCTGGTACACCAAAGGCGTCGACGTCTATGAACTCATCAACATCGCCGCGGATGACCGCTTTCGTTCGCGGATGGCGCAACACCTCAAGGATGGTCAGGCCCTGACTCGCACCCTCATAAACGAGCGGCTGCGCACCCGCGACTGGCGCAGTGTCGCCGACTGGCAGTCCGTGCCGTTCGAGGATTAAGCCATACGCGCCCGTCACACCTGCCCCGATCGCTCGGTTGTCCGTGGACGATTGCCTAACACTCGACTCGCCGCGCTGCTGCTGACGCTGTGCGCCGCACTCGCGGCAGCGGGGTCGCTGGCGAGCGATGCACCGACAACGGTGCAAGCGATCGCCACACTGTGGAGTGGAAACTTCGACAATCACCGTCAAGTCGAGACCAATGTGGCCCGCGGGCTGCCTGCTGCACCCGAACTCACCCGGGAACGTCGTCGGCTGACGGTACAGCCGATCGTCATGCCGCAACTCGGTCCCACGGTGCTCTTTCTCGAGGAATACCGGGAATCCAACCCCGCGGTGGCACATCGGCAGCGAGTGGTGTCGCTCACCTGGGATCCGGCGCGCTCTCAAGTGCGAGCCGAGCAGTGGTTTTTCGCTGATCCGCCAACGTACGACCGAGACCCTGTCGATCCGAGTCGCGTCGCGGCGCTGCCACTCGAACGCTTTCGACACGAGTCGACCTGTGATTTGTACTTTACGCGCGAGGAGCAGTTGGTCCGCTGGCGCGGCAGCATGGATCCGATGGCTTGCAAGTATCCGCAAGGCAGCGATGGCATTGTCTACGCGGAATTCGACATGCTGCTGTACTCGGATAGTCTCTGGTACCGCGACCGCAGCATCCGCACGCGCGATGGCAGCATCCGCGGAGAGATTGACGGATTTAGTTGGCTGCTGTTTGACCGGCGTGCAGACATGATGTCGCGCAAGTGACTTGGCGGCGGCAAAGAAAGGTTAGGACAACGCCGATCCTGCCCTGCGCCTCCCTTCAACTGACTCTTAGAGCGTCAAAACCGAATTCTGACTCTCGAGCATCTTTCTTTGATCGTTGACTACGCTCGACGTGCGGAAGTGTTTTTGATGCGGAAAACCCATGTCAAAAACCCGATGTTTACTTACACATTCTCTTACACACTGCTTAGTGACACGCGTAAGTCATTGATGGCCAACAGAGATCGCTGAGTCCAGTCTTCTCATAATCCCTTGGTCCGCAGGTGTGAACCCAAGCGGGCCCAGTCTTACAAATCTGTCCGTACCGACCACATGGGTAACGGATTATTCCGGAGACATAGGTAACACCTTAGCATCGAAGGGGTTAGGCGCGCACTCGAAGTGAGCGTTCTCGTGGTCGAAGACCCTTAAGTCATAGTGTATCGAGATGGCGAGCCAGAGGTGATCACTGACCTCTTTGACGCCGACATTCTGTCCGACCAAAGCGTTGCTGTGGTTGACCTTGTGTCGACCGAAACACAGCCGGCCATATTGGGTGATGGTGCGAACGTGAAAGCGAGAGCTCAGTTTACCGATGCCGTATCGGGGCGTGATGAGGCTCTATATGGCGATCGATGGCGGGCTCGAGCGCATCACTCGGCCACGCGAGTGCCGGCAGCGAGAAGGGTTAAGGGGCGGGCTGCGGCTCTACGGCGCGTGCGGGAGACGCAGTCACCGCGGCGGCGAGCATTGCAACGACAGTCAGCGACCGTAGCGATGTCATGCGGCGTCCTCTACTTCAACGCTCCAGTGCGGGAACGGGTCGGGGAGTTTAGACCAGAGTTCCGGCCCCTGTGAAAACTCGGCGTCGGTCAGCAGCGCGGCATCCAGTGCACGGCGCATCGCCGCCTCGTCCATCTCGATGCCGATGAACACCAGTTCCTGCCGCCGGTCGCCCCACTGGGTGTCCCAGTCGATGCCTAGCAGTTCCGGTGCGCGTGCCGGATCCGGTTGCTCGGCCGCGGGCGCCGACGCCCACCAGAATCCCGTCGCCTTGTGCGTCAGTGCGCCGCCGGCCTGCTGCATCTCGCCGACCCAGTCATGGCGCGTCGCGAGCCAGAAGAAGCCCTTGCTGCGCACTACGCCAGGCCAGTCGCTGTTGAACAGCTGCATCAGCCGCTGCGGATGGAAGGGGCGACGCGCCCGGTACACGAAACTCGAGATGCCATACGCCTCGGTTTCAGGCGTGTGCTCGCCGGCGAGCTCGCGGGCCCAGCCCGCCATGCCCTGCGCAGCGTCGAAGTCGAACAAGCCGGTGTCGAGGATGTCCGGCAGTGCAACCCGTGCGCGGCTCGTCTCGATGATCCGAGCGGTCGGGTTCAGTGCCTTGATCAGTGAGAGCGCCTGGCGGCGGCCGACGGCATCGACGCGATCGATCTTGTTCAGCACGATCACATTCGCGAACTCGAGCTGCTCGGTCAGCAGGTCGACGAGCGCGCGCTGGTCTTCGTCGCCGGCCGTCTCGCCGCGATCCTGCAGCATGTCGGGCGAGCTGAAGTCGGCGACCAGCGTCGCTGCATCGGCGACCGTGACCATGGTGTCGAGCCGCGCGACATCGCTGAGCGAAAAGCCCCGCTCGTCACGCACGGCGAAGGTGGCCGCGACGGGCATGGGCTCCGAGATGCCGGTCGACTCGATCAGCAGGTAGTCGAAACGCCCCTCGGCGGCCAGGCGTCGTACCTCCTGCAGTAGGTCGTCGCGCAACGTGCAGCAGATGCAGCCGTTCGAAAACTCGACAAGCTTTTCTTCTGTACGGCTGAGTCTACCGCCATCGCGCACCAGGGCGGCGTCGATGTTGACGTCGCTCATGTCGTTGACGATGACGGCCACTCGCAGGCCCTCGCGGTTCTGCAGGACGTGGTTCAGCAAGGTGGTCTTGCCGGCGCCGAGGAAACCAGAGAGCACGGTGACGGGTAGAGTTTGCATATCATTGATCCGGTACGTAGATGATCTCGCCATTCTCGAGCTGATATGCAGCGCCTACACGTTTACCGCGCGGTCCGGTCGCGTCACTCGCGGCTTGTGGCTTGTACTGCGTGATGGTCTCGCCGCGCTTGGTCACAATCTCCATCTGCGGCGTGCCCGGGTTCTTCACCCAGGTGAAGTTCTCGGCGACCAGCAGGTCGGACAAGTTGAAGCGCCCGACCAGCGCCGCCATCAATGCCACGGCGAACACCATCGCGACGTCGAACAGGTTCGTCAGCGATGACAGCGGGTCGTCGTCCGCACCCGGGCGCGCGATCAGGCGGCGGCGCCTGCGCCGGGCGCTCAAGGCGCATCTCCGGGCTGCTCGTCGAAGAGATCGGAGGCGAACTCGAGCAGCATGAGGTCCTCGGCATGCCAGCGCTGGCGGGCCTGGGTGACCACGAAGCCGATCGCCCCGGCGACGAGCCCGATCACCGTGGTGGCGAATGCCACCTGCACGTTTTGCACCAGCGACTTGACGTCGCCGGAGGCGAGGCCGAGCAGGGCGGGGCCAAGTGGGATCAGGGTTCCCATCAGGCCGAGCAGCGGGCCGAGGCGGGTCAGGGTACGCGAGGGAGCGAGGTCGAGGTCCGCAGCAACCTCGTATTCAGCCATTATCCTATTGCGCCGCGCGGGCGAGCGGCGATGCTCGACCAGCGCGGCGAGACTCACGCCGATCGGTAATGCGCTCGCACGTAGTGCGTTGGCGGCATCGATCACCGCCTGCGGATCGGCACCGACGCCGCCGGCCACCAGCGCCTGAGCATACCGGCGGCGTCCGACACGCCGTTGATAGGTCTCGCCCGCGAGCCATAGCGCGCGCGCGAACAGCCAAGCGAGTCCGAGCAGCGTCGGTAGCAGGAGCCCATTCGACAGCCAATAGAGGGCCTCCGAGAACCACTTCATCGACGGGATCTCCAGTGCTCGCGCAGGAAGCCAGCGAAAATGACCAGCAGCGCGCCGGCGACGAGCGTTCCGAGCGCGACGAGGTCGACCGTCGGCGCGTTGCCGGCGGGCGGCGCACTCGCGAGGGCGGCGAGCCACGCGGCCACCCCCAGCATCAGCAACGCGCAAACAACGCGCAGCTCGAGGCGCGCGGCAAGCGCGGGCATTGGCACGGCGAGCAGCGCACCGAGGGCGAACACCATGGCGAGGCATGCGGCGGCGACGAGCACGCGCAGGGAGCCGAAGTCAAAGCCATGATCGGACTGCGAGGCGAACACGCAAAGGGCGAACACGGCGAGCGGCGTGGTGAGCGGGGGCAGCCAGCGCAACAGCGCCTGCTCGATCCGGCCGGCGTTACCCCACAAACTGCGGACCGCAAGCGCGAGGACGAGCATGGCGTCGAGCGTCGCAAGCGCGGCGAGGTCGCGCGACCGTTCCGACTCGCCTAGCCAGCGCGCGATGTCGCGCAGGCCCGTCTCGGTGGCGAGCGGCAGAAGCAGCCACCCGAGCAGTGCGACCGACGTAGCCGCTCCGAGCCGCAGCATCGAGGACGGCAGCGCTGCAGCCCACGCCACCAGCGCCAGCGCGGCGACCGACGACAGTGCCATGGAAGCAGCTAGCACTGCGTTCACGCGGAGGAGTGCCGACGACGTCCGAGCAGCGCAAGCAGCGCGCCCAAGCCCGCTAGCGCCGCGATCCACCACGCCCATGAAGGCAGCGAGAAGGCCTGGGCGTCGTCGAGGGCTGCGTTCGGTGGCGGTCGGTCGGTGGGCTTCAACACAACCGCGTCCTGCGTCCTTGCGGCGAGGCTTTCGGTGGCACTGTTGCGGGCCTGCTCATAGGCCTGGCGCGCGGCAGGATCGAGCTTCTGGGCAATGAATTGCGCGAGCGGCGCGTTATCACAGGTGAAGCCAGTGCAGGAGATACCATGCGCCGCGATCAGCTCTTGGTGGATCTCGGCGAGCTCGCGCAGCTGCCTGGCATCGGCCTGCCACAGGCCCTTGCGCGCGGTCTCGAGCATCACTGCGGTGATCTCCTGCAGCGCTGCCGGGTTCTCGCGCTCAAAGAAGCCGCGCATGCCGAGGCCGTAGCGATCCCGCACGTAGACCTCGTGCAGATCGTTCCACAGCGAGTCCTTGATTACCTCCGGCTTCATCACGTTCCAACCGTAGGTATTGCGGAACGTTTCGGCAAATTTCTCGGCCGAGGAGGCCCCGCCCGCGGCGAGGTCGGCGATGTACTTCGGATTCAGCAGCGTCGCGCGCGACTCGACGGCGATCGCCTCGCCAGCTTCTTGCACGTAGGCATTGCCGGCGGAGCGGAAGTCGTTGAAGTACGCCGTAGGGTCCTTGCCGGTGACTTCGCGCACGGCGAGGTTCAGGCCGCCCATGAACTCGTAAACGTGATCGAGCGACAGCGGGCCCCAGGTGTTGCTCTCGCGCGGCTGGATCACCGCCTCCGTGCCAATCAGGGCCGCCTCGAACACGCCCTCGGTGTACTGGCTCCAGAGCTCGCCTTCGTCGTAGGTCGCGCCCATGTTCGAGATGTAGGTGCGCGCAACTTCGGACTCCTCGCTCCAGCGCCCGCCAGACTCAACCATTTCCATGATGCCGGTACCGTAGGCACCGTTCGCGCCACCGAACACCCGCACGCCCGCGAGCCTGCGCGCCTCGGCCGGCGACAGCCCACGTGCCTTGAGCGCTCGCTCGCTGGCAGCCACACTCTCAGCGACTGCGTTCGGCGCGTCGGCGCTCGTCGCCGCCTGCGCCGCGAGCGCGACGGCTTTGTTGATCAAGTACAGGCGCGAAGCGGCGAGGTCGCGGAACTGGCCTGCCGTCTGTACGACGACGTCGACGCGCGGCCTACCGAGGCGCGCGGCGGGGACGGCGATGACATCGACGACCCGACCGAACGGATCGCGGACCGGCTCTACGCCTAGCAGCCATAACACCTGCGCCAAGGTCGCGCCCTCGGTCTGTATGAAGTCGCCTGGCCAGAGCGTGACGCTAACCTTGCGTGGCCAGGCGCCGCCGTGCCTCGAGCGGTGTTGGTCAATCAGCGACTGCGCCAGCTGGGTTCCAGTCTGCCAGGCCGCCGCCGACGGCGTCTTCTCGGCATCGATCGAGTACATGTTGCGGCCGGTCGGCAGACTGGTCGGGCTGGTGATCGGGTCGCCGCCGGTCGACGGCGCCACGAAGCCACCCGCGAGCGCATTGACCAGCGCATCGAGCTCACGGGCCGTGCTGTCGCGCAGATCGACCTGATAGCGAGGCACGGCGGCAAGCTGATCGCGGACCGTGAAAACCGCCTGGGCGATCGACTGTTCCCGCGCCTCGAGTGCCGTGAGATGCGCCAGCAACCGTTCGCGGAACGCGGTCGTCGCGGCCTCGAACTCCGGGGCCGAGAGATCGTCGGCGACCGCGGCGGCGCGCCCGTCATTGCGCGCGCGGATCGCGTCGGCCAGGTCGCGATGCTCGCGATAGAACTCGAGTGCTTCGAGCACGGGCGCGATGCCGTCGAGCGCCAATCCATCAACGAAGGCCGTGCCGCTACTCGCAGCCATCGCCTGTGCGAGAACCGCAACGTTCGCGGGTTCGAGCGCGCGACTCACCATGACTTCCTGCACCGCGCGCCGCGCGACCTCGACCTTGGCCTCGAGCGCCGGATCGGCGAGCAGCTCGAGCGCCAGCTTGCGCGCTGGCGGAGCCTGCATGGCCTGCAGCAGCGCGCGAACGTCCGGATCCCCGGCGACTGCCAGCGCCTTGGCCATCGCCGGGATCACGCGCGCGATCTTGCGGGCGCGCTCCATCTGCGCCGGATCGAGGGTCTGCGACGCCTGCGCGAACTCGCGGTCGGAGCGCAGCATCTCGATGAACGCCTTCTTCTCGGGATACGGAAGCACCTTGGCCAGCAGCTCGCGCAGCGCGCCGGCATCGACCGGCGCTGCGGCGTCCGAAGCGCGTGCCGCAGGCTTCGTGCCGCCGGCGCCCATCTGGATGAAGCCGACGATGATCTCGTCGTCCGAAGGCCGCTTCCGCGACTCGGCCCAGGAGGTCGCACGCTGCTGGTCGTCGCGCGGTATCGCGGCGTCAAGGGCTGCAGCGGGACCTGCAGCGAGCGCCGTGCGGATCAACTCGTCCGCGGGTTCCCGATAGCGAGTGCGCATCAGGCGCTCGTCGGCGCGCACGGCGGGCGCAAGCCGACCGCGCGACTCGTCGAGTGTGGCGAGCGAGTAAGTCAGTGGATCGATCGCGATTAGCCGCGCGGTTGCCGCCGCCGTCGGGACGTCGTAGCCACGGCCGAGTGCATACAGGCCACGGCTGATCTTCTCGCGCGACAGACGCTCGACGTGGTTGGCGAGGCGCGCGACCTGCTCGTCGTCCCACGCGGTCTCCGCCGGCAGCGACAGATCTTCATGGAGCTTCAGGCGCACCGCTGCGCGCTGCAGGTCACGTAGGGCCTGCGAGCGCACCGCGCCGGCTTCGAGACTGCCCAACGAGTTCAGCCGCGCGCCGATGCTGCGTAGATCCGAGTACAGCCCCGCTTCCTGGAACGGCGGGGTCAAATGCGTAACCGTGGTCGTGTAGCTGCGTCGCTTGGCGATGATGGCCTCGCCGACGTTGCTCATCGTGTAGACGTAGAAGTGCGGCGTGTTGCCAATCAGTGCGTCGGACCAGTCACGCTCCGACAGCGCGACCTGCTTCCAGGGAGTGAACTCGAGGCTGCCGTGGGTGCCGAAGTGCACGATGGCGTCCGCTGAGAAGCCGCGGCGTACCCAGAGATAGGCGGCGACGTAGGCATGCGGCGGCGCCTTGTTCGTGCCGTGCACCACTTTGAACGTGTCGCGCCCGACGCCGGCGAGCGGCTGCGGCAGGATCGCGACGTTGCCGAACTCAATCCGCGCCACCGTGACCGGCTCGTCGCGACCGTCTCGTAGCCCCATATAGTCGCCTGGCGGCGGGCCGTACTCGGCGTCGACCGCGGCGCACATCTCGGCGGCCAGTTCCTCGCGACACCACGCGGTGAACTGCTGCGCCGGAATGCGCGCGGGATTGCCCTGCGCAATGAATCGCTCGAAGTCGCCGCGCGCGTACGGACCAATGATCGGGCCCTCGCGCTGGATCAGCTCGCCGAAGGCCTTCTCGGTCTCCGGCAGGCCGGTCACGGTGTAGCCTGCGTCGCGTAGCCGCCGCAGCGTCGCATACAGCGAGGGCAGCACCTCAAGATCGGCGGCTGCCATGGCGTTCTGGCCGGGCCCCTTGTAGTAGACGATAGCGACGCGCTTGTCGGCGTTGGCCGCGCGCTTAAGCTTCAGCCACTTCTCCACCATGCTGACGAAGCGCTCGAGCCGCTCCGGAATCGCCTTGAACACCTGGTTACCGTCGGCATCGGGGAACTGCGCATTGACGGCGTAGGGCGCGACCGCGCCGTCGATCTCCGGCAGAACGACGTTCATCGTCAGCAGCGCGCCGGCGAAGCCCTGTTGGTCCTTCATCCAGTCCTCGTAGGCCTGGAAAAGCGACACGGGCGCGAGCATTGGGATGTTGCGCGCCGTCAGCCAGGCGCGGGCTTCGTCTGCCTGGCCGAGCGTCAGCCGGCCGTGCGGCATCATCACCCCGTGGTCTGGGTCGATCGCCTGCAGGAACTTCAGGCGCTCTTGCGCCGCTGCGAGCGGATAGACGCGCAAGCCGCGCCTCTCGAGCGCGCCGATCATCGCGTCGAGATGGTCACGGTTCGCGTTGAACGGGCCGGGCACGCTGGTCAGGAGCGCAATCTTCGCCCCGGAGGCGCGATACTGCGGTTGCGTCGCGTACCAGCGCTCGTAGTCGGCGACGTTGGTGAACAGGCGGCTCTCGTCGATGTGAAACAGCAAGTCCGAGCCGATCACCTCGGGAGCGACGATCGGCGCGGCGAACAAACGCTTGCCGTCGAGCGCGCTGCGCGCGTACTCGAGCAGGCGACGGTAGTTGGTCGTGCCGCCATTACGCAGGTAGCTGCCCACGTAGTCGAGGTCGCGTCCGGCGAGGTTGGTCACGTCGATGATGGGATTGGTCGGTGCCTCCATGTGCAGGCGCGTGCCGTCGGCGCCGGCGCGTCGCACCAGGGCGAGCTGCGCCTCGTCGAGCTGCAGCGCACGTCCAAACAGGATCGCAACGTCATAGCGACCCAGCCGATCGAGTTCCTCGAGGGGCAGCACCTCTGCGCGCACCCAGGGCGGCTGCGACTTGAGAATGCGCGCGGCCTGGAAGCTCGGGTAGTTGATGATCGCGACGCGGGTCGGGGCGGCGTATCGCGACCAGGCCATCCAGGCCGCAGTGCCGACCAGCAACAGCGCTGCGCCCGCCGCGACGGCCTTCCAGAGCGAGAGTCGGGTCACAACGCATCCATCGTGAGCAGCACCCGGGTCTGTCCGGCGACGGGTTGTGGCGAGCGGTGCAGGCACGGCCCGCAGTTAAGGTCAGGCCAGGCCTCGCCCTTGGCGAACAGCACGTCACCGGCGCGGGCCTGAAAGGTGTCATTGCCTTCGAGCCACTCGGTCCCTGGCCCGCGATAGGTGGTCATCAGCCTCAGGCCGACCCGGTCGGCATGGAAGCGTGGACAGGTCGCACGGTCGGCGATGTCGACCCGCAGGCCGAGTGTGGCGGCGCCGGTTACGGTCGCGAACACGTCGCAGAGCAAGGCGATGTCGCGCGCGAGTGCCGAGTGCGGCGCGATCCCGAGCTCCTGCGCGACTGTCTCGGCGTTGGCCCGCGCTGCGCCGATAGTGCGCATCAGGCGTACCGGCGTTCGCGGCCAGAGTCTGGAACCGGATGTCGCCGCAGAGAGCCTGCGCTGCCAGACCACGAGGCTCACGTGCCGATCGAACACGCGCTCGACATCGGCCAGATCGGTCACTTGGATCGTCGAAGGACGGCTGACGAGTCCGAAGGTCGGAGCGGGCGCGAGGGCGGTGACGGTCATTCGGTACGGTCTCCGGGTCGACCCTCGAAAGGATGATGGTTATTAATGTTATACCATAACGCCTTGCTGCGCACCGACCCCTCATCGCGCATCTTGACGCGGATGGCATCAAAGAAGACGAGCACATGCAGCGCATCGAGCGGCCGACTTTGCCGCGGGCGTACATCGAGACGATCTTGTCATCAAAGCCCGGAAATCGACGCTGGTACTTGGCAATGAGCTGCGGCTCAAAGGTGCCGCGTCGATCCCGGGGAATCTCAAGATCGATCTGGCCGTTATCGGTCAATACCGACTTCTTGCTGTACCCGTTACGATGATTAACGCGCCCGCCTTGATCGGCCTCAGCACGACCTTCCTGATCGAGGTGATGATCCATCTCGGCGTTTAGCATCCGTTCGGCCAGCGCCTTCTTCAGCTCCGCCATCAAACCTTCGGAGGCAAACACCTCCTTCGGGTCCACATCCTTCAACAACTCATCCACAAGCTCTTTCTTGATCGCCATACACTGCCTCCTCTGGCAAGTATGGCCCGATCACACAAAAATCTAGACAGTCCCTGGCAATCTCATGCAGCTCGCCAACTTTGCCCGTTACGCCCGCGTTGCAACGCTACTGCTTCCGTCGCAACTATCACTCCCCGCGCTGCCTGCGAGCGTCTCGAGAGAGCAGGCCGTCTCTCGGGCGATGAAGGCGGTCTGTCAGATCAAGGTGGAATAAGCGTCGAGTCTAGCAAGGGCGTTTTCGCCGCATTTGTCGTTTAAACGACAAATGCCCAATGCGAAAACATCAGAGAGCTGCGTCAAAACCGAATTCTGACTCTGGCGCATCTTTCTTTGATCGTTGACTAAGCTCTGCGTGCGGAAGTGTTTTTGGTCGAGAAAAGACCTGTCAAAATCACGATATTTACTTACACACTTCCTTACACACTGCTTAGTGACACGCGTAAGTCATTGAAGGCCAACAGGGATCGCTGAGTCCAGTCTTCTCATAATCCCTTGGTCCTTGGTTCGAATCCAAGCGGGCCCAGTCTTTCACAGAAGACAGACTCACAGCCTATACGATGCTCGTGCGGGAAGGGTCGAGGGGTCAAAACGGGATATTGATACGACCTACGTCACTCACTGTCAGTCCCTAAACCTAACCGAGACTAAATCCGGGGGGACGTCGAACTGACAACGTTGTGAAATAAG
>Ga0194118_10005495_pt1 | contig 13203 bp, 13 predicted proteins | sample TA2MahsurfametaG_2_FD_148662 | JGI IMG/M metagenome (GOLD analysis project Ga0194118, IMG submission 148662) | Freshwater microbial communities from Lake Tanganyika, Tanzania - TA2015013 Mahale N5 surface | ecosystem: Environmental > Aquatic > Freshwater > Lake | place: Tanzania: Lake...
GATGTCGGCTCATCACATCCTGGGGCTGGAGCAGGTCCCAAGGGTTTGGCTGTTCGCCAATTAAAGTGGTACGTGAGCTGGGTTCAGAACGTCGTGAGACAGTTCGGTCCCTATCTGCCATGGGTGTTGAAGAATTGAGAGGAGCTGTCCTTAGTACGAGAGGACCGGGATGGACGTATCACTGGTGGAGCGGTTGTAGCGCCAGCTGCAGTGCCGCGTAGCTAAATACGGAAGAGATAATCGCTGAAAGCATCTAAGCGAGAAACTCGCCTCAAAACAAGTTCTTCCCATAGAGCCGTCGTAGACTACGACGTTGATAGGACGGGTGTGGAAGCGTGGTAACACGTTAAGCTTACCGTTACTAATAGCTCAATTGGCTTGATTTATGCACTGAAAAAATTTTTGATACAAATTACAATGTTAAATTGTTTAATAACTTTTTATATTCTGTATATTAATTTTTTTGCTTAAAACTAGAAAAATTTTTTATTTATAAATAATTATTTGTCTTAATTACTTAATTATAAATCATCAATAATATGAGATTAATTTTAAATAAAGAACAAATTTTAGAATATCAAAATAATTACGGTGATTTTTTGATGATTGATTGCGCAACTAATATTAACATCGGCAAGTCAGCTGAAGGGTATAAAGATTTAGATCATAATCTGTGGTTTTTTAAATTGCACTGGCCAGGAGACCCTAATATGCCAGCTGCACTCCAGCTAGAGTCATTATCACAAATGGCTTCTTTAATTATCTTATCTCAAGAAACAAATAAAAAAAAATTTATGTATTTAGTTAGTCATCAATATACTGTTTTTAAAAAAAAAGTTGTTCCGGGAGAAAGAATGAATATAAAAACTAATTTAATAAAATGGAAAAGAGGGGTGGGTAACTTTTACGGGGAGGCAAAAGTTAAAAATACATTAGTTTGTAAAGCCGAATTTACAATGATTTTACCAGATGAAGTAAATAAATTTAAATTGAGATAGATTTTTCTATATACAGCAATACTATTGTGTACATTTTTTGTTAAAAAACTAATATATACTATATACTATGCCTGTAGCCTCGTCATTGTTATCCAAACCAAGACTTGTTCAGAAATTAAGAGATTTTTATGACTATGTTAATAAAAATGATGGAAAAGTTGGCATTAAAACTAGGGGTATAGATTTAAATTTTAATAATGCATGTAATTTAAGATGCAAATATTGTTTTACAAACTCTCCAAAAGGAGACCATGTTAAAGAATATCTTGATATAAAAGCAATAGCAAAATTAGCAAACGAAGCTGATGAGTTGGGTTATTTTGAATTTGATTTGCAAGGCGGTGAACTTTTATTGCAACCTGAAAAATTATTTCAAGTGTTAGAGGCTATAAAGCCAGAAAGATTTTATCTGTATCTCACAACAAATGGTTATTATCTTGATGAAAAAATGGCCAAAGAACTTGCAAAACATAAGGTTAGCAGAGTATCGGTCAGCATTGATAGTATGGATGAAAAAATTCATGATGAAATTAGAGGCAGAAAAGATTCATGGAGACGAGCAATGGAAGGACTTGAACATGTTCGTAAACATGGAATGGATCCTTATTTAAACATTACCGTTGGTCATTACAATGCAAGGACAGATCATCTAAAACAATTATTGGATTATTCTAAAAATAAAAAATACAAAACTCTTCTAAACGTTGCGGTACCGGCCGGCATGTGGCAGAAAATGGACGATATTATCTGCAACGATGAAGATAGAGCTTATTTAAAACAAATAAGAAAAGAATATAAGAATTTAGTAAGAAATATATGGAATCCTTTTGACAAAAATCACGAAAAGATATTGGGATGCACAACTGTAAATAGATTATATATAACTCCCATTGGAGATGTCTTAGTTTGTCCTTATGTTCATATAAAAATTGGAAATATATTTAATCAGTCACTAAAAGAGATAGTCGATTTTGGTTTTTCAATAAAATATTTTAGAAATCACAGCGACCTTTGCCTTGCAGGTGAAGATAAAAATTTTATCAAAAATTTTATGACAGGTGAAGGACAGACAATTTTTAAACCAGCTGAAGCAAAAAACATTTTTTCTAAAGAAGATTTTATTTCTTAAAAAAAATATCCATGAATTTATCGGATTTAAAAAATAAAATAGTTCTTGTAACTGGATCAGATAAAGGTTTAGGAAAAAAATTTGTAGAATATTTTTCAATTAATGGAGCAGATATAATTTCCTGTTCAAGAAAAAAAAGTAAAGAATATGAGGTTTTTTGTAAGCATTTAAGTAAAAAATATAAAGTTAAAATTCATAATTATTATTTTGATTTAGAAAATTTCCAGGACATTGAAGAAAATTTAAAATTAATAATTAATAATTTTTCTAAAATTGATATTTTGATTAATAACGCTGGAGTAAATTTTACTTCACTAATAGAAATGACAACTTTAGATAAGTTAAATAAAATTTATAATGTTAATTTCTTTTCTATTTTCTTGATTACACAGAAATTATTGAGACTTTTAAAAAAAGGATCTTCACCCTCTATTATTAATATTTCTTCTTCCGCATCGATTGAGAATAATATTGGGCGTTTTGCTTATTCTTCGTCAAAAGTTTTATTAAATTCATTCACTAAAACTTTATCAAAAGAAGTGGGTAGATACAAAATTAGAGTTAATGCTGTTGCGCCAGGTTTAACAAACACTGAAATGATGAAATCAACAACTACTGAAAAAAATATAAATGAAACAATAAAAAGAGTGTCTCTTTTAAGGGTAGGCGAATCAGAAGAAATTGCCAATTTAGTTCTATTTCTTGGTTCAGAGGCCTCAAGCTATATTAATGGTCAAGTTATTAGTATTGATGGAGGTTTAAATGAAGGGTTTTGATAAAAATTTTTTAGAACAAGTAAATAAAAAAATACGAATCAATATTTTAGACGCAGCTTATGCTGCCGGTTCTAATAGTTCTCATCTTGGTGGCGCACTTTCCTTGGTAGAGGTTATGGGAGTTTTGTTTGGCAGTGTAATTAATTATTCTGCTAAAAATTATAAAGACGAAGACAGAGATAGGTTCATATTAAGCAAAGGTCATGGTTGTTTAGTTTACTATGCTGTCTTATGTAACTTAGGCATAATATCAAAAGAAAAACTTTTAACGTTTGAAAAAAATGACAGCTTTCTGTCTGGTCATCCAGTTAAAAACTTAGAGTATGGTATAGAATTTTCAACAGGCAGTCTTGGAATGGGGCTATCCCTTGGTGTTGGTATCGGATTAGCTTTGAAAAGAAAAAAAAAAGACGATCTAAAAGTATATGTTGTTATTGGAGATGGCGAGTGTAATGAGGGTTCTGTTTGGGAGGCAGCTATGTCGGCAGCCCATTTTAAATTAAATAATTTAATTGTCATTTTAGATAATAATTCTTATCAGCAAACAGGTCGTAATCAAGAAATTATGAATACTGAGAATTTAAAAAAAAAATTTGAAAGTTTTAACTGGAACGTTTTAGAAGTTGAAGGACATAATTTAGAAGAAATATACAACTCACTGACCAGTAAAAGTAAAAAAGTAGAGAGACCAAAAATTATTATTTATAAAACAATTAAAGGAAAAGGCGTCTCTTTTTGTGAGAATAATAACCAATGGCATCATTCTATTTTGTCAAAAAATTTATACGATAAAGCGATAGCTGAAATAATATTGAAATAATATAATGATAGAGTTTTCAGAAATAAAATCAAAAAAATGGTCTCAGGTTGGTATGCGAGCTACTTTCGGATTGATATGCTCTGAAATACGCGAGGGGGGTAAAGATATTTATATTTTTACTTCTGACGTTTCTACAAGCGCAGGCCTAGATAGATTCAGAAAAAATTTTAGTAATAATTATTTTGACGTTGGAATTGCTGAGCAAAATTTAATTGGAGCTGCAGCTGGTTTTGCCTCTGAAGGATTTGACGTTATAACAACTACATTTGCCCCTTTCCAAACAATTAGATGTGCAGAACAAATTAAAGTAAATCTCGGTTATATGAAAAATAAAATTACAATGGTAGGTCTGGCTAGCGGATTGAGTTTAGGAAATTTTGGATTTACTCATTGCTGTATTGAAGATATTGGTGTTTTAAGATCAATTCCAAATATTGTGATAATATCACCGTCAGATTGCGTGGAATTAGCTAAAGCCTTAATTGAATCTATCAACCATAAATTTTCAGTCTATATAAGATTGACGGGTAGTTCCCCCGCAACGATTATAAATAAACATGATTACAAATTTCAGATTGGCAAAGCAGTGATTTTAAAAAAAAGTGAAGTAAAAAAAATCAAAGTTGCAATTTTTTGTAATGGTTCAATTGCAAAAGAAGTAATTGTTGCTGGAAAAATTTTAGATGAAAAAAAAATATCAAACGATATTATAAATATGCATACAATTAAACCGATAGATAAAGAAATTATAGAACATTATTGTAAAAATTCAGATTTAATAGTTTCTGTTGAGGAACACAATATTATTGGCGGACTAGGTAGCGCTATATCAGAAGTAAAATCGGGAATTTTGGAGTCACCCAAGCAGACTTATTTTGGTGTTAATGATTATTATAGTTCTTCTGGAAATTATGAAAATTTACTATCAAAAAATAATTTATTAGCGACGCAAATTGCAAAAATAATTGAAGAAAAAATATAATTTTATTGTATATCTACTATTCTCGATAACGATTTAATCATGTCGAATCCGTCCCATGTAAAATTAAAAGACATCGATTTGCCTATTGGAACAATTCTGTCAATTCCTCCAGAAGAATTTTTGTTTAACAAATTTATGAAATCTTTTTTATCAAAACCAAAATAAGTTAAAGTTTGGCACTTTACGTTTATAGATTTTTTTATTTTAATTATTTTGTTAATGTATTTTTGATAAAATATACCATTTAATCCTCTAATATGATCAATGGGGTTTTCTTTGAAATCGGTCACATATACTGTGCTATTGTAATTTACAAATTTTTGAATTCCTTTTAATGAAATAAACTGATTACAAATATGATTATACTTGTCTATTATATCAATCGAGTGCAAATTATTTTGCTGATTTACAATTTCAGATAAAATAGTCCAAAAATTTTTTATTATTTTATTATTTTTCTTCCCTACCCAGAAAACAAAATGAGGGGAATTGCAAGCTTGTTGTTTCATTGTGTATGAATCATAAAAAAAACCCTTTATTAATTTTTTTAAATCTTGCTTATTTAATTTATTAATTTTTTTGATATTAATAACACATATGGAATATCGATCTGGAAATATGATCTCAATAGATTTTGTTTTTAAAGGAGATTCTTTTATTTCTGAGACAGTTTTATCACTACCCCAAATGATCCTTCCATCTGAAAATGATGAAAAATAGTCATTTACTAGTTTGTTTTTCTCATATCTGATAAAATTATTAGTTATTTTTATTTTTCTATATATTTTTTTATTAATTATTGTTTTAATTATTTTTAATAAAATTTCAGTTTCTTCAAATTTCTTTGTTGGGATTTTAATTATATTTGCATTTCCGCTTAATAGACCGAAAGCAAAAGAATAAAAAAAGTTTAAAGGTACATTTGAGGGACAAATATGAAAAAGTATTCCTCTTCCAATTCTAAAAGATGAATTTTTATATTTTTCTTTTTGAGTTAGTAAGTTTTTTTTAGAAGACCATAGCATTAATGAAAATAACACAGGAAAATGCTTAATTTTTTTATTAATCTTTAACATTGTGCTTACATCATTTAAAAAATTTATTGCTTTTGAGTTAAAAATAATTTCGTGACTTGGTAATACACTTTTGCCTATTATGTTTGTAATTTGACTAAGTGACATTGCTGCAACCTCTTATTTCTGCTTGCTTTATTCTTCCATGTACCAAAAAATATTTACCTATTTTTCCGCATTTACAATTATTTTCTCCTTTTATTTCACCTATATCTTCAGTAAGAATATTATGCCCAGGATAGCTAGTGGGTAACAACGATATTAATTGTATGGTACCGCTCTCATTTGTTTTGCAAATTCCTAAATCTTTATTTCTAATTATAATATCAGAAAATTCAGTTGTAACAAATCTAGAGCATTGTCCACACTCAATAAATATAGATCCAGTTTGTTCTATAAGACCGTAATAATTAATAATTTTTTCTATATTAAATTTCTTATTAATAAGAGATTTAAATTTTTTATTTGTAATTTTTTGACTTTCTAGTTTCTTCCAACCACCACCATGCAGAATGATGCCCTTACGTAGGTCTAGATTATTTTTCTCGATTCTAAATTTTTTAATTAAATTTTCATAAATTAAGTGGGTAAAACCAAGTATTAAAAATTTTGATTGAGAGTATTTTTGAAGAAAATTTTTAAGATTAAAGTAGTCAATTTTATCGTCATTCTTTAGTAAATAAGTATGTTCTTTACCAAAAATACTGAAACCATTGATAGCTGCCATTCTAGCATTCATTTCACTATTTTTATAGATGCTAGTTTTTTTATCAACTATAAGCATGGGTAGTCGTGTATCACCAATAATATTTTTAATAATTTTGTTTAAAACTATAATTTGATTATAAGAATTTTGTTTATCTAAAAATATTTTAGAAGTATTGCTGCCAGTAGTGCCAGAAGATCTTAAAATTTTAATAACTTTTTTTTGATTTACACTTTTTAATTCATAATTTTTAAATAGTCTTATTGGAAGAAAAGGTAGTTTATCAACATTAATATTCTTATTATAATTATAATTTAAACCCTGAAGTATTTTTTTATAAAATGCGCAATTTTTATAATGAAATTTTGTTAGACTGTTAATTATTTCGTAAAATATTTTATTTTTATTTTCTAAAGAATAAAGTTTAATGTTTAGAAGATAATTATAATTTTTAAATATATTCATATAATAATTTATAATTTATTTTTTTATTTGATAGCAATGGAAAATTTTGAATTTTAATAAATTCTATAGTATTAAAATTTATTTCAAAATCTTTATTTATAAATGTTTTAATTTTTTTTCTATTAATTTTATCATTTAATATAAATAAATGTATTTTTTTATTTTTATAAACACATTTGCAATCAATTCCTAAATTACCCAAATAATCCTCTAGCGTGTCAAGATTAACTCTTGTTCCATATATTTTTGCAATTCTTTTAATTCTTCCTGTTATAAAAAGTAATCCGTTTTTTATATATCCTAAATCACCTGTATTAAGAGTTTTAATTTTCCTTATTTTTTGTAAATCAATTCGTTTTGTTGCATAACCACAAAAGATATTTTTTCCTTGATATAAGATTTCACCTTCACGATTTTTATTTTTTTTGATAAAAATTTTTCCACCAGGAATTGCTCTTCCAACACTATCTGGGTATTTGATTAAATTTATTTCTTCGATATAACTTATTCTAGGCGATGCTTCAGTTTGTCCATACATAATGTAAAATTTTTTATTTAATTTTATAAATTCATTAGAAAAAAAATTCACTAAATTAGTATTTAGTTTCCCTCCTGCCTGAGTGCAGAATCTAAGTGATTTTAACTTTATTTTTTGAATTCCCAGTCTATGTATTATTTCATAATGAAACGGAACTCCTGATAGGTTAGTAATTTTTTTTTTTTTTATTTTATCCCAAAATTCTTTGTCAAAAAAACTTAAGGTATTTAAATGAATTTTTGCATCAGCTACTAAATGAGAATTTATTACCGAAATACCATAGGAATAATTGATTGGTAAAGTTGTTAAAGTAGAGTCTTGAGAATTTAAATTTAAATATTTTTTTATAGCTAAAGCATTAGAGTATAAATTTTCATATGTTAGTTTAACAAATTTACTATCACCGGTTGTTCCTGAAGTTGATAGTAGTAAAGACAAATCCTTATGTATTAGAATTGAGCTTTTTTTTCTTTCCAATAAGAAGTAGGTTCCGAATTTTTCAAATACTTTATACTCATTTATAGTTAAAAAATTTTTTGAGAAAATTATATCAGGTTGAAAGTTATTTATAATTCTTTTCAGTGAAATTTTTGTTGTGTTTGAGGATATTGGTATTAAACAGTGTTTTAAAGCAAGATTAACTACATAAAAAAGTAAAGAAAATTCACTATTATCGCAAATAAAAAGTATTAATTTTTTTTCTTTGAATATAGATTTAAATTGGTTTTTTATATCAACTATATTTTTGCTCGAATACTCAAATCCTGTTTCAGATACAATTTTAAATTTTTTAAGATTGTTTAAAAACATTTTTTTTATTAAATTTTATAGATATTTAAATCTTAATTAATTGTATATTTTTATATAAATTTGTTTATAAAGTTTTTTTTTAGTTATGACTAACTTAGAAAAATATAAAAAAGCTTTTGTTGATTCATTGTCTATTAAAAATGACCAACTTAGTAAGAACATTGAATACAATTCTATTTCAGAGTGGGACTCTATAGGTCACATGTCTTTAATGAGTGCACTCGAAGAAACATTTAAAATTTCATTAGAAACAGACGATATAATTGATTTTAGTTCTTTTGACAAAGGTAAAGAAATTCTGAATAAATACAAAATCAACATATAAGAATAAATTTTAATTAAGTAATTTTACTTAAAAAACAAGAGATTTACATTTAATCAAAATATCCTAGTATTAACATATTTATATTCGATGTCACATGCTACATTAGAAGAAAATTATGATTATCAAACATTATTGTAATTCTTTTATTTCAATTACAGAAAAAAACTTTTCCTTAGTTTGTGATCCTTGGATTGGACAAATAAATAATCAAGCATGGTTGTCTTTTCCTGTTTATCAAAGTGGTTTTGAAATTTTAAAAAAAATAAAACCAAATTATATTTATATTAGTCATTTGCATTCTGATCATTTCGATTCCAGTCTTTTATCTAAATATTTTAAATTTAATAATAAAACAAAAATAATTATAAAAAAGTTTTTAGACCAAAGATTAAAAAAAAGATCGAAGAAATTGGTTGCAATAGAATTATAGAAATAGACTCTTGGAGTAAGCACAATCTAACAAATAAACATTCTGTCACAATAGTTCCACAGATGACATCTAATACAAGCAGTATAGAAACTCAGGTAAATTATGATCTAGATACTTCAATTATAGTAAAGTCAGAACTTTCAAATAAAGTATTTTTTAACAATGTCGATAATCCATTAAGCTATAATGACATCAAGATAGTTAATAATTTCTGTAAAAAAGTATTGAAATCAAAAATTAATGTTGTTTGCTTTCCAATCGGAGCAGCAAGCGAATATCCCCAATGCTTTATGAATATAAATAGAGAAAGAGAAAAAAAAAGAATTATTAAGGAATGTTTAATATCTGTTGCAAAAAAAATAAACTTACTTAAGCCTGATATTTTTTTTCAGGCAGGCGGAACATATTTAATATGTGGCAAATTTAACGCACTAGATAAATATATTGCTCAACCAAGAATTTTAGACGTAAAAAAATATTTATCTAAATATTCTATCGTGAAGAATATTGAAGGAGGTGGAGAAATTAGCTTAAGGAAAGATGGTGAATGGGAAACAAAGGAACTAGAGGAAATTAATAGTTTAAAATATAGGAAAAGAATATTACAATTTTCAAGAAGTCTTAAATATTCATATTACAATAATATTAAAAATAATAATATTAACAAGATGAATTTGAAAGAGAATTTTCAAATAGCTTGCGATAATTATTTTAAAAAATTGAGCAAACTTAATATAAAAACTTCGTGGAAAATTAATTTTTTTCTATATAAGAATTTAACATTAATAAATTCTAAAATAAACAAACCGAAGTCAAAATTGATTGACTGCTTAAATCTTAAATTTAAAAGTAAAAGTAAAAGAAAAAAAAATAAATTAACTAATTTAAATTTACATTTAGACGGTCAATTATTTAATATCCTATTAACAAGAAAAAGCTCTTGGAATACATCCTTGTCTGGATCATGCATATTGTATGAGAGATATCCTAATAAATTTGATCCTAATGTTTCATTTTCATTAAATTACTTAGTTTTATAATTTTTTTTGTTAAGATTTATTAGTTTGAAATAAATGTTTCAATAAATTTTAATTAGAGCGAAAGATATATGAAGAAAGAAGTAATATATTTTAGAGTCCTTTTTAATGAAGATTCGGGACTGGGACATTTAAAAAGAACTCTTAGACTGTATTCTTTATTAAGAAATAAGTACAAAGTTAAGATTTTTGTAGACAAAAAAATTAAAAATATAAATTTAATCACTAAAAATAAATTAAATTATTTGTACAATTCAAATATAAATTTTCACAATAGTCTTAATGATGCAAAATTATTTTTAAAAAATACAAGGCAACCAGGCTTTATTATTGCAGATGACTACAGAGTTGATTTGGATTGGCAGAATTTAGTTAAAAAAAAACATAAGGGACTTATAATTTTTGATGATTTTCTAAAAAAAAAACATAATGCAGACATTTTAATAAATTCTAAACCAGACTTCTTAAAAATTGATGCTATTCATAAATATAATGTTTTAAATAATAGTTCTTTAAATTTACTTGGACCAAAATATTGTTTAGTTGATAAAAAAGTCACTTTAGCTAAAAAAAAAAAAAATAGTTTTATAATAACTTTTTATTTAGGCGGAATCGGTGACTTAAAATTTATTCTTAAAATTATAGAAAATTTAAAAGAAAGTAATGAAAATTTTTTTAAAAAAATTACTATTAATGTTGTAGTAAGTTATTATAGCAAGAATCAACATTTAGTAAAAGAATTTTCTAAAAATTTTAATAATGTAAAAATTCTCAAAACTTGCAAGTTTTTATTTAAAAAAATTAATAATACTAATCTATTAATTAGTGGTGCCGGAATATCGATTTTTGAATCAGCATTATATAAGATTCCATCAATATTTTTTTGTTTAAGTAAAAATCAAAGTTTAGATATTTCATCCTTTCAGAAATTAGGACATTTATTTTATTTAAATTCTAATGATTTGAAACAGAGTAGAAAAATTTCAGAATTAGTTTATTTGCTTTATTCAAATTACAATATTGTAAATCAACATTATCAAAGATTTAAATCGATAGTAGATGATGAGGGATGTAAAAGAGTCTTAAATAAAATAAATCTTTTTATAAAAAATGGAAAAAATCATTAATATTCGCAAAGTTGGAGTTGAACATATCAACAATTACCTTAATTCTAAAAATCTTAATGTTAATTTAAAAAATTCTTTGATTAATAAAAAAATTCAAAGATTAGATCATTATATCTGGTGGTTCTCTAATAGCAGAAAAAGTTACATAGTGACTTTTGACAATAAATGTATTTTATTTTTTTTTCATGATACTTTAAAAATTAATAAATTGAGAAAAGTAATTTTTCCGGGATGGTATTTGTCAGATAGAAAAGTAGATTTTAGAAAAGTATTGTATGCTTTAAAATTTCAAAAAAAAATGATTGATAAAGAAAATTTGCATAAATTAAAAATTATCAGTGTTATTAAAAATAGCAACATAGCAATGATAAAATTTGCTAAATATCTTAGTTGGAAAAATCTTGATAAAGTAGATGAACGGATCTTTAAAGATATTATAAATTATTTTAACTTAAAAAGTAAATTAAAAAAATATTCTTTGTTTTATAGATAATGTCTAAGAATTTTAAAATAGGAAAAAAAAAAATCGGTTATAAATATAAGACTTTTATTGTTGCTGAAATATCGGGCAATCATGGTGGAAAAATAAAAAATGCTATCAAATTAATAAAAAAAGCAAAAGAGGCAGGAGCAGATGCTGTAAAACTTCAAACTTATACTCCAGATACTATTACTTTAAATTGTAATAAAAAAGATTTTAGAATTTCTGAAAAATCACCTTGGAAAAAATTTAAAAATTTTTGGAATTTATATAATTATGCTCACACACCTTTTGAATGGCATAAGAAATTATTTAATTATGCAAAAAAAATAAATATAGAAATTTTTTCATCCCCCTTTGATGAACATGCAGTAGATTTATTAGAAAAATTAGAGTGTCCTGCATACAAGATTGCATCTCCAGAGATTAACCACATCCCTTTACTTGAAAGGGTTGCAGCTACAAAAAAACCTGTGATTTTATCAACTGGTCTTGCTTCTATTAAAGAAATATATGATGCATTGAAGATATTAAAAAAAAAAAATGATAAAATAATAATATTAAAATGTTGCTCTTCTTATCCTGCTAAATTTGAAGAACTTAATTTACTTACGATTCAGGATATAAAAAAAAGATTTAATGTTTTAAGTGGATTGTCTGATCATAGTAGCGGGATAGAAGCCCCATTAGTTGCTGTAGCTCTTGGTGCTAATATGGTTGAAAAACATTTTAAATTGAATGTTGAATCTGTCGATTCATTTTTTTCGCTTAATCGAAATGAGTTCAAGAAGATGGTTGAAAAAATAAGAATTTGCGAAAAAGCTTTAGGAAAAGTATCCTATAAGTTATCAAAAGAATCAAAACTATCTTTGGTTGGAAAAAGATCTATCTATGCAACTAAAAATATCCAAAAAGGAGAAAAATTTACTCAAGATAATATAAAAGTTATTAGACCAGCTTATGGTCTAGAGCCAGTATATTATGAAAAGTTAATTAACAAAAAATCGCCAATATCTATACTTAAAGAAACATCATTAAAAAAAAATATCTTATCAAAACTAAAAATTAAATAATGAGGGCAATTCCCTATGGGAGGCAGTTTGTTGATAGCAATGATATCAAAGAAGTCTCAAAAGCTTTAAAGCAAGATTTAATCACAACCGGTAGCTACGTTAAAAAATTTGAAAATAAAATTTCAAAGTTTTTAAAAGTTAAATACGCTCTATCTTGTAGTAACGGAACTGCAGCACTTCACTTGGCTTTTATGGCAATAAATCTAAAAAAAAATGATGTAGTTATAATGCCAGCGATAAATTTTATAGCTTCCTATAGTATGGCTAAACTTATGAATGCCAAGATATATCTTGCAGATGTTGATCCATTAACAGGGCAGATGACTCCAAAAACATTAGTAGATTGTATAAATAAACATAAAATTAAAAAAATTAAAGCTGTTGTGACTATGTATTTAGGAGGTTATCCAGAAAATGTTGTAGAATTTTATAA
>Ga0194118_10005496_pt1 | contig 13201 bp, 3 predicted proteins | sample TA2MahsurfametaG_2_FD_148662 | JGI IMG/M metagenome (GOLD analysis project Ga0194118, IMG submission 148662) | Freshwater microbial communities from Lake Tanganyika, Tanzania - TA2015013 Mahale N5 surface | ecosystem: Environmental > Aquatic > Freshwater > Lake | place: Tanzania: Lake Tanganyika...
TTATGGTCGTGAATGGACGCAAGGGGATTGATGCTATGGAAGTGTGTCGCAGAGTCCGTGTCGTGAATGTGCCCAGGGTCGATCACAGGGTGAGTGTGAGTCTTGTTGGGCAGGTCGTGGAAGTGTTCCTGGAATAGGTCATTCTGGGTTGAGCCGAAAGGCCGACCAGTTTCCTTTCCGCTTCCTCGAATGAACTTTCCGGTTAAGTCCGGTAGTGTTATGTTTCCGTTGAAGGAAGGTCCGAATGTCTCACCTAAGTAGTCGGCAAGCACGGGATACGTAATCGAAGAGAATGTCCCTCCGTCGCACAAAAGCCATCCGAGTGGTGCTTCCGCCCCAGCATACCACATCACTGTGCCAGTTGGAACGCCTAAGTTGATTGGTACGAAAGACATTACCAGTACGTGACGACGGCTTGGGCGATGTAGTTGCTATCGTAGAGTATAGCACTCTGAGCAGTAATCGTAACCGTGAAGGCATCACCAGGAGCCACTGGAGTACTTACTCCGTCCCAGCCCATAACCAAAGTTGCAGTGCCGCCAGCACTGATACTCCAACCGGAGTTTGAGCCGTTAACAGTCAAGGAGGGGCATTGGGCTCGAATGGATAGTGTTTGACCGGCTGGATTGGAGCCGACGGGTATTCCAACTCCGGAGACCACAACCGTAAAGCCGGTTATGTTGGCGGGTAATGTGAAACTCTTAGTGTTGATTGGTAGACCCTGCCCATTTGTCTGCAGATTGATCCCTACAACCATGACCCGAGCGCCAGAGCCAGCGGGACCAACTGGACCTTGAGGACCTGCAGGACCTTGAGGACCCGTTGCCCCAGTGGCGCCAGCAGAACCAGTGGCACCTGTTGCGCCTGTGGGTCCTGGGGATCCTTGCGAACCTTGGGTTCCTTGCGGACCGGCAGGGCCAGTGGCTCCGGTTGGGCCTTGAGCGCCAGTTGCTCCAGCGGGACCGATGGGCCCTTGGGGGCCTGCGACACCTTGCGGACCCTGGATTGGACCGGCATCATTCCAGTTGCCAGCTCCATCATAGATCCACAGAGTGTTCGTGGCAGTAACGAGGTAGGCATCACCCTGGCTCGCAGGTGTCGGGAGGTTAACGACATTGGCAACCGTGCCAAGGAAGTCGAAACCAGGACCAGGCTGCCCTTGAGGACCGACAGGGCCGATTGCGCCCTGAGGACCCTGAGTTCCAGTGGGGCCTACGGGGCCGATTGGCCCCGCGCTTCCCTGAGGACCGGCGGGACCCTTCGGACCGACTGGGCCAGCGGGACCGATTTTCTCAGCGTACAGAGATTCGTCTACGAGCTCAGTGATCGTCCAGGACCCGAAGCCTCCTGCTCGGAAGGTGCCGACTGCGTTTGTGCAACGAACTTTGACTGGGACTTCCTCAGTGGGGTTATAAACGAGGCTGATACTCGTTGTGACAGAAGCTACGTCAGTATTTGTCGTTGGAATGGCAACGAAATCAGAGCCAGGATGCAAAGGAACGTTAGTGTCGGCGTTCACAAGCTCGAAGTTCGCGGCGCCAGCTGTCGGGTTGCTGAAATCAAGCGGGTTCAGTGTTACCGAGATCAGATAAGCACGGTAAGGAAGTAGAGAGATGCTAGTTCCACTCGTCAGGCTTAGATTGAAAGAGTCAGCAACTTCCCAGTTCGTGAGGTCCCCACCCGTAGTAAGGGGTCCCTGCGTTGCACTCGGTACACAGGTGATCCACGCAGGGGGACCAGGTTTCGGGTAATCCGGTGGGATATACGGAGCGATCTGGCCGCCGCGATACACCCACTGGTTGAGTTGCTGAGTTCGAAGGTTCGTGAACTCGTTCGGATAAACGATCGCGGTGGATGCGTCGGCGTAGGTAACCTGAACAGCCGACTGATTCGTGCTGTATACGTAAGCAGCGGAAACAATAGCAGGAAGCATAATCAGGTCTTAATGATTGGGAGAAGCGCGATGTTCTTCGGACGAGTTTCAACTCCGCCTTCCAAGGAGATGGGTTCAGAACCGTCTTGTTTCCTAACATCGGTCAAATCGCCACCGGTAGTCTTCTGACCAGTCATCTGCTGGCTCTCTGCGGGAGCCAACACACCACGAGAATCCTTGAAGCCAGCGGCGTAGTCACCGGTGTTCAAGCTCAGAACGTGACGGTGGCTTGCGAAAAGGTCATTCTGGGATGAGCCGAAAGCACGACCGCTGTCAACCCCACCGGTGGCTCGATTGTCCCAACCACGAAGGAATTGACCGCGAAGATCGGGAATTTGGAACTGCGTTGCGGGAGTGGTTAGTGATGTGAAAGTTCGACCAATTGCCGCATAAAGTGCCGGAAAGGAGTCGTTATTTAGCGTTGCTCCATTGCAGAACAACCACCCTGTTGGTGGTGTAACACCTGCGAACCACTCCACTATACCCGCAGGAAAGGAGCCAGGAGGAACTGCGTCAACAGCCAGAACACCATTAGCAGTAACGTTGAGACCAGCACCGACAATAACACCACCAATTGCTCCATTTGTAGCGGGAGTCGCGTAGATGGTGCCATCGCCTGTGACTGCAAGTCCGGCACCTGGTTTTGTCCCTCCAATTTGAGCAGAGGTTGCCGAAGCCAAACCGATAGTTCCGGTGGTAGTAATAGGTCCACCTGTGATACCCGGTCCTGTCTGAATTTGTGTAACAGTTCCTGTTCCAGTCCCGGCCATGTTAATTGTGCCGTCGGGGTCAATGGTGACATTGTTCCCTGGTTTAACACCACCAATCTCAGCGGTAGTGGCGGGTTTTAGGATCAGAGTACCTTGGGTTGTGATGGGTTGCCCATCGAGTGTTCTCAGACCGGTTCCTGCATCGATCTTGGTAACAGTTCCGCCTTGTCCAGCGTTGATTGCTCCTGCGCCAGCAATCTGGATCCAAAGTTTAGTGGGACCGCCGTCATTGAACAAGACAAAGAGAGAACCGGTATCATCATTCCACCAAAGTGTACCAGCAGCGGTAATATCTGGGTTGGGTTGTTGATCGGAAATGATAACGGCACCACCACCTCCGGAGCCTCCAGCACCTACTTGCACCCATTGACGACCGTTGGGATCCTCATAGAGGACGTACATTTCACCGTTGTAGTCGTTCCACCAGAGCGCACCTTCGGGATAAGCCTCTAAATCAGGCGGACTGGACTGAACAATTACTTTGGCGAACCTTTGTTCAGAAGGATCACAATCGGCCCAAATGGAGCCGGTCCAAATCTTCAGGGTTTGATCATTGACGTCAAACCAAAGCTCGCCTTTTGAATTCCCTGTCGTTCCCACAGGATCGGTGTTTGGTGGCGCGATACCAACGAAACAAGGTCCGATTTTAGTAAGGAGGCCGTTACTGTTTGCGAAAAACAGTCCCGGCTCCGCGGCATCGATGTTTACTGCTGGCTGTCCTGCGAGCAGTTGTGTAGGATCCGGTCGATCTTTTGGAACACTTGACCGGAGTAATTGAATCTGAGTAGCGGAAACAGCCATACGTGAATCTAATCGTCAACCAAGATGTTCTTGGAGTTGTTTTACCCGAAACCGATGGAGTAGAAGGTTGCTCCGGAGGGAGGTGCGGAAGAGAAGATGATTATACTTCCTGATGTGTTGTAAGCATTTCCGGCGCTTTGAACGATACCACCAACAGCCACCATGACATAATGAGCTGCTTTGGGGGCAAACGCTACACCTTCTACCAGCATTTGGAACTGAGTGCGCGATCCATCGAATGGGGCATCCAGCAACACAAGTTTGACATCCACACCACCAGGACCACCAGAGGCACTAAGGGTTCCGTCTGGTGTGATGGACAAACCTGAGCCAACCTTGATACCACCTAACTTGGTTGCAGTTGCGACATTAAGGGAGAGGGCGCCATTTGAACCTAAGATAAGACCAACATTAGGTTGAACAAACACGCCACCAAGATCAGTAGCGGTTGCGGGACCCAGAGTGATGTTACAAGTGCGGCCATTTGGACCTAAGCCTGAGTTCGTAACACTAAGACCATCTGCAGCGGTGGCAGTGATGTTAGTGAAAGAATTCTCAGCTTTGACTTCGAGTTCCGCGATACCAGCTTGAACATTGGTTGCGGATAGTCCAGCAACGGGAGACAAGCTAACATTGACTGCCGCGATTGCTGTGTTCTCGAAGTCAATGGTGACCCAAGCTGCCGGTTGGCCTTGTTCCCTCTCTACAACAAACCAGTCTCCAGACTGAACACCGGTTCCAGGAATAACTGCTCCAGGAGGGCCAATAAGACCAGAAGTGGTAACCAGGACGTAGTAATTGTCGGGGACTTGTCCTGCGGCTGGTGCTTGAGCGCCGACTGTGAGATAAGCAGAGCCGGCAGGAGTGACTGAAGCAACAACACCAGTTCGGGAGTTGTAAGTACCAGCGAGAACGTTGGAACCTGTAAGAGCAGCAATCTTAGCGTTCAGCTGAGAAGCGGCAAACTGAGTTAGGGCGAGTTCCTCGGACGATCCAGTAACGTCATTTGTGAGTTGAGTCACACCCACCGTGCCAACGTTGGCACGCAGAGTGTTGATTGTTAGTGTCGTACCATCATTCGAAGAACGAATCGGAGGCGAGATACCAGCCGAAAGCCCACCGGCTCCACCCACATTACAGAATTCCACACGATCCTGAACCTGAAGCTCTAGAGCTTCCAATGCGAGCTGCACATTGGTAGCTGATGTGATTCCAGAAATCAGCGGATTGACGATAATGTCGCTTGCCTGCTTGCTTCCCTCGCTGGCATTGAGGGTGCCGTCTGGATCGATTGTTAGGTTTCTTCCGACTTTGACGCCGCCTAACTGAGTCGCCGAAGCAATCGCCAGTGATAGAGAACCGTTGCCACCGAGGAGAATACCACTGGAAGGCCCTTGAACAAACACACCCCCGAGATCCACTTGAGTAGCGGGCCCAAGGCGGATTTGAGCTTCTCTTCCTCCGGGTGAAGGAGCAGTCAAAGTAATTGAAAGGGCATCCACACCAGGAGCGGTCACATTGGTGATGGATTTTTCGGCTTTTACCTCTAGCTGCTCAATGCCTGTTTGAACATTGGTGGCAGACAAACCAGGAACGGTAGACAGAGAGACTTGACTAGCAGTAGTAGTCTCGTTCTCAAAGTCAATCGTAATCCAGGCTGCTGGGAAGGTTGGTGTGTTCTCCACAACAAACCAGTCTCCAGACTGAACTCCGGTGGCGGGGACCACAGCACCCGGAGGACCGATTTGACCTGATTTAACAACCAAGAGGTAGTAATTGTCAGGAATGCCAGATGCGGCAGGGGCTTGTTGGTTGATTCGGAAGTAAGGAGAACCAGCAGGTGTCGTAGTGACAACAAGACCAGTATTGGAGTCGTAAGTACCAGCCAGAACGTTTCCACCAGTAATGGCTTCGATCTTGCTGTTCAGTTGAGCCGCGGCTTTTTGCGAAAGAGCAAGAGTTTCTGAAGTGCCAGTGAAGTCGTTTGTCAAGGTTGTGAAACCTTGAACTCCCACGGTAGCCACCACGGGGGTTAGTGTTATCGTTGTACCTTGGTTAGAAGTTAAGGAAGGCGCAGACACGGTTGCCGCCAGTCCCAAACCATCAACCTTACAGAATTCGACTCGGTCTTGGGCCTGGAGCTCAAGTGCTTCGAGACCTTCCTGAACGGTACGAGCACCATCGATTCCGGGGATCTTATCGATTTGAATGCCAGAGGCTTGACCAGAACCGTCAGTGCTAAGAATTCCATCGGCGTCGATTGTCAAACCTTTGCCTACTCGGATGCCACCAATATGGGCAGCAGATGCCGCAGCAACGGAAAGACCGCCAGAAGCTGTAAGATTCAGTCCAACAAACGGACCAACATACACACCCCCTAGATCCACGGAATTAGCCGGATTGAGGGAAATGGTCGCCGTTCCTAGAAGCCCAGGAGTGTAAGGAGACTGAGTGACGGTAATACCGTCGTTTCCGCTTTGAATTGTGCCAAAAGCGGACCACAGCTTCCCGGTAACTTCTGTAAAACCAGATTGAACATTACTTGCGCCCAAACCAGTAACAGGTGCCAAATAAACATTGGCGGCCACTACATCGCGATTCTCAAAATCAATCAGAAGCCACTCAGGGACGCCAATGTCATCTTGAACGATGAACCAGTCGCTAGATTGAGCTCCGGTAACAGGAACAACAGCGCCTGGTGGACCGACAGTACCTGTGACGATAACAATGACGTAGTAGTTATCAAGGTCAGTTCGAGCAGCGGGTGGTATTCCTCCAGCTCTAAAACCTTTCGCATAACCCGCAGCCGTGGTTGTAACCATGAGGCCGGTTTTAGCGTTGTAAGTACCGGCTAGAATGTTGACACCGACCAGTGCGTCCACCTTAGCATTCAGCACCGAAAGTGCGAACTGAGTGGGGGCGATTACCTCCGATATCCCAGAAGGGTCGTTAGTTAGCTGAACGATACCTGGTTCAGTTGTAGACGCACTCTTCAGTCCGATTTGAAGAGTGGTTCCGTCATAAGCCGTGGCGACGGGTTTCGTGACATCCAGAATAAGACCATTTGTTGTTGCTTGGGCAAACTCAATTCGATCTTGAACCTGAAGTTCAATGAACTCAAATGCTTGTTGAGCATTGGCTGCCTGCTCGATGCCAGGAATTCGTGGCTGGATGATTACCTTATTTGCCAGAGGTTCAGCGCCTCCGCCTCCTATAGCATTTAGCGTGCCGTCTGGACCAATCGTTAGATTTTCGCCTACTTTGATACCGCCAAGCTGCGCAGCGGATGCAACTTTAAGGGAAAGACCCCCAATAGCGTCAAGGTTTATACCATTTGAGTTCGGAGTAGGAACGTAAACAGCGCCAAGGTCAAATGCAGTGGCTTTGTTTAGGGTGAGAGCAACATTGAGTCCTGTTCCTGCGACAGGAGCTGTAGTGGACACAGTAATGCCATCATTGGTGGATGTGATTACATCTACTCTGTTCCACAGAGCGGTCGCTTCTGCCTCCAATGCGGTCTGAACGTTTGAAGCAGATATCCCTGGAATTGGAGTTACAGCAACCAAGGAAGCGGTTGTGTTTCGGTTTTCGTAGTCAATGCAGAACCATTCGGCAACTTGACCTGGCTCTTTTTGAACGATAAACCAGTCACCTGGCTGAACATAAACAGCTGGAATGACCGCTCCCGGAGGACCTTTGTCACCACCGATGGTAACAATGACGTAGTAGTTATCGGGAACCGCTGAAGCAGGAGGAACTTGCTGACCGGCAACGAAGCCCACGGCTTTACCTACCACTGTGGCTTGAACAACAACTCCTCGCGCCGAATCGTAGGTACCAGCGAGAGTGCTTGAACCAGTGAGGGCCTCTACTTTAGCATTTAGGCCCGCAATTGCGGCTTGAGTGCAAACGAGAGATTGAGAAGTGCCCGTAATATCGTTGGTTAGTTGAACAATGCCCTTCTGCGTAAGATCTGCGTAGGCGACAGCGATCTTGGCGGTAGTTCCGTCAACACCCGGCACCACAGGGGAAACGGTGCAAGTGATGCCGTCAGAGTCGGCAAGAACAAACTCCACTCGATCTTGAACTTGGTTCTCGATCCCTTGAAGAGCTTCTTGAACGTTGGCAGCGGTCTCGATACCAACGATGGGTGTCCTCATTAACACTTGATCTGAATACACTGTTGAGGCATCAGCCGCATTCAGTGTTCCATCTGTGTCAATAGTAAGCCCTTTACCAACCTTCACACCGCCAAGTGTAGTGGTGGAAGCAATCTTCAGAGAGATTACGCCACTAGTTGACAAGTCAATACCACCATCAGTTGTTTGAGGGACGACCACACCACCAAGATCGGTTTCGGAAGCCGCATTCAGTTGGATCGTAACGTCAATTCCAGTGCCTGGAACTGGCGCTGTGGCGGTGATGGTGATTCCGTCATTCAGACTTGTAATCCGGTCGATTGCCTCCCACAGCTGACCAGCAATCTCTTCCATTCCAGTCTGGACATTGGAAGCAGAAAGGCCTGGAATTGATGCGAGAGAAACAAGAACGGCAGCAGTTGTGCGATTATCAAAGTCAATGACCAACCATTCGGAAACACCAGCATCTGCTTGAACAATATACCAGTCTCCGGGTTGAACACCACGCGGGGGAACCACAGCTCCCGGAGGTCCTTTTGAACCGCCAATGGTGACAATCACAAAGTAGTTGTCAGGAACAATGTTGGCCGGAGGAGCTTGTTGACCTGGGACAAAGCCGTGGATGGAGCCGGCAACGGTGACGTTGACCATGACTCCATTGAGAGCGTCATATGTACCTGCGAGAACGTTGACTCCGACAAGAGCTTGAATCTCTGCCTCCATAATTGAGGCGGCACGCTGAGTGATAGCGAGCTCTTCAGAAGTTCCTGTCAGATCGTTCGTAAGTTGAACAATACCTTTCTGTGTGGTGTTAGAATAGTCCAGACCCAGCCGAAGTGTCGTTCCGTCGTTGGAAGCATCAAGAGAATCTTCCTCAACTACAACAGGTGTTACGACTTTGACTTGTAAACCTTCGGTGGTAGGAACAACGAACTCAACGCGATCTTGAACTTGAAGTTCAATCAGCTCCAGGGCGTTCTGAACGTTAGTCGCCGTCTTAATTCCGGCGATGGGGATAACCGAAATGTTAGATGCTTGGGCCGTGATGTTTTCATAGTCAATCAAGAACCAAGTGGGAGTTGTTCCCAAGTCTGCTTGACAAATGTACCAGTCACCAGCTTGAGAGCGCTCTGGACCATTTGGTCCCAATCCACCGCCAACGGTGATGATAACATAGTAGTTGTCGATGTTTGTTGAAGGAGCGGGGAGATTTTGCCCAACGACAAATCCCTTAACAGCACCAGCAGGTGTTGCATAAACTAGCTTTCCTGTCTGTGCGTTATATGTTCCTGCCAGAATGTTAATACCAGATAGCGTTTGAACTTCGCTTTGAATTTCAACAAGTGCTTTTTGAACGTTATCTGCAGCAACTCCGGGAATGGGTGCCACTGCAACTTGCGATGCATCAATAGCACCCACACTCAGTGTGCCATCACTTGTAACCAGCAGTCCAGAGCCTACTTTGATGCCGCCGATGGTAACGCCTGTTGCGGGAAGAAGGGAGATTGTTCCAGAAACGAAGATGGGTCCACCAGCAAGTCCCGGACCAGTGAAGATGCTCGTCACTGTTCCAGAGTCGCCTCCGCCGCCGCCGCCGCCACCACTGCTGTCTCCTCCAGAGGAGCCACCATTCGGGAGGAACGAAGAGGTAGTGCCAGCAGGACGACCTGTTGATAGTTGCCGTACAGCTCCTTCGGATACGAGGTTTCCTTCCTCATCACCGCCTGTTGCGGTCAGAGATCCGCCCCAGATGGTGGTAGCCAGATAGTCAAAGTACTGTTTGGCTGGAATTTGATTTCGGAGGTATTCTGGTAAGCCTTTCGAATATGTCAGACGTCCAGCGCTATGGAAGGAGTGCGAAAGAGCCGCAAGAGAGGAGTTAATAGCAAACTCCAAAGGCCACGGGCCAGTTGCAGTGGCATAGCCAGCCTGAGGCTCAGGCTCAGCGTAGATCTCTTGAAGCGTGATGTTTCGATTGTGGAACACACGCGGAACAAGAAGGGCTTTGATGTCCTCATCCTTGTAACCCATCACCCGGAGGAAACGGATCATGGCACCCTTTGATGGTGACCAATCGAAATCATAATCCTCCGAATTGACAACGACGTTCTCCTTTTGGAGCATCATTGAAGAGCCAGAGTCCCAATCTTGTATCGTCGCAGTGTTGTAGAGACCTCTAATCATCGTTAGAGTCTTTGTTGCGGCATCAACACCGATAATCTGAACGTATTCAATTCGTCCCTTGTATTTGGTGTTGGTGATAGACATCACCACAAACTCTTTCTGAGGGCTAGGAATCTTAGATACGTCGTTGACTGTTACGGTTGTCTGAAGAGGTAGAAGAATCTCAGTTGTGTCAGTAACAACTGTAGTGACTGGAACGTCATATCGGAGTAGGCCTTTTGTAGGAGTGCCGTTGTCGATGTTTACAGCATTATCGAGGAAGTAATTATCAAGTGTCCCTGAATCGCCTCGGAAATATGTGCCTTCCGGATACAGTGTTCGATAAGGGTCTGGAGCGTAATTGCCTTGGAATGTGTCTTCAACCAGAACTTGTACTTCGGTGGAAGCAGTAACTGCCCAAGGGGAATTTGTTTGGAGTGGGTTGAGTTTTATTTCTCCTGTCGGTTCAAGAGAGCCGTTATAGTAAACTCCGTTCCACTGGTTGTTAGCAGCGGCATACCAGTTACGATCAGCAAACGTGACATATCCACCATGCGGATTATCAAGAGTCGGCTCCCACGGACGAGCTCCATCGCACAGTTGGAGCGAAGTGTAATACTGAGAGCCACCCACACGGTTGAGGAGAACCTCATTCATTTCCGGTGAGTTACCTGCCTCGGCAGTTTCGCTAAATGCGACTTGGAATACTCGACCCCAACCACCACTTGGACCAGGGTCAAGTTGAACACCTGGACGATATAGATTCGCACCTGTGGTAGTTTGGTTGAGACGGAGAACCTTACCGTATGTTGGAGCTAGGTGAGATGTCGTGGAGTTCCCAAGGATGAGGGAGTACACACGATCTGCCAGAGGGCGGGGGTCAGACCAACGGGAAATGTACGGAGAATCCCAGAAAGGCATCGAAGGGATGCTGAAAGCATCTCCAATTGGGAAGGACGAATCCTGTGTGCGAACACGAAGAGTGCAAGTGCCGTTCTGCCTGAATACGACAGTTGGGAGACCGTCGCGAGCAAAGATCGCTTTGTATGTTAGGTCAGGCGACGCTTTAACATAGATTGCAGTGTCTGGTGCAAGAGAATACGGAAGCAGGTTGATGGGTTGGAAACCTGAAGTCAGCTCGATTAGCTGGACCGTGGGATCTATCGGATCTATCTTTACTTTAGAAACCTGGGCTCCCAAAGTAATGGAAATGGAGGAAATTGCTTGCTCTTTGGTAATTCTTGTTGGAACGCGAATGCCCTGGAAGACAAATCCTGCATTCTCAGGGATAGGAGCAATTGTAAGTGAATCCTGACCAAGACGGTAGAAACCTTCAGAACGCAGAGCGTTTAGACCGAAGTTAGAGGATGAGTTGGTTGAAGTGATGGAGCCACCATTCAGAGCCCAATATCCGACAGCAAGGCCAATAGTCCATACAGAATCTACTTGAACATAACCACGATTGGTTGCTCGAATGCCAAAGTGACGGAAGTCAGTGTAGAAATCAGGAACGCCAGTGAATTTGTCCCCAACTTTCTGGGTTACATAGTGGAAGCGGATATTGGTTACATCAGTAGCGTTCAGAAACTCAAGCTGAGCCTCAACACTTACTTCACTCGAGGACTCCGGACGGAACGCAGGAGGAATGGACTGCCAAGTAGCATATTCAAGTGTGTACCACTTCGTTACTTTTGTGCCAGACTCGTCCTGTATGGTAGTGTAAACGTCATACGCTGCCGGGTCATTCTGAATGGAAACGATGCTGAAAGCGTCAACAATTGCAGAGCGGAAGCCACTGATGATGTCGCCGTCCTGCTCCAGACCGCACATGCCATAATTGGATCGCAGTGTGCAGTTGCTCACATAAGGTGAGGAATTGTTTGTGGTATTTGCTCTCGTGCTATCAATTAGTGACGAAGGAACATTCGCCACAATTGTTGTTTCGCCAGGATTGGCGATCTCTGCTTGGTTGGTTTTTCCTGAGAAAGTTTCAGGATATGCTTTTTGAATTTTGATGTAGAACTCGTTGAGTTCAGCTTGAGACGCAGGGAAAAGCGCACGAAGACGGTTGTGAGAGCGACCTTCCCACACACAAGTCGCCAGAAGTCCAATGCTTTGAGGGGAAATCGGGAGCTGAGTTCTTACAACGTAATTCGCTTCAGTTTGACGAATGAACGTGTATGAAAGTAGGAAGGTGGTGGGAGTTAGTGGGAAGGCGTAGTAGTAGCCTGATGCGATACCCGCAGCGGTGGATCCCGAAATCGGTCTTTGGTCGGCACCTGAAGTGAACTGGAAATATACGCGATCGTTAAGTCCCAGAGTGTGTGGTCGACTTGAAACAAATACGCCTTCTCCGGCTTGTCCTGTTTCAAAGTTGGAGACCTTGATCTCTGAAACCTTGTCACGGAACGAGCATGTTTCCACCAAAGAGTTTCCGGTCCACTTGATCACACCAGTGATCGGTTGGTTCTGCCCAGCAAGGGTTGTCGGATTTTTGTAATCTGGGACGTAGTTAGGACGGAGTTCAACCTTCTTGAGATCCATTCCCAAGATGCTAGTTCCACGCGGCAAGAGAAGGCCACCGGTTTCAGGGTTAAACGTCTGAAGAACTTGAACGTTTGGCTCGTCTGCGCCAGTGCCTTCGAAAATGGCATTGAACTCCGGAACCAAGTCCGGATTGTTCGGGTTTACGAGAGGGAGGCCGGGACCATTGTATACGGGAACATATCCCGGTGCCACAATGATGGTGAAACGATTATTAGTATCTTCGTCTGAAGCATTCTGAATGATCGACTGCTTCGCAATCTCAATGATTGCTCGGTTGAGGGTTTTGAATGGGTTGGCCTGACCGTCATTCAGGACAGAATCGGTTGAGGATGGGAATTCCCCAGCAACGAACACCACATACCCGTAAGTTCCGCCGAGGAACGGGGCACTAATTTGCTTCCAAGTGTTAGCGAGAGTATCCGGATCAATCGTACCAATTGAAAGGCTACCGGTAATCTCGTTGAAGAACGATTCACCAAGGGATGGGACCGTAATAGGTGGTTCAGTACCAACCGAAGTAGGACCAACCTTGATAACGCTGTTATTGTCTGCTTCGAAGAAGAGGCCCGGTGTAAGGGCGTTTGTGTTCAGAGCAAGTTCGCCCGGATCCAAAATATCCGCATTAGGGCGCTTGTTCGGGATGCTCGAACGCTTAAGTGTAATTCTGACTGCCATGCTGAGGAGCGAGTACTCGCCCGTGAAGACGGGCTTTTCTCACTTTTACCCTCAATCAGAGATAAGCGCCGCCGATACGCGCGTCATCACTTACTTTGCCAGAAGCACTTAACTTCATGGCAGCATCGAGATACTTTTGCGCGCCTTTATGATCAGTCAAGCGCATTTGCTTG
>Ga0194118_10005502_pt1 | contig 13190 bp, 7 predicted proteins | sample TA2MahsurfametaG_2_FD_148662 | JGI IMG/M metagenome (GOLD analysis project Ga0194118, IMG submission 148662) | Freshwater microbial communities from Lake Tanganyika, Tanzania - TA2015013 Mahale N5 surface | ecosystem: Environmental > Aquatic > Freshwater > Lake | place: Tanzania: Lake Tanganyika...
TGGGCTTCATCAACCGTGGCCTTCATTTCGGCCACTTCGTTAAAGCGGAATGTGATTCGTCCGGTGGCTTTCTTGTAGAACGATGCCTCAATCTGGGTCACAAGCATGGCGCTATTATAGCCCATACGCCTGATGTGCAGGAGTGCAGGTAATCCACCCCCCATTTCACCGGCCATGAGCTGGGCAGCGAAGTAGATGGAACGAAAGGGGTTTTGGTTGATCCACCGGTGTTTGATCGTGATGGTGCATTCCTGATCGGTACAGGATTTCAGTTGCAGCCCTGCCAGCCAAGCCAGAGGAAGACGCCTGAACATCATCCATCGAAAGAAGATCCTGTACGACCATTTCATGAGATAAAAATAGATAAGCTCGCTGATGTCCCCAAATCGAATATTCTCTATTTTTTAGACTTGTCTAAATATTAATTTAGATTGTGCTATATTTGTGTCTTATGAACGTGGGGATCCGCTGTTTCCTGCTGCTTACTGCCACCACCCTGGCCTCTTTCAGCCTTACACATGCCCAACAAGCATCTGTTTCGGGCCATCGTTGCGGGGGACGGGTATGGTTGCGCACGGGCACAGCCGGTCCGCTTGATTCCGTGCCCGCGGCAGCGGCCAGTGTGCAATCGGCATCGGGTGATGCCACCACAACCGACAGCAGCGGACGATTTCAATTGGGCGCGAACGCACCCCCAAAAGAACTCATCATCCGAAGCGTCGGCTACCAGACCCTTCGTGTTCCCCTGGGTGAAGGGGGTTGCCAAGGCCTGTCGCTGACCCTGCTGCCCACTGTGGTGGAATTGCAAGGCATTCACATTGAAACAACAATTGAGGTAAGTCGTGGCGCTCCAGCGGAGGTGAAATCGATCGATGCGCGGCGTCTTGAACAAGTGAATGCCACGAACCTGGGCGATGCACTGCCCTATACCCCGGGAGTTCAGGTGGAGAACAACTGCCAGACCTGTGGGTATACACAGGTTCGGTTGAACGGATTGGCCGGTCCGTATACACAAATTCTGATGGACGGGCAGTCGATTATGGGTGGACTTAACGCTGCCTATGGGCTCGACCACTTGCCAACGGCCCTGATCGAACGGATTGAAGTACTTCGCGGTGGGGGTTCGGCCGCCTATGCAGCCAATGCAGTGGGCGGGGTGGTGAATGTGGTGACCCGCAGGGCTCAAGAACAGGGCTGGGGCGCAGTCCAACAATCATCCATCGTGCCCAAAGGGGGCGGAGGCGACCACCTCTGGCGGGCTCATGCCGATTGGGTGAGCAGGCCGAAACCCACTTCGGGGCAGGACAAGCGCGCAGAGCGACCAGCGCCAGCGCATGCAACTGCTTTTATCAACCACCGCCTGCGCACGCCCTACGACCATGATGGAGATGGTTTCAGTGAGGTGGCGCGGCTTAGGGGTACCTCCGTAGGATTACTGATGGAAAAACGCTTGTCGAACACCTGGCGTCTTCGTCTGAACAACCTCGCCATTGAAGAGGAACGACGCGGAGGTAGCGATTGGCACGTACCGGCACCGCAGGCGCGTTTGTCGGAGGAAATTCTCCAACGCTCCATTGCCACCCAACTCGAGGCCAACCACCGCAACGAACGAGCAAAACGCGAAACGCAATTCTACCTTGCTCAGCAGTCTGCACAACGAAAGGCCTACTATGGAGGGGCGGGCGACAGCATCCCCATGCCCCATCCCAGATCAAGGGGATTACTGGGATCGATGGGTGAATGGTCGCCCTGGAATGCACCCCACACCGCAGCGTATGGCCGGTCGACCGAAGGCATTATACAGGCCGGTTTTCGCGTGAACGCTGAACCATTAGCCGGATGGCGCCTTTTGGCTGGTTCGGAAATGAATCACCGGAACTTGGTGGATGCCCTTCCGCTGGTAGAACGGAGCATTTCACAGCAATTTCTCACCTGGAGCCGGTTTGTGCAGGTGGATGGAGAACCGTTACCGTCCTGGCGCATCCATCTGGGCTGGAGGAACGATGGGGTTCGGTTAACGGGCTCTTTTCAGCAAGACACGAGCTCAATTCCTGTATTCTATACCGGAAATCCGGGAATTTGGCGGGGATCCGTACGATGGCAACCGCTTGGCAGCCGATTGTCTGTGTCGATTGTGCGATCGGGTGGCTACCGCGCACCCCAGATATTCACTGAGGATCTGCATGTGGAACTCGTGGGCGGTTCCATACGCAGCATTCGTTGGTCGTCCGAACTACGCGAGGAGCGATCAGTGGGCTATTCATTTTCGGCAGAATACGCCCTTGGAGCAGACGAAACCCGTTGTACGATCACGGCGGAAGCCTTTTACACCCAATTGAAAAGGCCGATGCTGCTGAATGATCTTGAGTCAGAATTCAATGGAGGCGCCAGCATTTGGCAAAAAACGAATGGCCCCGACGCGCGGATTCTTGGGGTAGTGATGGGCCTCAGAGGGGCAACATCAGGCAGTGACTGGCAGTGGGATGCCTCATTCAGTCTACAAAAAGCCCAATATGCATCCGAAGTGCGCTTGGCCTCTGGTTTGGATGGGGTATTGAGGAGTCGAGAAATGCTCCGATTACCCAATTGTACGGGCTACCTGACCCTTCGGCGCAGCCTCGGCAAGGGCTGGTGGATGCAGTACAACCAAATACTCAGCGGAGCCATGTGGACTACCCGTACGGATGCCCAAACAGCGGGTGAAATGATGCTTGTGCGCAGCCCGGCTATGGGTCAACACGACCTATGGATCGAAAAAATGTGGAAAATTAGCCCCCGACTGCGCCTGGCGACGGAAACAGCTTGCCAGAATTTCTTGAACAACTACCAAAAAGACTTAAGCGTTGGATCCGAGCGCGATGCATCCTATCTCTATGGGCCCTCGATGCCCCGCCGAATCAGCGTGCGCCTCAGACTCATGGGTTAAGGCAAATCAGGTTGCGTACCCAAATGCCGCCAAAAGCCGCATCAGTGCGCAGCACCGGCTTCGCCCTCTTCGCCCAAGGTTTCACAATGCCATTGTGGGTCGATTTTCCGGCGCGGTTTGCTGCCCCCCTTTCCCTCCGTCTTTTCTTTCAAAAGTTCTGCTATGAGCCGTTGCCGCTCCCTTTCGCGGCTTGATTGCGCCACCTCATCTCGAACCAAATCAAAATAGGGGATGCCCTCGATCATGGTGAGCAGCGGGCGGGCATAAATACTGAGTGGGTGGGCGCTCCAGAGCACCAAATCGGCCTGCTTACCGACCTCGATGCTTCCTACTTTGTGGTCAATATGCAAGGCCCGGGCCGGGTTGATGGTCACCGTATTCAGCGCCTGCTCCTCCGTGAGTCCACCATACTTGATTGTTTTGGCCGCCTCTTGGTTTAACCGACGAGCCATCTCAGCATCGTCGGAGTTGATGGCAACATTCACGCCTACACGTTGAAGAATGGCCGCATTGTAGGGAATGGCGTCGATGACCTCATATTTATAAGCCCACCAATCGGCGAAACTGCTTGCCGTTACCCCGTGGTTCTTCATCTTATCGGCCACTTTGTAGCCTTCCAGAATGTGCGTGAAGGTATTCACTTTAAACCCGAGCGAATCGGCCACCTTCATCAGCATATTGATTTCACTTTGCACATAGCTGTGGCAGGTGATGAAACGCTCGGCTTTCAGAATCTCCACAAGCGCATCGAGCGTGAGATCACGTCGGGTGGTTTGGGGTTGCGATTTCCGTCGCTCCTCATATTCCCGTGCCCTAAGGAAGCCATCCATCATGACCTGTTCCACACCCATTCGGGTTTGGGGGAACCGAACCACTTGCCGATCACCCCAGTTGGCCTGTTTGACGTTTTCACCGAGTGCAAATTTGATGAAGCCGGGGGCTCCGCGAAATTTTAAGGCATCGGGGTGGGTTACCCCCCAGCGCATCTGCACAATCGCGCTTTGTCCGCCTATCGAATTGGCCGACCCGTGCAAGAGCTGGGCCGTGGTGACCCCACCCGCCAATTGCCGGTAGATGTTCACGTCGTCGGGGTTGAGCACATCGCCTATGCGAACCTCCGCCGTGATGCTCCGGGTGCCCTCGTTCACCCCCCTACTGATTGCGATGTGGCTGTGCTCATCGATAATCCCTGGAGTGAGGTGAAGACCCCTCCCGTCGCGCACGCTGAATTCGACACCCTTACCAAACAAAAGCGCAGGGTCCGATGCACCCGTTTTTTGAACTGCCAATATTTTACCATCGCGCACAGCCACATCGGCCTCCTTGATCACCCCCGCCGCGCTGCTGGTCCACACCGTAGCCCCCTTAATGAGGATGTTGGTCGGACGTGGGGGCGTCTCATGCCCTAAGTCGGCAAATGGGTAGCGCATGATCTCGGCGGGCAAGGCTGGGGTTTGCTTCGGCTTCTTGGTGGTGGTGTCGGCCTGGTGGGGGGCTATGGAGTCGAATTCGAGTCGCCAGATACTGCCGTCGGGCAGCTCCAAGCGTGCGTTTAATCCAGCTACACCATCCCGCCATGCGCTCATGCGCAGCATCTGTGCGTCTAAAAGGCTGCTGTCTTGTGCCGATAAACTCAGAAATCCCTGTCGGTAGCGCAGGTTCATCGGCACCGACTTTGCCGTATCGCTGCTGCGGAGTCCTACTTCATAGTTGGCGCGACTACCGCCAAGCACAAGCTGGATGCCCTTTAGCCGCTCAACCAATTGCGTAGAGGCAGCAGTGGGGACCGATAACCCTTTACCCAAAGCATCCTGGGCGGCCGACTCAATCCGGTTTAGCCGATAAATACCCCTCAGATCGACCGCTACTTCCTCTTGGATGTTGTTGTAGGGCTTACCCGACGTCCAGGTTTCAATAATCCGGTTTTCGGGGTCAAAAAGAGGATGCGAACACACGATGATATTTCCCAAGAATCCCTTTTCGATTTTTCCCATCCACTGATCGGTTCCAAAAAGTCGGGCAGGGGCCAGCGTTAGGGCCTCCAATGCCGCGGCCGCTGGTAGTCCACGCTCAACAGCCTTGCGCAATCGAGGCAGCAACTCATCCGGTGATTTGAGTCCCTTCCCCGTGATCGCAAAGGGAACCCCTGCTCGGTGCACGATGGCCGGGTTGGCGGGGGCCATTTCCCAGTGCATCATGGCCGACAAAGAGGCCTCGCGCGCGTCGAACGGATCCTGAACATCCATAGGTTCTGGAAAGGTCAGGGGCAACAAGAGCGCAGCACCTGTAGCCTTTATTTCTTGTATGTACTGATATTCCTCTCCTGTGCCCGTGGCTATGAAGGGGAAACCAAATTCTTTGGCAATCGCGGCTACCCGCAACAGGTCGTATTTACGTGGCGTTTCAAACATCTTGGGGAGCGGTGCGGTGCGTTGCATCGCCTCGAGCACCTGATCGTGTGCTTTACCAACGGCCGACTGTTGCGCATACCACTGCAGGTCGTGGAGTGTTTGCCGCAGCAGAGCGATGCTCCCCATAAGCGAAGAGGGGTAATCTTGTCGGCTGCTGCCCTTATCGAAGCTGTAGTGTGTACTGGCATTGGGCATCAATAGGGCTGTTCCTTCAGGCCCCTCACAGGTCGCCACCCAAGCACCTGTGCCGCGCATAATGCCATCGTGTGGATGGGTGAGCACCGCTCCGTATCCGGCTTTTCGCCACTTTTCTGCCTCCTCTGACTTTACCACGAACAGCTCAGCAGCGCTTTCGTCGGCCCGAATGGCATCATTGGCATTCCACGCACCCTCCCTTTCGGGCATGAGTACGGGGCCCTCTTCACGGCGCGAGCCTCTTGGGCTGCGCTGGTTTTTCACAGCCTCCATTCCATAATTGGCCGCTGGCTCGAGAAATGCAGGGTACAGGTATTTTCCTTTGAGATCCAACACCCGAGCATCTGCCGGTTGGGATATGTGCTTACCTACCCCTTCAATTCGTCCGTTTCGGATTAAAACAACGCCCTCCTTGATGGTATCACCAGCCGATTTAATGACCGTTGCCCCACTCAGGTACCAGGTGGCCGGACGGGTATCCCGAACGCCGTTGAAGGGGAAGTGGGGTTGTGCCTGTGAATAACCTGAAACGCCAAGAATGATATGAATCAAAATCAGTACCTTTTGGATAGTGTTTAGGCCCTTGGAAGTTTTAATGGTGAATGGGTGCGCCATAGGGGAAGGTGGTGGATATTTGCAGTACGCTTTTTGCGATTGCCAACCAACAAAAATGATAAAAAAAACCCTATGTATACCGGTCTTTTACACACCCACACCCTAGTTGTTTCGCTGTTTTTGATGATTTACCTCGTCAAAACGATCTTGTTGTTTGCAAAACCCACTCTGCTGGAGTCATTCAGCCGAAAAACACGAATCCTGGAGATCATCGTGAGCACCTTGTTTTTATTGACCGGGATTGGAATGGCCCTACAAACGCCATCCGTGAACGTTGGTATTTGGTTTTGGGTGAAGCTGATTGCCGTATTCGCTTCCATTCCCTTGGCGGTCATAGGGTTTCGCAAGGCCAACAAAGGTCTGGCACTGCTGTCGTTGCTGTTGATCGTCTACGCCTGGGGCGTATCCGAGACCCGGAGTCCACGCATGAAGAAATCAGACTACTTCGGGAGTCTTGGTCCGGCCGAGGCACTCGTTGACGTGAATACAGAAAGGGCTTCGGAACAATACGATCCCGTTCCCCACGGTAAGGCGCTCTATACCTTCTATTGTGTAGCATGTCACGGTTCCGACGGTGCCTTAGGGGTGGCAGGCGCTAAAAATCTAGCCCACAGCACCTTAGACCGCGATGCCACCAAATCTTTCATTCGCAAGGGCAAAAATGCGATGCCGGGTTTTGGAAGCGATGTGCTCACTGAGGATGAACTGGACGCTTTGGTCGCTTACTTGAAGGTTAAGATGACCGGACAGCAGCATCCCCATTGAAAACACCCTTTGCGCGACTCAATACCCCCCCCTGCTGCGCAAAACGTTTTCGGGCGGGGTAAGCCAATGTGCCTGAACGTGCGGCCGGCGATTGTATCTGTCGTTCAATATTTTCTCTGGCGTTGTCTTTTTGGCATTGGCGGTAGCCAGCTGTAGGCGCGAGGCATTTCATGACCCATCAGGCATCCCGAAGCACGTTGACCTCGGGTTCGATCATGATATTGAAGCGTTCAAATACCGATTGGCGGATCTCTGTTGCCAGCGACCATAGGTCAGCGCCCGATGCACGCCCGTGGTTCACCAGTACGAGCGCGTGTTTGTCATAGACCCCGGCATCGCCCCGACGTGCCCCTTTCCACCCACATTGCTCGATCAACCAAGCCGCCGAAGACTTTACTTGCTCCGACATTGTCGAATAGCCTGGCATATCCGGGAACTCAGCTTTTAAGGCATTGTACTGCCCTACAGAGAGTATTGGATTTTTAAAAAAACTACCTGCATTACCGATTAATTCCGGATCAGGCAACTTGCTGCCCCGTATGTCAGCCACTAAATCAGCCAACTCCGCGGGGCTTTTCGGCTCGAGCCCCCTTTTCTGTATCTCGCGTTGCAAAGCATCGTACGACAGGTTCAGTTTGGCTTGTTTCTGCAGGCGCAGGCGGACGCTGCATACCACAAATGCATCTTTGAAATCTCCCTTAAACACCGAATCGCGGTAGGCGAACCGGCAAGCCCCGGCGTCCATCACCATACGTCCATGATCTCGGTGGAAGCCGAGCAGGTCAACAAATACGTCCTTCAGCTCAACCCCATAAGCCCCGATATTTTGTACGGGCGATGCACCTACCGTACCCGGAATAAGCGCCAGGTTTTCCAAGCCGCCATAGCCTCGCTCCACGGTGTAGCGCACCAACTGATGCCAGTTTACCCCTGCGCCCGCCTCCACGACCACCTCAGAACCATGATGTTCCTCTTTAATGCCTTGCAAATTGGGATGAATCACTACACGGTTTAGGTCCGAGCAAATGAGCATATTGCTTCCGCCGCCCAGCACCATTATGGGGTAGCCCAAGTGTTCAGCCATTTCAAGGGCAGCAGGCACGTCTTCTTCCTTTTCCGCTTCCACAAAATAGCGGACATGAGCCGACACCCTGAACGTATTGTGGTGTTGTATATCGAAGTGCTTTTGAACTCTCATCAGGCATCAAATCGGGGAACAAATCTATCTAAAAAAAAACCGACACCCCTTTTAGGGTATCGGTTTATTGTAGAATTCTATGGGCCTTGAGTTCAACTTGAGAACCAAGGAAGTGCATTCATCTTAGCGGTTCACCACCAGACGAAGTGTACGGCTTCCGCCGAGCATGCTTACACGTACCAGATACAGACCTGCATTCAGACCGCTGATATCGAGTGGCAAGCTTTCCTTCATTCCCGCAATTTGGCTGCTTTGAGCAGCCACCAATCGGCCCGTCATGTCTAATATTTCGCAAGAAACTTTACCCGCTGGTCTTTCAGCAGCGATATCGAGCATGGCATAATCACCCTGAGCCGGGTTGGGATACAAATTCAAACGAACATCAGAGGCCAGTTCTTGTACGGATACACCGGAAGATGCACGTCCGAAGTTCATGAACATTCTCATGGCGTTTCCGTTGTTGTACCACTGATCGGTATATAATACTGATACAAACCAAGGCATGGTAAACGTAACGTCGTCGAGGAAACGAATGCGATTCGCGCCATTATTGGAGAACATTTCAGCAACCAACCAATGGTCTCCTTGCTCCACAACACGGTCTTGAGGTGAACCAAACAAATTGGCAGGGAAAGGAACCACAATAAAACCACGGGCAATGTCTTGTGATGTGATAGTATACACATCGCTTTCAAACAAAACAGTCGTTAAATCGCCAGGCAGTCCATCAGCACCAGGGGTACGGACTGTAAACACCACCGAAGACCCAGCTTGGGTGCCATTAGTGCCTGTTTGAAGGTATGCGGTAGCACTGGTTACTGTATCAGCAGTTAGAATCTCAAACAAATTGCCCAAAGAAACCTGTTGGGCCGCAGGACTGCCCCATTGTCCCGTTCCGGAAAAGGATTGAGACACCGGTGCAATTACAGAAGGAGAAAATGCCGAGTCCGTAATCGCAAACTGCCTCGATGCACTGTTATTCAACGTATAGGCGTCGGTACTGTCGGCCGTTACATTGAACGTCACATTCATGTTGGCAACGGTGGTGGCAGGGAAAATAGTGTTTAGACTAATCAACTGCTCATTGCCAGGAGCCAAAGTAGGTATGGACGCCGAACTGGTGTAGAGTGGTGCACCGCCTGAAGTACGGGTCGCATTAACCGTTAAGGTAACATTGGTCTGTGCTGAGGTCCCTACGTTACGCACCAAAGCCTGGAAAACCACGCCGCCCGTATTCGGGGCAGGCACCATTCCATATTCCTGGAAGCGACCATTGGTGGTATCGGGTAGAAAAATTGACTGAACCAAAGCCAAATCATGGTTGGGCGCCTGGGTTATTTTCACATCGTCAATCTGCCAAAAATAGTAGTCGCCATGGAACAGGAAGGCGATTTTGGCATTGGCAGCACCGCCGATATAATCCGAAACATTCACACGGATGAGCGAATTGCGCGCAGAAGCCTGGTTCACCGCGATGCCCGAATTAAGGGTTAACGTATCGCCCCAAGTGGCACCGCCATCCGTTGAAAACAACACATAAGTTGCAGGCTCAGCTTGGCTGGTAGGACCGGCAAAACGACGGTAGTACTGATAAAACTCTAAGTTTAAAAAAGGATATTGCGCCGCATTAAAACTTGGGCTGATGAGCATTCCTCTATGAGGGGCAGGGAAAATGCCCTGTCCAAATGCACCTTGCACACCATTATTGTCGAGCCAATCCGAGTCAAATACCATAAAGCCATTGGCAGGTGTTGACGATTGCACAGTTAGGTTGGCCGTACCATAGGCCCCACGAGAACCCGTACCTGTGTTGGGTGTGGTTGCCGGACCGCGGTACTCCCATACACCTGTGGTATCGGGTGTTGTTCCGAGATTAAGACCCTCAAATCCCTGATTGGTCCAAGAAGACGCACCGGCAGAAAAGTCATCCTGAAAGATAATCGTATTTTCAGGCGTTGCAGAAGGAGAAACGGGGCGATCATGCTGTTCCAAAGTGGCATCCATACCACGGAGGTAAGGCAGCGGCTGAGCAGTTCGAACGCTTTGCTGGGCAAAAGCAACAGAGGCTGAGAAACCCATGGCCAATGCAAGAGGTAAAATTCTGATGTTCATTAATTGAATATTTTGGTTAAAGATTATGCAAATATAAGACGAAAAGGAATCAAAAAGACCTAATATGCCTTCAAACGATTAGCGCCCGCTTCGAACAAGCTTTTGAAGGGCAACGGCACCGGCGGCATGCCACTCCAAAAGATAGACACCCGTGGGTACATCATGCAGATCAATCGATGCGCGGTGTTGGCCTGGCACTTGATAGCCCTCATGCAAACGCGCCACTTCGCGGCCCGTGAGATCGCGCAGAATGCCCTCCACTACAGAAGGGCGGTCCAAGGAGTAGGCCACTGTGATTGAGCCACTGCTGGGGTTGGGAAATACCGACTGCACACGAACAGGCATTGTTTCTTCCTCAACAGAAACCCGAGAGAAAAAGTGCCCAAATACCGGATTCACGGCTAAACCAATGCCGTTGGTGAACCAGCGTGTTTCTGATGGGGAGTAGATCACAGAGGTGTAGGGCGGCAAAAAACGCTCGTAGGTGTAGTCATTAAAAACCCGGACATCCTGGGCACCTTGGTTGGAAAAAAGCTCAGCGGCGGCGTAGTAGGCACCCGGCTGCAAAATGCGGTTTTGCGGTGCTCCAAACAAGGAGGCGGGCATGAGAATGTTCACAAATCCATTGGCTACATCCTGAGCGGTGAGGGTATACAAATCGCTTTCGATGAGGGAAGCGAAGGAAGTTTGCTGGGCATATTCGGCATTGGCCAAGCCATTGGTGTCGCGAACACTCACAATGATTTGGGACCCGGCGACCGAAGTCCCCAACCGAATTTGAATAGCCGATAAGGTGTCGGATGCAGACAACTCAAACAAACTGGCACAAATGAGACCATCTTCATCGCCCGTAAAGGATGCCGTACCCAAACTGCCAAAGGATGAAACCACCGGTGAAACCACTGAAATGATGGTGTCGCGCACTGCAAAGGGCACCGATACACTGTTATCTGCTGGGTTCTCATCTACGCTGTCCATGTTCAACTCAATATGGAGGGCATAAACACCCGTATCCACCAACAATGCCTGCGGGAAATTGGTGGCCGATACCACCGTATCGCGGCCGCCTGAAACCAAACTGAGTGCGGCCGTGCTGTCGCGCCAGAGGGAATTGGCCGACCCCCGACCCACACGGCTGCGCATGCGAATGCTCGATTGTGCGTTGGATCCAAAATTTTGAATGGCTCCCTCCGTCTGCCATTGGTCGCCTTGTTGGCCCTTCATCAACTGCCCTGTGAAGGTCAGAAAATTGACTGGATTGATGGAATAATTCTCAAGCGCAAGGTCATTGCTGGGCGGCAAACTCAGCTGAATGTCATCGATACACCAGAACCAGTCCCACGCACCCACATAATGGAAACGAATCCACAAATTCGGCTGATTTCCGGCGATCGACGAAATATTAAACCGGAGGGTCGAAGGGTTCGGTATGGTCGTACTCACAGGTACCACGTCCGCGGAATTATAGAGTCTCGTCCATACAGATGAGTCGGTACTGATCTCTATGATATGATCTTCCTGAAAACGGCGGAAAAACTGCTGCACGCTCAACATCACTGCGGGCTGGTTGGCCAAACTGATGCCCGCTTTGATGATGAGGTAGTCGTCCTGCGTGCCATTGCGGAAGGAATCCGAATTGATTAGGGCAAAGGGCGCGCCCGAGGCTGAGGCAATGGGCGGGAAATTCTGCGATACCAAGTTGGGTTCCATCGCCGACACCACCTTCCATGAACTACTTGCGGCGGCTCCGGGTCCACGCACCACAGTCATGCCCAGGGTGTTACTGAAATCAAAGCTCCACAGAGGGTTAAGTCGAGCCGATGGATTATTTGACGTCGATGGGTGGTTTGTTTGGGATGGGTCATACAGTACATCGAGCATCGATCGTCCGACCATTTTCTTCTCGTGCTGACCATCATAAGAACGCATCCACTGGGCCCCAGCGGACGAAACCGTGCCAATAAAGAGCAAAATGAGTAGTGTTTTTTTCATTTTAAAAATTTGAACAAATTTAATTAGAAAATTGAATATGGTGATCTTATTTCAGTTAGCAACCAATTCGCTTGAGCGATAAGGGGAACAACAGCAATCGGTTAACATACAAAAGACTTCATCTCATTCAGCCCACCACTTCATAAGATTCGATGGGCGGGCAAACACAAAAGAGGTTACGGTCGCCGTGGGTGTTGTTGACCCGGCCCACCGTCGGCCAAAACTTAGACTCACGCACCCAAGGTAAGGGGAAAACCGCCTTTTCGCGCGGGTAAGGGCGCGACCAGTCGCCCACCAACTCAAATGCGGTATGGGGTGCCTGTTTTAAGACATTCAAATCCCGGTCGTAGATCCCCATTTCAATTTCGCGAATCTCCTCTCGGATGTGCAACATGGCCTCGCAAAAACGATCCAGTTCGGGCTTGTCTTCCGACTCGGTAGGCTCGATCATGATGGTACCCGCCACCGGAAACGAAACTGTAGGTGCATGAAAACCATAATCCATCAAACGCTTGGCCACATCCTCCACCTCAATGCCGGCCGATGCTTTAAACGGGCGCAAGTCAATGATCATTTCATGGGCACAGTGGCCGCCAGGACCCGTATACAATACAGCATACGAACCCTTCAGTCGCGCCATGATGTAGTTCGCGTTCACAATCGCCAGGCGGGTGGCCTCAGTCAGCCCCGCCCCACCCATCATTCGGGCATAAGCATAGGGGATCGGAAGGATGCCAGCACTGCCCCAAGGCGCACCCGAAACGGGAGTGATGGCTGATTGAGATGGGTTCACCTCCACTAAGGGATGGCTAGGCAAAAAGGGTGCAAGGTGAGCGGCTACGCCAATGGGGCCCATACCGGGTCCGCCACCACCGTGGGGTATACAAAAGGTCTTGTGGAGGTTGAGGTGACAAACATCCGCGCCAATGAGCGCCGGACTGGTGAGGCCTACCTGGGCGTTCATATTGGCGCCATC
>Ga0194118_10005505_pt1 | contig 13185 bp, 8 predicted proteins | sample TA2MahsurfametaG_2_FD_148662 | JGI IMG/M metagenome (GOLD analysis project Ga0194118, IMG submission 148662) | Freshwater microbial communities from Lake Tanganyika, Tanzania - TA2015013 Mahale N5 surface | ecosystem: Environmental > Aquatic > Freshwater > Lake | place: Tanzania: Lake Tanganyika...
TGACACAAACCGACTCGCTCCCCGCTGCCATGCGCCGATTGCGCAATCTGCTGGTAGCCGCGATCGCCACCCGCGATCTCGGCGAATACGCTGAGTTGAATGAAGTGCTCACGGCCATATCGCGCTTTGCCGACTTCGCAGTCAATACTCACCTCGACGCACGCTACCGCGAGATGTGCGAACTGCATGGTCAGCCTGTGGGTGAGGAGTCCGGACTGGCACAGCACCTGATTGTGGTGGGTATGGGCAAGCTGGGTGGTTACGAGTTGAATGTCTCTTCTGATATCGACCTGGTTTTTCTGTATCCGGAAGACGGCGAAACAGTTTGCACCCGCGCCGATCAACGAAGTCTGTCGAACCACGAGTTTTTCATACGGCTCGGGCGCAAGCTGATTAGTGATATCGCCGAGATTACCGAAGACGGTTTCAGCTTTCGGGTTGATATGGCATTGCGGCCGAATGGTGGTTCAGGCCCATTGGCTGCGAGCTTCTCAATGCTGGAGACGTATTTGGTGACGCAAGGCCGCGAGTGGGAACGTTACGCTTGGGTCAAAGCACGCGCTCTTACTGGCAGCCCGCAGGAAATTGAGGCACTTTCACAGACCGTGCGGCCTTTTGTTTACCGGCGCTACCTCGATTTTGGTGCAATCAAAGCATTGCGCAACATGCATGCGCAAATCCGCGCCGAAGTGGTACGCCAAGAGTCGCGCCATCCTGAGCGCAATGTGAATGTCAAGCTGGGGCGTGGCGGGATTCGCGAGATTGAATTTTTGGCGCAGGTATTCCAGTTGATTCGTGGTGGCCGCGAACCCGCGCTACGCGATCGTTCGACTCGCAGCACCCTAAGTACGCTGGCTGAAAAAAAACTGATGCGTAGCGAAGTGGTCGATCGTTTACAGGATAGCTATCGTTTTCTGCGCAATCTCGAACATCGCATTCAGTATCTTGATGATGCGCAGAGTCATGTGCTACCGGCGAATAATGATGACCGCCTGCTGATTGCACGGATGATGGGCTACCCCAGCGTTGAAGCGCTACTGAAGGCGCATGACGAATGTAGCCACTGGGTTGCAGCACAGTTTGATGCGATGTTTGAGGATAAGCGGAGTGATTTAGGCGCCGACGAAAGCAGCACTACACGAGCAGGACTCGATGAGCTTGATGAAGACGCAATGACCGCTTATCTCGAGTCCTTGTCTTTTGATGAGCCCGGGATCAGCGCACAGCGTTTACTTTCGAGCTTACGCTCGAATCGTATGCAATCCCTGTCAGAGCAACGCAAGACACAACTTCATACCTTGATTCGCACAGCCTTGCCGATGGTGGTGGAAGAGCCGGGCAGTAAATCCGTCACGCTGAATCGACTACTAGATCTGTTTGAAGCCATTGCAAGGCGCTCTGCCTACCTTGAGTTATTGACCGAGTATCCGCAGGCGCTTGCTCGGGTCGTGCGCATGATCGCTGCAAGTGCTTGGGCAGCGCAGTATCTGAACCGCCACCCGGTGCTGATGGATGAGCTGCTCGATGTATCGGTGCTGGAAACCGAGCCTGATTGGCCGGCTTTTGCAGCCGAGTGTCGACAAAGCCTGCTAGCTTTCGGGGGCGACACTGAGCGTCAAATGGATCTGCTCCGAGAGCTACATCATGCACAGCAGTTTCGTTTGCTGGCGCGAGATATCGGCGGTCTGTTGACTGTAGAACGACTCGCTGATCACCTCTCCGCACTGGCAGATGTATTGGTTGCCGTCACCATCGAAGCCATCTGGCAGACGCTTCCCGCACGTCACCGGGATCGTCCTGCGTTTGCGGTGGTTGCATATGGCAAGCTGGGCGGCAAAGAATTAGGCTACGCATCGGATCTTGATTTGATTTTTTTGTACGACGATGCAGACCAGGATGCGCCACCAATCTACGCAAAATTGGCGCAACGCTTCATCACCTGGATGACCAGCCACACTGCGGCCGGCGTGCTATTTGATATTGACGTCGCGCTGCGACCTGATGGCGCGAGCGGGTTGCTGGTGTCCTCGTTCAGCGCTTTCGAAAAATACCAATATCAGTCAGCCTGGGTTTGGGAACACCAGGCACTCACCCGTGCAAGATTCTGTGCGGGTGACGCAGGTATAGGCGAGCGTTTTGAAACCTTGCGCGTTGCCTTGCTGAGGCAACCTCGTGAAGCCGTAGCCTTGCGTCAGGAGGTGTTGGCGATGCGCAAGCGCATGCATGATGCGCATCCCAACCGCTCGACCGAATTCGATCTGAAGCACGACCCGGGTGGCATGATCGATATCGAGTTCATTGTTCAGTATCTCGTACTACTTCACGCGCACGACCATGCTGAGTTAACTGCAGATATCGGCAACATCGCGCTACTCAAGCTAGCCGGTGAGATCGGCCTGATTGATCATGTACTGGGCGATCAGGTCGCAGATGCCTACCGCGAGTTTCGGCGGCTACAACACCAGATCCGACTGCGCGGCGAGGACAAGGCGCGCGTTTCACCTGAAATGATCGCGCCCATGAGGGATGCCGTGGCAGACCTCTGGCAGGAGATATTTATACCTTAGCTGCCCCACAACGAATGGGGCTACAGCTCCGTTTACTTTGCGTTCATTAATGCAACCGTCGTATCCATCATACGGTTACTAAAGCAAAAAAGGATCGCAAACACGATCCTTTTTTCGCCGCTACGCGTCGCCCACTCGGTGTCGCTCCGGCCGGCCCTTCGGGCCTTAACGTAGCTTCGCTTCGCGAAGATACGGTAGCCTACGCCGCAACGAATGGGGCTACAGCTCCGTTTACTTTGCGTTCATAAATGCAACCGTCGTATCCAACATACGGTTACTAAAGCCCCATTCGTTGTCATACCACGAGGAGACTTTGACGAGTCGTCCGGAAACTTTGGTGAGCGTAGCATCAAAATTGGACGATGCTGGATTATGGTTGTAATCGATCGATACCAACTGCTCGGTGTTGTAGGTCAAAACACCATGCAAGGCACCATCGGCTGCCTCTTTCATGATGGCATTGACTTCTTCAACACTGGTATCTCGCGCTGCGATAAAAGAAAGATCTACCACTGATACATTGATCGTCGGTACCCGAATCGCATAGCCATCGAGCTTGCCGTCAAGCTCAGGCAGTACCAAACCGACCGCAACTGCAGCGCCGGTTTTGGTAGGAATCATCGACATGGTTGCCGAGCGCGCACGACGCAAATCCTCGTGCATCACATCCGTCAGCACCTGATCATTGGTGTAGGCATGCACAGTCATCATCAATCCATTCAACAAGCCAATTTTGTCATTCAACGGTTTGACCAGCGGAGCCAGACAGTTCGTCGTGCACGAAGCATTCGAAATAACGGTGTGGGATGATTTCAGCACTGATTGGTTGACGCCGTAGACCACCGTCGCATCGACATCCTTGCCGCCAGGTGCGGAAATAATGACCTTTTTGGCGCCGCCTTTCAAATGCGCTGACGCTTTTTCTTTGGAAGTGAAGTAGCCAGTACACTCCAGCACCACATCAACGCCGAGCTCACCCCAAGGAATTAGCGCTGGATCGCGCTGCGCAAAAACGCGGATCTTGTCGCCGTTGACAATCATGTTGTCACCTTCAACGGTGACCGTACCAGGAAACTTGCCATGCGCGGTGTCATAACGCGTTAGGTGTGCGTTCGACTCTGGGTTACCCAGATCATTGATCGCAACAATCTGGATATCGTTCTGTTTACCGCCTTCGTAATGAGCACGCAACACGTTACGACCAATGCGGCCGTAACCATTGATGGCAACTTTGATGGTCATGCATTTCTCCTGATAACAATAGTAGTTAACCGTGACAGGTCAAATCAGTGCAGTACTGATTTGACTGCGGCTACCACGCGATCGGTGGTGAAGCCGAAATATTTGAATAAAGCGCCGGCCGGCGCAGACTCGCCAAAAGTATCGATGCCTATCACTTTGCCGTCCAGACCCACATACTTGAACCAGAAATCAGTGACGCCAGCCTCGACCGCCACACGCGGCAGGCCTTTTGGCAACACATTGGCTTGGTAGTCGGCGTCTTGACGGGCGAATACATCGGCAGAGGGCATCGATACGACGCGGACCGGCACACCCTCGGTGGCAAGTTGGTCGGCCGACTTCAGCGCCAACTCGATTTCGGAGCCCGTGGCGATGATGACTGCCTTCGCATTCGGCGCGTCGCGAAGCACGTACCCACCGTGCGCGATCGCTGCCACTTGCGCCGCATCACGCTCGACAAAAGGTAAATTTTGGCGCGAGAAAATCAAGGTGCTCGGGCCATCATGACGCTTGATTGCCTCGGCCCACGCGACCGCCGATTCCACGGTATCGCACGGACGCCAATTATCAAGATTCGGTATCAGTCGCAGGCTGGATACATGCTCCACTGATTGATGCGTTGGCCCATCTTCACCCAAACCGATCGAGTCGTGCGTGAAGACAAATAAACTACGCTGCTTCATCAACGCAGCCATTCGCAAAGCGTTGCGGCTGTAATCGGAGAAGGTGAGAAAGGTCGCCCCAAAGGGAATAAAGCCACCGTGCAGCGCAACGCCATTCATGATGGCACTCATGCCGAATTCGCGTACGCCGTAGTTGATATGGTTACCCGGCTGTCCGGCGCGCACCGCAACGCACTCTTTCCAGTTGGTGAGGTTGGACCCGGTGAGGTCAGCCGACCCACCTAGAAATTCAGGCAGGGCCGCAGACAATGCTTGAATTGCGTTTTGGCTAGCCTTGCGGGTAGCGATGGTCTCCCTCTTCTCGACACAAGCGGCAATCATGGCGCTGACAGTTTGATCAAACGTTGCCGGCAGATCACCCTTCATGCGTCGTTCCAACTCCGCAGCGTCCGCCGGAAATTGCGAGCGATACGCGGCGAACATATCAGCCCATGCAGATTGCAGCATCTTGCCGCTTGCTTTGGCGTCCCACGCGGCGTAGACCTGTGCAGGAATTTCAAAAGGTGGATGAGACCAACCAATTGCTGCGCGCGTGGCTGCGATCTCCGTATCGCCCAAGGCAGCGCCATGTACTTTGTCGGTCCCTTGCATGTTCGGTGCGCCTTTGCCGATCACGGTCTTGCAGCAGATCAGGGTCGGCTTGCTCGAAAGTTTGGCTTTTGCGATCGCGGCGTCTACTGCAGCCACGTCATGACCATCCACTTTCGGAATGACGTTCCAGCCGTATGCCTCGAATCGTTTGGGTGTGTCGTCCTTGAACCAACCGTCGACGTCGCCATCGATGGAGATACCATTGTCGTCATACAACACGATCAGCTTGGAGAGCCCCAGCGTACCCGCGAATGAGCAGACTTCATGACTGATGCCTTCCATCAGGCAGCCATCCCCCAAGAAAACATAGGTGTGGTGATCCACGATCTTGAAGCCCGGCTTGTTGAAGCGCGCAGCCAGTAACCACTCTGCCAGTGCCATGCCGACTGCGTTGGCAATTCCCTGTCCGAGTGGGCCGGTGGTTGTCTCGATGCCGGCAGTGATCCCAACTTCAGGATGACCTGGCGTCCTGGAGTGGAGTTGGCGGAAGTTTTTCAACTCGTCCATCGGCAAGTCGTAGCCCGCCAAATGGAGCAATGCGTAGTGCAGCATGGAGCCATGACCATTCGACACCACAAAACGATCTCGGTCAGCCCATCTGGGATCGGACGGGTTGTGCCGAAGATGCTTGGACCACAAAGCCACGGCAATTTCAGCCATCCCCATCGGCATGCCGGGGTGACCTGAGTTGGCCTTTTGCACTGCATCCATTGCCAACGCGCGAATCGCGTTCGACATACTGCGGGTGTCTTGGGAGGTAGTCATTTTGGCAAGCCGGGCTGGATTAGACGGCCGCCGGCGGCAGTAGCGCTGACCGGTGGAAAAGCGCGCGATTTTACCAGACCACCTTAGCCCACTTACAATCAGCGCAGGCCACAACCCGTGGCCATCGCGACTCACTTGGACATGCCCCGCTTTTATTTTGATCATGCGCTTGAGGTCGGCGCTCAGTTCGAGTTACCGCCGGATATCGCGCGCCATATCGGCGTGCTTCGATTGCGAGTCGGCGATGTTATTACCTTGTTTAATGGGCGAGGTGGCGAGTTTGCTGCAACGCTCACCGTCATCGACAAACACCGAGTGGTCGCGCACATCAAAACCTTTGATGCACGCGAGGCGGAGCCCGGGCACGCACTGACACTGGCGCAGGCACTGCCCGAGGCCAGCAAGATGGACTGGGTGATCGAAAAAGCGGTCGAGCTCGGCGTCACCACCATCCAACCGCTGATCGCAGCGCGCTCGGTGGTGCGCCTGACTGAAGAACGCGCGGATAAAAAGCTGATGCACTGGCGGGCTGTCGTTGCTGCTGCATCAGCACAATCTGGACGTAATCGGCTGCCCTCGGTAGCGACACCGATCCCGTTTGCAAGCTGGATCGCGCAGCACGATCTGCACCCGCGTATCCTGTTGTCGCCAAGAGCTCAGCAATCACTGGCTGATTGGGCCAGACATCGTCCGGCACAACCCGTCACTTTGATCATCGGCCCCGAGGGCGGGCTGAGTGAAGCGGAGGAACAGCTCGCCATCGCGCGCGGCGCGATCTGTCTGTCGATCGGTCGCCGGGTACTCAGAACCGAAACCGCAGGAATCGCAGCACTGGCCGCCCTGCATGCGCTGTGGGGAGAGTTCTGAGGGCTCAGAGACTTGCTCGAAAGTCTCTATAATCGAGAGTTTTCACTGAGGCGGCAGTTGATAGCCCATCCATGAGAGTTTTCCGCGGACTTCCCAACGCTGAATCGCGCCGTCCCTGCGCTTTAACCATTGGTAATTTCGATGGCGTTCATCGTGGTCATCGTGCGCTGCTCGAGAAACTCTCTGCGGCAGCCGCTCGTTTGAATGTAGAAACGGCTGTGATGACTTTCGAGCCGCACCCGCGTGAATACTTCGCCCAAATCTCTGGTGATGAATCTCGAGCACCACGCAGAATTGCAAACCTGCGCGACAAGTTGCAATCTCTGTCCGACTGCGGCGTCGATCGGGTGATTGTAGAGCACTTCAATGGCTCGTTTGCTGCACAACCCGCGGAGCGCTTTATCCAAGACGTTCTGGTACATGGCTTGCATGTGAAGTGGTTGATCGTCGGTGATGATTTCCGCTTTGGTGCCAAGCGCTTGGGCGACCTGGCGATGCTTCAATCTGCCGGACAGCGGCTCGGTTTCGATGTGGTTGCGCTGCCGACCGTGACACATAATCAAGCGCGAATTTCTTCGTCTGCTGTGCGCGCTGCACTGGTAGCTGGCGATCTGGATCAAACCCGCGAGCTGCTCGGTCATCCGTATGCAATCTCTGGCCATGTACTCCATGGTCGCAAGCTCGGTCGTAGCATTGGCTTTCCAACCTTGAATTTGAAAATTGCTCATCGTCGCCCCGCGCTGTCCGGCATCTTCGTGGTCAAAGTACATGGCTTGGCTGATCATGCTTTGCCTGCGGTGGCGAGCCTCGGTGTCAGGCCCACCGTTGAAGATAACGGGCGCGTACTGCTGGAAGTGCATCTGTTCGACTTTGCTGCCGACTGCTACGGTAAATTGATTCGCGTCGAATTTTTGAAGAAATTACGCGACGAAGAGAAATACGACGATCTGCAAAGTCTGACGCAGGCCATCGAAACCGATGCGCGCAACGCCCGTGCCTATTTTGCCGACAAAGTCGCGGCTTAAGCCGTATTCACTTCTGACCCAACCTGCCCCCTACATGTCTGATCAAGGCAAGAAGCCCGAAAGCAAGTACCCGGTAAACATGACCGAGACCGCGTTCCCGATGCGCGGTGATCTCGCCAAACGTGAGCCGCAATGGGTCGCCACATGGCAGAAAAAAGCTTTGTACCAACGCATTCGTCAGGCCTCATCGGGGCGACCCAAGTTCATCTTGCACGACGGCCCGCCGTATGCCAACGGCGATATTCATATCGGCCATGCCGTCAACAAAATTTTGAAAGACATGATCGTCAAAACCCGTCAGCTGGATGGGTTTGACGCACAGTACGTACCTGGGTGGGATTGCCACGGTATGCCAATCGAGATTCAAATTGAAAAGCAGTACGGTAAACATCTGCCCACTGCCGAGGTACTCGCCAAATCGCGATCGTATGCTGCAGAGCAGATCGAGCGGCAGAAAAAAGACTTCATCCGTTTGGGTGTGCTGGGCGATTGGGATAATCCCTATCTCACCATGAACCCGCGTAATGAGGCTGATGAAATCCGCGCACTCGGCAAGATTCTTGAGAAAGGCTATGTCTACCGTGGCCTGAAACCCGTCAACTGGTGTTTTGATTGTGGCTCGGCATTGGCAGAAGCCGAGGTTGAATATCAAGACAAACGCGATCCCGCTATCGATGTCGGCTTCCCATTTGCGGAACACGAAAAAATCGCAAACGCTTTCGGTCTCGCATCGCTACCAACGCAAAAAGGCTTTCTGATCATCTGGACCACCACGCCGTGGACCATCCCCTCGAACCAAGCACTGAATATGCATCCGGAGTTCGAGTATGCGCTGGTGCAAACCGAACGTGATGGCGAACCCTTGCTACTGATTCTTGCCAACGCACTGGTCGAGAATTGCCTGCAGCGATATGGCTTGGCAGGCAAAGTAATCGCGACCACGCAAGGCGAGCGTTTATCGATGGTGAAATTTCATCACCCGCTCGCCGCCATAGACAAAGGCTACGATCGTCTGTCGCCAGTCTATCTGGGCGACTATGTGACTGCTGATTCCGGTACCGGCATTGTGCACTCTGCACCTGCGTACGGCCTTGAAGACTATGCGTCATGCAAGGCGCATGGCCTGCGTGATGATGAAATCCTCAGTCCTGTGATGGGCGACGGACATTTTGCTTCCAGCCTGCCGCTATTCGGCGGCATGACGATCTGGGAAGCATCAAAGCCGATTTGCGCCGCCCTCGAGCAAGCAGGTGCGTTGTTCAAACTAATCATGTTTGATCATAGCTACATGCACTGCTGGCGACATAAGACGCCGATTGTCTACCGTGCTACCTCGCAATGGTTTGCTGCGATGGATCGACGCCCCAATGCAGAGGACGCCAGCTTGCGCGAGACCGCATTGGCCGCCGTAGAAGCGACGCGTTTTTACCCTGCATGGGGCAAGGCACGATTACACGGCATGATCGCGAATCGCCCGGACTGGACCCTATCGCGTCAGCGTCAGTGGGGCGTGCCGATGCCGTTTTTTGTAAATAAAGAGACCGGTGAGCTGCACCCGAATACGCCTGCGCTGTTGGAGAAAGTCGCAAGCTTGGTAGCGCAGCAGGGTATCGAGGCTTGGCATCAGATTGATCTGGTAGAGTTTTTGGGCACCGATGCCGAACATTATGAAAAGAATCGTGACACGCTGGATGTATGGTTCGATTCGGGCGCGACGCACTACACCGTGCTGCGCGGTTCGCATGCGGATTCGCTGCAATTCCCTGCTGATTTGTATCTCGAGGGCTCGGACCAGCACCGTGGCTGGTTCCATTCCTCACTGCTGACCGGGTCTATGCTTGATGGTCGCGCGCCCTACAAGGCGCTGCTGACGCATGGCTTTGTCGTCGATGGCGAGGGCAAGAAAATGTCCAAGTCCAAGGGCAACGTGGTGGCGCCACAAAAAGTATCAGATACCTTGGGCGCCGAGATTTTACGACTCTGGGTCGCGGCGACTGATTACTCAGGCGAGTTATCGATCTCTGATGAAATTCTGAAACGGGTAGTCGAAAGCTACCGCCGGATTCGAAACACACTGCGCTTTTTACTTGCCAATACCTCTGACTTTAACAGTCACACCGATGCAGTACCGATCGATCAGTTACTCGAAATCGATCGCTATGCGATAGCTCGCGTAGCGCAGTTACAGGCAGAAATTCAAGCGCATTTCGATGAGTATGAGTTTCATCCTGTGGTAGCCAAGCTGCAGATGTACTGCTCGGAAGAGTTAGGCGGGTTCTACCTCGATGTACTGAAAGATCGTTTATATACTAGCGGTGCTCAATCGAGTGCGCGCCGTTCGGCGCAAACTGCGCTTTGGCATATCTCGCATGCACTGCTGCGGCTGATTGCGCCGATACTGTCTTTTGCCGCCGAAGAGGCTTGGGCAGTATTGAACAATGAAGAAGAATACAAAATCAGTAGCGAGACGATTTTTACTCAAAAGTTTGATACCCTACCCACCATCACAGATAGCCCAGTGCTGTTGCAGCGCTATGAATCACTGCAATTAATTCGTTCTGCGGTATTGAAACAACTGGAGGAAGTGCGCGCCTCGGGCGCCATTGGTTCATCGCTACAAGCCGAGGTTGAGATTCATGCCTCGGGTGACAAGCTGGCACTCTTGCAGAGCTTTGGTGACGATTTGAAGTTTGTGTTAATTACCTCCGGAGCAGTCGTCATTCCGGTAGTCAATGAGGCAGATGAGAAATTCATCGTGACACCATCGACGCACAAAAAGTGTGAACGGTGCTGGCATTACCGCGCCGATGTCGGTATCGACCATCAGCATTCGAGTATTTGTGGTCGCTGCGTGGCCAATCTGTTTGGCCACGGCGAATCGCGCGTAATCGCCTGAATCAGGACCATTTGTATGGCAAAAAAATCAGGCGGCCTGCTCATGTGGCTTGGCATCGCGATTATTATTGTATTGCTCGATCAGGTCACCAAGATCACCATGTCGCGCCTGCTGGTGTACGGCCAGTCGGAGGTGATTACCCCGTATTTCAATTTGGTGATGGTGTACAACCAAGGTGCTGCGTTCAGCTTTCTGGCGAACTCAGGCGGCTGGCAGCGCTGGTTCTTCAGCGGCTTGGCGTTTGTCGTTTCGCTAGTGATTATTTGGATGCTTTGGAAGAATGCATCACAGCGCCTGTTCTGCTGGTCGTTATCGCTTATCCTGGGTGGTGCAGTCGGCAACCTGATCGATAGGCTGATCTACGGTCACGTGATCGATTTTCTCGATTTTCATATCGGCACACTGCATTGGCCCGCATTCAATGTCGCCGATAGCGCGATCATCTTGGGTGCGGCATTATTCGTCTTGGATGAACTGCGACGAGTCAATCGTTGAGCCCAATGACGCTTGCAGGCAAACACATCGTACTCGGCCTCTCCGGTGGCATTGCCTGCTACAAGGCGGCAGAGTTTGCGCGCGGTCTGGTAAAGGCCGGCGCGTCGGTGCAGGTCGTGATGACGGCTTCTGCGCAACAGTTCATCACCCCGGTGACCATGCAGGCACTGACCGGTCGGCCTGTGTTCTCTGACCAATGGGATAGCCGCATATCCAACCACATGGCGCATATCGATCTCAGCCGCGATGCTGATGCGATCGTTATCTCGCCCTGCTCGGCTGACTTCATTCGCAAGCTGGTACATGGTGCCGCCGATGATCTTTTATCTGCGCTGTGCCTAGCGCGACCCGCGACGCTGCCGCTGCTAGTTGCACCTGCCATGAATGTCGAGATGTGGGAAAACCCCGCTACCCAACGCAATGTTGCGCAGCTCAAGCAAGATGGCGTGCAGTTACTCGGCCCTGTCGCGGGCGAGCAGGCATGCGGCGAGACCGGGCTGGGTCGCATGATGGAGCCGGAGTCATTGCTTTCTTCATTACAGAGTTTCTTTTATCCCAAGCACCTCAGTGGCAAAAAAATACTGATCACCGCCGGCCCGACTTTTGAACCGATCGACCCAGTGCGGGGCATCACGAATCTATCGTCCGGCAAAATGGGTTACGCCATCGCGCGCGCAGCTGCTATGGCAGGTGCCTCGGTCACGTTGGTTTCCGGGCCTACCGCATTGACGGCACCGGCTGATGTTCGCAGAATTTCAGTCACGACAGCGCAGCAGATGCACGACGCCGTGATGGCATGTGTTCACGATCATCAGGTGTTCATTGCAGTTGCGGCAGTGGCCGACTGGCGTATTGCCGAGTTCAACCCACAGAAAATCAAGAAGCAGGATAGTAATGCGCCATCGCTGGCATTTGAAATCAATTCAGATATTCTTGCGACCGTAGCCGCGCTGCCCTCGCCGCCCTATTGCGTAGGCTTCGCAGCAGAATCTGAAAATCTGCTCGAATATGGCGCGACCAAGCGAATCAAAAAAAACATTCCGCTATTGATAGGCAATATCGGTCATCAAACGTTTGGTCAGGACGACAATGAACTGGTGATATTTGATGCACGAGGTCACACTTTGCTGCCGCGCGCGAGAAAAGACTGGCTGGCGGATAAGCTGATAGAGGAAATCGCAAATCGCCTTCCTGCGGCGAAGGTGTAGTTCGGAATTGAGCAGGGGATGTAGTTAAAGCCTCGGCCAAAGGTGTAGTTAAGATCTATCATTTTTTGTCAAAACAACTTACCAACTTGATGGCCTGTTTTTTGAAGGGTAAGCGAATGACACGGTCAACCGCTAGCATTGCACTCGAATGAAAACTATTGATGTCAAAATCCTGAATCAACAGCTGCGTGAGCAACTTCCTGCCTACGCCACACCCGGCAGTGCCGGGCTCGATCTGCGCGCCTGCATCGACACACCGCTGACACTTGAGCCGGGTAGCACGCATCTGCTCCCCACTGGCTTGGCGATTCACATCGCTGACTCGGCGTACGCAGCCATGATCCTGCCACGCAGTGGCTTGGGTCACAAACACGGTATCGTGCTCGGCAATCTGGTTGGTCTGATCGATTCCGATTACCAAGGAGAACTGATGGTGTCGACCTGGAATCGGGGCAACGCTTCATTCACACTGAACCCGATGGAACGCTTAGCTCAACTGGTGATCGTCCCTGTGCTGCAAGTCGCCTTCAATGTCGTCGAAGAATTTACTGAGAGTGAGCGAGGTGGCGGCGGATTCGGCAGCACTGGCAAACAATGAGGCGAGCGAGATGCGGCTCCGTCTGCGTGTAACCCTGCCCTACTTGGTATCGGCACTCGCACTCACTGGCTGCTCGCTCATCAGCACACCATCCGCAACACCGGATGCGACAACCAGATCGACGCCCAGCTCGACCCACAGCGCGCCATCCAAGCCTCGCGGCACCAGCAGTCACCTAACCCATGAACAAGCTTTCGATCAGCTGATCGCGCTGCAAGATCGCGTGTATCGGGTGATCGCGCCGCTGA
>Ga0194118_10005508_pt1 | contig 13179 bp, 20 predicted proteins | sample TA2MahsurfametaG_2_FD_148662 | JGI IMG/M metagenome (GOLD analysis project Ga0194118, IMG submission 148662) | Freshwater microbial communities from Lake Tanganyika, Tanzania - TA2015013 Mahale N5 surface | ecosystem: Environmental > Aquatic > Freshwater > Lake | place: Tanzania: Lake...
CCCCAAAACCCCAAAACCCCAGGTAATGAATAAGAAAATTTAATTTAAGTGCGCGCTTTTAGAGTGTCTTTGTAATTTATTATCTGACTAGTACATAAATCCTTTTTATGCAAGACAGATTAGATGGAGTCGGACAATCCGACGATTAACAGATTGAAAACCACCAAGAGTCAAAGGCTGTGCTAGATTACGGCGAAGCTGAGATCAAGCTCCTGGTCGACTACCTTAACGGGGTCTGCCACTCCCTGCTCGACCTCAACAAGGATCTTTTGAACTGGCACTTAGTACAAGATCGCACCCTCTCGCTTATAAAGCGCTTTGCTGAGGACAAGCAGACGAGAGCTTTGGTCGTCGCCAAAATTGACCGCAATCAGAGTGGGCCCTCTGAAGGTGACAACACTTAAGCCTCAGTTGAAGTGGCGAGCGACTCAGTAAGCAGTCAGCCCGACATCAGTAACATCCAGGTCGTCTTCAGCGAAAAAGTAGAGTATATGGGTTCGACCGCACAAACCATCGCCTTCTTAAAACGTGAGTCCTACTCAACACTTGATCTGAGCCAAGCATCAGAGCACGACATTGAAAAGATGCTGGATACCTCGCTGAGCAGCCAGGCTGTCCAGCCTAGCTCTGACGCATAGGGGGCTGATTTGAGTTGCCAAATATAGATCATCAACCTTGGATATCTCGGCAAGAGTTCAAATATCTTTGATCTGGCATGCACCTATGTTGACTTTTCCTTCTTACCGCTCTTCACAGATTTCAAGACTAAGAGCAGTCAGTCAGCAGACCAGTCTGCCAACAACTAGGGTCTCGATGTGATCCTTAAGGAGCTGTCTTCCCTAAAAATGCATCTGTCCTAAGCGGGTTAGAACTTGGCGATCCCCAGGGTGACACTTACTGTTGATCCAGAGGTGGCAAGGCGCGTTGAGGCTGGTAAGAAAGAAAAACGTGCCATTAAGGTCTCTGACTTTGACGACCTGATTGCCGATAAGAACTTTTTGAATCGTCTTGAGGCCAGCATCGCCAAATGGAAGGCTGACATTCGTGAGGTCACCCAAAAGTAGCACCAGACCAGTTCTGGGTCTGCTATCTAAGAACTTAACTTTTGGTAGTAGATGGAAGAAAGTCTGAGCCTCTTAAAAGAGCAACTCGCAACTGAGGAGGTCGAGATAGTATTCTAGATCCTGAAGCAGAGCAACAAGTTCCGCATCGTCATGTAATTCAACGCCGACACAGACATCGACCCCAAGCTGAGGACGGCCCGCGAAATCAATAACTCACTTAAGGAGGTCCCCATCAAGCAAATGCTTGAGACAGAGACCACTGATTAGCTTGGCACCGCGATCAAGAACATCTTCACATAACTCAAGAAGCTCAGACAAAATGGCAAGAGCTATTCGACGGAGCGCTTCACAGATTTGTGCATCTGTTTTGGGCAGGACTTCAACGAGTAGCTGAAGAGAATCTATAGTCAAGTGCCTCTGTTGCGATTGGACCACAAAGAGTACATCAACTTCCAAAAGGAATTCAACTAGCTCCAGACCGTGTGGGCCTATGCATTCGCTGACTTTGAGAACACTCTTGCAAACACGCAATACGTGTCAATAAATGAGCGGACAACAGGCAAAAAAGTCCTCGAAAGAGTCAAACCAACTCTCCAAGACCCAGCGATGCTCAAAAGACTAGACGTGCTGACACGCTTTATGTCTGAGCATTTCAAGCTGCTTCAAGTTATCGATGCGACCTTTAGCAAGGAGCAAAACTAAGGCAAGTCAGGTTTCCGAGAGTCTGCATTGTCAGACTTGCGTGAAGCTTATGACTAGTTCGCAAAGCAGGTCAACGTGTTCGACCTATCTAAGGATGGCCATGAATCGTGGGAGGTCGGCCGCAAACACTATGACACTTACACAGCCAAAATCGAAAATTAGTTAACGATTTTGTTGAAACAAAAGCTTGAACGAGCTGGAAGTGCAAACGAGATGTTCTAAGTTTTCGCAGTTTATAACAAATTGTTCGCAAGACCGAAGATCCGTGGTGCAATCACCCAATACTAATCATAGCTGCTTTCGTAGGTGCTATTAGATATAGAAAAACTGAAAACTAAAGTGCTGACTGAGAACAAGCACGACAACACATTGAACTCCCAGAGAGATTTCCCAGTAATAACAAGCAAAATCATCTGGATCACCCAGATTAAACAAAAGCTTGATTTCTATTAAAGTCGTGTTAAAGAAGTGCTCGGTGACGATTGGGAAGCCTAACAGGAAGGTGCCGACCTAAAAAAAACCTGTTTCTAACTGTCAACGAGACTTGAACGCCAACAAAGTGAGTACTTCAACAATTGGCACAACACAGTGAAAGACCTTGACGTTAATGCAGAGAAGGCTAAGCCCGTCTTTAAGATAGAACAGCGCGGCAATAAGTTCAACTTGGCTCTGAGCTTCAATGAGTCATTCTTTGCGCTGGCCAGAGAGAAAACGCCTATCGAAAATGCGATAACCCATTTCAACCTGCCGTTCAAGATCACCTACCCCACAAAATTCAAGGCTGAAGGGATCGAGATTCTCTTTACCGTCGCTAAGCAGCTGAACTAATGCCTACGCACATTTCAAGTCACCAACACGAAGATTAATGACTCTTTTGCGATGCTTGTTGCAGAAAAGAAGAACGATGCCTAGGACAAGCTACTTGAGGGATTAGTTTTCACATGGAAGACAGACATGAACGTTAAGCACTACGCTGCGAAGCTCATGCCTAAAGTTATAGGCTTTGAGGAGGCTGTGAATGACATAGAATAGAAAACAAAGTATGTGTAGTAGCTGTTAAACGCGATCAAAGACTGTGAAACTGAAAAGATCGCTGAGTAGCTCAAGGAAATCCAAAAGGTGATCGGAGACTTTGATTTGCACGATGCTTCAAACTTGGAGCTGTGGGTAAGTGAACTGAACCTGAAGATAGAGAATATTCTAGTCAAGCGATTGGAGACTTTGCTCTAGCAGTGGGTGGAGGAATTTAAAGATTTCTAGAATCGAGGTGGGTAGATGATCAGAGGCAAGATGATCTTAGACATCAAACTGTAGAACCGATAGATTATGTTAGAGCCGCCTTTAGCTGAAGCGAGAGCTTACTGGTACAAGCAGCTCCACAACTAGGTTGAGGTGATCTGTGGCCTCGAACGTGTCGACACCACCCGCTAAGCCCAGCAGTCTGACCGTTCATATAAAAATCTGCTACTTAAGATGGGCGAAACGTTCAGCATCAAACAGGCGTATGAGGTTCTCGAGCAAGTTTTCTGTGAGGCTTAGGCCTACTATGAGACTTGGAAATCCTATCAAGCCTTGTGGGACATCGAGCAAGAGAAAGTATTTGAGCTTTTGGGCGACAATATTGAGAATTGGAACTTATTCTTAAAGCAAATCAGACAAGGCAGGAAAATCTTTGATACCAATGATGACTTTAAGTGCTTTGGTGGCTTAGAAATTTCGTATGGTACTGTGTAGTCTAAGGTGAGCAACAAATATGACTAGTTGCACAAGGAAATTCTGAATAAGTTTGGCATGACGCTGAGTGTTCAGATGCGTGACTTCAAAATTAAAGTGTAGGAGGCGCGTCGCAAGCTAGAGGCTTTAAGTTTGGAAATGTGCGACGATGTGACTGTATTCGTGACCGAAATTTAAGAAATGAAGCGAGTCGTAATTGTCTGGGAGGAGCAGCTTGAAAAGTGCAGAGCCGGCTAAAAACTTCTCCAAGAGCAAAGGTACCAGTGGCCACAAGACTGGCTATGGATTGATGTGGTCGAGGGCGAATGGAACAGTTTCAAGCAGATCCTTGGCAAGCGATCTAGCACCATGGAGGATCAGATCCCCCTCTTGCAAGCTAGGATTATGTAAGAAGAAACTCAAGTTCAGGCCAAGATCAAAGAGATTGAACATGAGTGGAAGGAGAACAGACCAAAGGATGCTTCATCCCGCCCAGAAATGGCAACACCCCAAATCAAGAAATCCCTTAATCAGCTTACCCTACTCGGCACGCTTATCAAGCAGACCGTAGATGAGCTCGGCCGCGTATGTAAAGCCAAAGAGCTGCTTAATATGGAGCTGACGGATGCACACTACTTGGATTCTCTTGAGGAAGACTACATGAACTTGATGCAGGTGTGGCAGTCAATCGGCGAAATCTGGCAAACTATCGAGAAGATAGACCAGACTCCTTTCTAAGTCTATGTGCACAAGACAGTCAAAGAGGCATTAGACATCAAGCAGAACGAATTGAGAGAGTTCCCGAACCGAATGCGCAGCTACCAAATCTACGAGGTTTACACTGAGTTCCTAAAAGCCTACAAGAAAGTCAATGATATTCTGTCTGATTTGAGGAATGATGCGATGAAGCCGAAGCATTGGAAAGAGCTCTTAGCCAAGCTTAAGATCACCGTTAAGTTAAATGATATCACCTTGCATGATATGTGGTGTGCTGACTTGCTCGGTAAGCAAAAAGCTGTCAATGACGTACTGACATAGGCGAGAGGTGAAGCAATCCTAGAAAATTTTATCAACGGTATTAAGGAGATCTGGACGAATCAGGACGTAGAGCTGGTCAAGTATCAAAATAAATGCAAACTGATCAGGGGATGGGATGACCTTTTCGCGTTAGTTGATGACCACACCAACAATATTAATTCTATGAAGATGTCTCCTTACTTCAAGGTATTCGAAAAGGATATCGAGCCATGGAGCAAAACTTTGGAGCAGATCCGTGTTATCTTTGATAATTGGATTGATGTGTAGAGGAAGTACGTTTACTTGGAGGGGATCTTCTTTGGGTCTGCGGATATCAAGTCAATGCTCTCGAATGAATTCAATAAGTTCAAGAACATTGACAGTGAGTTTACGAGACTCATGAAACAGGTCAACAAAGAACCTAAAGTGTTAGAAATTCTTAAAATCACTAACCTTGAGAAGACATTGGTCAATTTCACAACATAGCTTGAGCATATACAGAAAGCACTCGGTGAGTACTTAGAAAAACAAAGACAGAACTTTGCAAGATTCTATTTCGTGGGAGATGAGGATTTGCTTGAGATTATCGGCAACTCAAAGGAGATCAAGAACATTCAAAGACACTTCCCAAAGATGTTCGCTGGCATCACGACAGTGGTCTCCGAGAAAGATTCCTCCGACAACGATATCATCTGTGGTATGAATTCGCGTGAAGGTGAAACTGTGTAATTCTTCACAAAAGTAAACATTGGTGAAGATCCGACCATCTACAAGTGGCTAACGAAGATTGAAGAGTCGATGTAAACATCACTGGCTCACGAACTGAATAAAGCAGTGACCGCGTTGGAGATACTGGATCGGTCGACCTAGCAAGAGGAGTTCAATCAGTGGATCGTTGATTTCGCGGCGTAGATTGTCATTCTTTCCTTGCAAGTTTCCTGGTCTAACCGTGTTGAAGATAATCTAGGCTCAGGGAAACAAAACGCGCTTTTATTAACCGAGGAAAATATCAAATTAACCTTAGAGATGTTAGCTGAGCGCGTTTTACATGATTTACCCGGTGAGATTCGTAAAAAGTACGAGTAGCTTATTACAGACCTGGTTCACTAACGTGAGGTCACTAGGCAGCTGATCAACTCTTAGGTGCAGCACGTAAACGAGTTCACATGGTTGTATCATATGCGTTTCTACTGGAATTAGCATGAGAAGGCAAGTCTAGAGAAATTAAACATCAAGATGGCCAACGGAAATTTCTTCTACGGGTTCGAGTACTTGGGTGTCAGTGAGAAACTTGTGCAGACCCCGCTGACCGATAAGTGCTATTTGACATTGACCTAGGCTTTGCACTGGAGAATGGGTGGGTCGCCTTTTGGGCCGGCTGGTACGGGCAAGACTGAGTCTGTGAAGGCTTTGGGTGCGCAGTTAGGCAAGTTTGTTTTGGTCTTCAATTGTGATGAGACGTTTGATGGAAATGCGATGGGACGCATTTTTATCGGGCTTTGTCAAGTTGGTGCTTGGGGCTGCTTCGATGAGTTCAACAGATTGGAAGAGCGCATGCTCTCAGCCGTCTCACAATCAATCTTGCAGATCTAAATGGGCCTCCGCGAACAAGCAAAAAGAATCGACCTCATGGGTAGAGATGTCAAGCTCAACCAGCAGATGGGCATCTTTATTACGATGAATCCTGGCTACGCTGGCAGAAGTAATTTGCCTGATAACTTAAAGCAACTTTTCAGACAAATGGCAATGACGAAACCTGATAAGGAGATGATAGCGAGGGTGATGCTTTACTCCTAGGGCTTTAAGACCGCTGAGCGCCTCTCAGGTAAAATAGTCTCACTCTTCGAGCTGTGCCACAACCAGCTCAGCTCCCAGTCCCACTACGACTTCGGTCTGCGTGCGCTAAAATCTGTCTTGGTCAGCTCTGGTAACCTTAAACGAGCCGAGAAGCAAAAAGTTAAGGATGTGTCCGAGATAGATGAAAAATGGGAACAAAACATCCTTATTAAGTCGCTGTGTGACACGCTGGTACCAAAGCTGATCTAAGATGATATTCCGCTGCTCTCAAGTCTATTGACTGGTGTTTTCCCAGGCTCTAACATCATACAAAACCGAGAGGGAGAGCTTAAAGATAATTTGATAAAGTATGCTAAAATGTTCAATTTGGTGCCTGAGCCTAACTTTATCGAGAAGTGTATGCAGCTTTTCCAGATTTAGTTCTTGCATCATGGTTTAATGATGGTTGGTCCCACAGGCTGCGGCAAAACAGCAGCATGGAAGCTTTTGCTGCACTGTATGGAACTTGTTGACAAGATCAAGGGAGAATCCTACATAGTTGACCCGAAGGCCATCATTAAGGACGATTTGTACGGAAAGCTTGACTCGACGACGGCTGAGTGGACAGATGGAGTTTTCACTGGTATTTTAAGAAAGATTATCGATAACGCCAGAGGTGAAATGTCAAAGCGTCACTGGATCATCTTCGATGGCGACGTGGACCCAGAATGGGCTGAAAATCTGAACTCTGTCCTTGACGATAATAAGTTGCTTACGCTGCCCTCCGGAGAGAGATTGACCATCCCACCCAATGTGAGGATCATGTTCGAGGTCGAAACATTGAAGCACGCTACACTGGCTACTGTCTCTCGCTGCGGAATGGTTTGGTTTTCAACCGAAACAATCTCGTCCCAAATGATGTATCAGCATTACTTGTATAGACTTGAACAGGATGTCTTTGACTCAATGGGCTCGATCGCGCAGCAGTCATCCGATAAGGAGGAGGGCAGGAAAGAGATGCAGCAAGTCAGCGAGGGCACCCTGAGGAATAGATAGACTCGCAAAGTATGTGTTGAGGCCATAAAGCACATGTTCTTGTCCGAGGAGGATTTCTCATTTGCTACGAGAGCGCTAGAGCTAGCATCCCAAACTATTCATGTCATGGAGTTTACGAGGATGCGAACGATGGAGGCGATGTTCTCTCTTATCAGGAAGGGTATTGAGAACATCATAGAGTACAATGACGGTAGTGACTTCCCGCTTGAGGGCACACAAATCGGAAGCTTTATGACGAAATGGGTTGTCTTCTCGGCTTGTTGGGGTATTGGTGGCTCTATGAATCTGTAGACAAGAACTAACTTCTCAAATAAGTTGGCCGATTTTACTGACACAGACACGCCTTCGATCACGTCAACCTATGCGCTGATCGATTATGAAATTCGGTTAGAGGACTAAAAATGGTATCTGTGGAAGGACAGCGTCCCCATCGTCGACATCGAGGCGAGATAAGTGACCGATGCAGATGTTGTCATAACGACTGTGGACACTAATCGCCACTAGGAGGTGCTATGCTCGTGGCTACAAGAGAAGCGTCCATTCCTTTTGTGTGGACCGCCAGGCTCTGGTAAGACTATGACTCTGATGGCCACACTTAAGAAAGTCACCGACATGGAAATGGTTTTCATTAACTTCAGCTCTTCAACAACTCCAGCTTTGATTCTGAAAACTTTTGATCACTATTGTGAAATAAAAAAGACAAACACTGGATTAGTGATGACACCACTGCAGGCTAATAAGTGGCTTGTCGTTTTCTGTGATGAGATCAATCTGCCCGAAGCAGATAAGTATGGAACCTAAACCGTCATTACCTTTTTAAGACAAATAACAGAACAAAATGGCTTCTGGCGCTCCAGTGACAAGCAGTGGGTCCAGCTAGAACGTATCATGTTCGTCGGTGCCTGTAACCCGCCAACAGACTCAGGCAGAGTCGTCCTCAGCGATAGATTTTTGAGACACGCACCATTAATATTTGTAGACTTCCCGGGACCAGAATCTCTTAAGTAGATTTATGGCACTTTTAATAGAGCCATGCTAAAGAGAGTACCTCATCTGAGACAGTACGGCGACGCTGTAACAGATGCAATGGTCGACTTCTACACTTTATCGCAGCAGCATTTCACCGCAGATATGCAGCCTCACTATATCTACTCGCCAAGAGAACTCACCAGGTGGAAGTATGCGATGAATGAGGCTCTAGAACCGCTTGAAACGGTTGAAGACCTTGTGAGACTCTATGTGCACGAGGGCTTGAGACTTTTTGAGGACAGATTGGTCTATCAGCACGAGAAAGACTGGTGTAATCAAACTATCGACGCATGTGCTAAGAGATGGTTTCCTAATGCCAACTTGACGAAGGCGTTGGAGCGTCCGATATACTTTACAACCTATTTGCACAAGAACTACGTCTCGGTAGGCCAGGATGAACTTAAAGATTATATCGAAGCACGTCTAAAGTAATTTTACGAGGAGGTGCTCGATGTACCATTAGTAGTATTTGACTCGGTCCTGGATCACATTTTAAGAATCGATAGAGTTCTTAAACAGCCCCTTGGTCACTTACTTTTGGTTGGTGCGTCTGGTGTCGGTAAGACAACCCTGACTAGGTTTGTCTCATGGATAAATGATCTTGAGGTATTTTAGATAAAAGCTGGCCGCAACTACAGCGTCTACGACTTTGACGAGGACCTGCGCAAGGTTATGAGGTAAGCCGGAGTCGAGCGAAAAAAAATCTGCTTTATCTTTGATGAGTCAAATGTGTTGGGCCCTGCTTTCCTCGAGAGAATGAATGCCTTGTTGGCAGGAGGTGAGGTGCCTGGCCTTTTCGATGGTGAAGACTACATGAAACTAATAGCTGCGTGCAAGGAGGAAGCCCGCAAGAACAATAAGATGTTAGAGACCGATGACGATATCTACCGCTAGTTTACCAAAGATGTCTAAAGAAATTTGCATGTCGCATTCACCATGAATCCAGCCAATGCAGATTTCAGTAATAGGTCAGCGTCCTCACCAGCCCTCTTCAATCGTTGCGTCATCGACTGGTTCGGTGATTGGGCGGATGACGGCTTGCTGCAAGTAGCAAAAGAGTTCATCAGATTTACGGACATTCACCCACAAAGCTTCAGCAAGGATATCTCGGCTCCACCAGCTGAGCCAGGCCAGAAACGCAGTGATCCAAAGACAGAGCTCCTCTCTTAGTGTATTGTCGATATGCACATCTCTGTAAGAGATCTGAATCTCAAGCTGTCCAAGTCGGCCAAAAAATTCAACTTTATCACACCGAGAGACTTCTTAAACTTTATTAAGCAATTCATTGCACTGTAGTCCGAGAAGAAAGGTAACCTTGAAGAGTTATAGAATCACCTACAGGTCGGTATCACAAAGCTGAAGAATACGGAGCAGTCTGTGGCTGAGCTGAGCCAGAAACTGAAATCGTACGACATACAGCTCAAAGACAAAAAGAATCAGGTTAATAATAAGATGGGCTCGCTGACATAGGCGAGTCAAAAAGTCACCTAGAAGAAAGAGCTTGCCCAAAAGCAGAAGATTGAGTTGCAGATAAAGTCGAAAGAAGCCGCTGAAAACAAGCTGGTCTGTGAAACGAAGTTAGAAAAGGCAGAACCGGCGCTTATTGATGCCCAGAACGCTGTTCAGGGCGTTACTAAGGGCAACATCGACGAAATTAAGAATTTCGCAAATCCGCCCGCAGCGGTAAAGCTAGCTCTCGAGCCAGTCATATCTTTGCTTTTAAACTTGACTAAAGCACCGGATTGGGCTGTGATAAAGGCCGAGGTGAAGAAGGATAAGTTTAAAGAGAGCATTCTCAGTTTCAAAAAGGAGTCCATTAGCACCAGAACTAAAAACTTCATCGTTTAGACCTACCTTAAGGATGAGACTGTCTATGATGTCACCAAGTTCATGAATGCATCCAAAGCGGCTGGTCCTCTTGCCAAATGGCTCAAGTCGATCATTGAATTTGCGGATATCTATGAGTAAATTGCGCCGATGAGGGCCGAAGTTGAAAGACTGATTTAAGAGTAGGCTGATATGGAACAAGGCTTGCAAGCCGTTGAGTAAGAAATTGAAGACCTCTAAAAGAATTTCGATGAAATGCAACAGGAATTCCAACAGTTAGTCACTGAGCTTACGAAAACAGAGGAAGAGCAAAAAACTGTTAAGAATAAGGTCGAAAAATCTGATACGCTGGTTAAGAACTTGAGCTCGGAGTTGACGCGTTGGGAGCGTTCATCCCTGAACTTCAAGGATGACATGGCGTCACTGGCTGGTGATGTTTTGCTATCGTCGGGTATCCTCACTTACATCGGCTTCTTTGACCACTATTAGCGTTAAAATTTGCAAAGTGACTGGAAGGACGCCATCGAGAAAATTAACCTCAAGATGTCTCAGACTCTGTCGTTTATTGAGTTCCTATCTAAACCACAAGAACGTCTTTTGTGGCAGTCATAAGAGCTGCCGAATGATGATCTGTGTGTCACCAATGCCATCATTATGAAGCGATATATCAGATACCCGCTTGTGATCGATCCTTCAGATCAAGCCTTGAAATATATCATGACACACTACAAGGACAAAAAGATCCAGAAAACCTCGTTTGCTGATGTTGATTTCTTAGCAAGGATCAGTGAAGGTCTTTAGTACGGTGTGCCCGTCCTGGTTTAAGACGTTGAGAAGATAGACCCCGTCATGAACTCAGTGCTAAACAAAGAAGTGCAGAAGGTCGGTGGTCGTCTTGTGATGTAGGTCGGCGACAAAGAGATCGCCTGTAATGGTGAGCTAACTTTGTTCATGTTCACAAGAGATGCCAACGCTAAATTCACACCTGATCTTTGCTCACGAGTCACTTTCGTCAATTTCACAGTGACACCTTCGAGTCTTATGAGCCAGTGCCTCAATATCTACCTAAAGAATGAGCGTGAAGAAGTTGAATAAAAGCGGACGGGATTACTGAAACTCCAGGGCGAGTTTAAAGAGAAATTGAGACATCTAGAGGAAACTTTATTGGATGCTTTGAATAAGGCTGAGGGTGAAATCTTAGAAAATGACGCACTGATCAAAACTTTAGAATCCTTAAAGAAAGAGTCGGCTTTGATCGCTATAGAAGTAGCTAAAACCGATGAAACACTGGAGGAAATTGAACTTGTTAGCAATGAGTATGCACCACTGAGCACGATGACAACAAGGATTTTCTTCTCGCTGGAGTCGCTGTCGAACGTGCACTACTTGTATTAATACTCGCTGCAGCAGTTTATGGATTCAGTCTTCCACGTGCTGAAGCACAACGAAGAGTTAAAAGCTGTGCCGAAAACCCAACCGTAGAACAGATTGAAAGTCATTATGCAGCAGCTGTACCTGTACATCAATCAGACTGTGGGTTAAGGATTACTTTAAGAGCACTAGATGCTGTTCACGCTGAGACTTGCGTAGATCAAGCTGGCGGAGGAGCCGATCTGTGAACAGCTATTCGAACTATTTTTAAAGCCGTCCTCAGTGATGGAAGCACGAGTTTTACCACAAAAGCTACTGGATGGAAGAATAACCAAATCCCAAATCGCAGCTCTCGAAGAGTTAACCTTCCTGAAACACTTCCCTAATTTGGCTGAGCATCTCCAGGAGCAAGAGGATAGGTGGATCGCCATGTTTGACCATGCTCTCGCTGAGACGGTCGTCCCTGAGCCATGGATGAGCGGTGATGATGTCTCTGTCAGCAATTAGACAGCAAGACTCTTAAAGAAGCTGATCGTGATAAAGATTTTGAGACCGGATCGCCTGCTATCGTGCGTCACACAGTTCTTGCAGTAGGCTTTGGGCAATGAGATCACTAGCATTAATTAAGTGGACTTGCTAGAGTTTGCTGGCGCTAAAATCAGCCCCAAAAACCCAATCATGCTCGTGTCAGCCCCTGGTTTCGACGCAAGTTACAAAGTGGAGATGTTGGCGAAACAGGTCAACAAGAAGTACGTGGCTATCGCTATCGGGTCGCCCGAAGCGTTTGGTCTGGTCGATTAAGCTTTACGCAACGCTGCCAAATCTGGCTCGTGGGTACTCTGTAAGAATGTTCATTTGGCGCCTGCATGGCTCGCTGAGTTAGAAAAGAAGATCTACAATATGACGCTAGACCAAAACTTCCGTCTCTTCATGACTATGGAAAATAATCCCAAAGTACCGTCAACTTTGCTAAGAGTCTCACACGTGCTGGTTTTCGAGCCACCAAGCGGCATCAAAGCTGCTTTGGTCCGCTCCTACGCTCAGACCATCACTCAGGAGAGGACAGAGCGTGAACCGATCGAGAGAAAGCGACTTCATTTCTTGGTTAGTTGGTTCAATGCCGTCGTTTAGGAGAGACTGAGATATACACCGATCGGGTGGTCTAAATTCTACGAATTCAATGAGTCTGATATGAGATGCACCCTGGACTGCATCGACGAATGGGTTGACAGTATGGGAAAGAATCGCACGAACATTGACCCGGATAAGATTCCGTGGGATGCCTTGAGGACCCTTATTGCACAGTCAGTCTTCGGAGGCAAGATTGATAATGACTTCGACAACAAGATCTTGCAGTCGCTAGTTGATTAGTTCTTCCGGCCCCAGTCCTTCAATACAGACTTCCAGCTGTTTTAGGCAGCTGTCGGTTCAGACGAGCAGGTCCTATCCGTACCTGACAACTGCAAGAGCCACAAAGATTTCTCTAAGTGGGTCAAGGAGATTAACTTCATTGAGACGCCATCGTGGAGTGGTCTACCTAACAATGTCGAAAAGATTGTGAGGCAGAGGCAGGGAACCAAACTTGTTACGAATATTAAGTTGATTTAGGGGACGGGAGACGACT
>Ga0194118_10005511_pt1 | contig 13171 bp, 6 predicted proteins | sample TA2MahsurfametaG_2_FD_148662 | JGI IMG/M metagenome (GOLD analysis project Ga0194118, IMG submission 148662) | Freshwater microbial communities from Lake Tanganyika, Tanzania - TA2015013 Mahale N5 surface | ecosystem: Environmental > Aquatic > Freshwater > Lake | place: Tanzania: Lake Tanganyika...
TTGCCCTAGGTTCGAACGATTCGGAATTTCCGAATAGTTGCCCCCGCCGCCAGTTCCCCGTCGGCGTAAATGCCTTTCAGGTGCTCGTTCACGGTCGGCACGGTGACTTGGAACAGCTCGGAAATGAGCGCCTGCGCCAGCCACAAGGTTTCGTTCTCAAACCGGCACGGGATGCGGGTGCGACCATCCTCCGTCTGGTAGAGGATGATTTCGGAATTGGGCAATGGTTCGTCGCTCATGGGTTCAGCCTCCTTTCGATGGGTGTTGAACTGACAAGCGGTTTTCTTCCGGCAGGAGCTTGTGAAGGGGTTCCGTGGGACCAGGCTTGCGATCCTGGAGACCCCGCCCGAGACGGACCCTCTGCTGCCAGCGGGTGATGCGGCGGTACTGGATCATGAGGATCGAGCACGAGCGCCGCACCGACACGCCATTCTGCAGGGAGGAATCGATCACCGAGAGGATCTCCAGTTTGGTCTCAGCCTTGAGCCGTTGAGCGGCTATCGCCCCGACGAAACCCCATTGGTTTTTTTTCGCAGTATGGTCAGTTCGACCGCCATGTCAGCGAGGGCTCGTTCCTTTTCCAACAGCTCCTGTTTGAGGGCCTCGCATTGAGCCGAGGGCACCATCTCGGCCTTCCTGCCGGGTTTGGCGCTTAGCCGCACCAGTGCGCCCTCCTTGACCTGCTGGCGGATGCGGGCCAGATCGGTCGAGAAGAGGCCTTCCCGGCGCAGGAGCTCGCCAACGGGTTTGTCGGTGGACTGCGCCTCCAGATAGATCTGGAATTTCTTCTCGGCGCTGAGGAAGCGGCGTTTCTTCGGGCCCGATTCGGGCGTGTCGGATGGATGGTCGTTGGTCATGTCGTGGGTGGGTGTTGTGACCGCCTCAGGCGGGGGGATGGTTCCGGTCGCCCTCCGGGCTCCCTTCACCATCCCCCCGCCTGCCACCTCGCAGCGTATTGGATCTCTCTTGTCAGGTCACGGACTCAGCAACGGCGCGATGGTGATGCCATTTAGCGCCAGCATCGTAGGGTGAGTGTTTCCCTGCGGGCCCTGGACAATCAGCCCCCCCCCAAGGGATCCCTTTCCCGCGGCCCGGACCGTCCCCACGGGGTAGGGGTGGGAGGGGGTGAATTCCCGCGATTGGGTCGCGAGGGACCCACGCCTCAAATCCTAGCCGCAAAATTTGGGTAGGATGCGCTTTACGAGGGCCGCGAGTTGGATCGGACGTGACCGAAACCCCGATTCGTCACTTCCATCTCTCTGCCCTGGTCGCGCGAGGACGGCTTTTTCGGGCTGCGCGCTCGAAACTGGCCAAGCGATTTCGAGTTGCTGTTTGCAATTGACAGGAATCCGGCATTTCAATAATCTGAATAAGTTCCCCTCCGGTACTCACCGATCCAAGCGCACTCGTTTTGTGCCCATATGAATCCCATCAACCACCGACCCCGAGTTTACTATCGCCGATCACTCGCCAGAATGCTTGTGGCCCTCTCGCTTGGAGCCGCGATCTCATCCGCGTATGCCGGTTCCAAGGGGGAGATCACCGTGCGTCATCGCGGCGACGCGAGGATCACGGTAGACGGCGACATCAGCGACTGGCCGCTCGACAAATTCACGACCGTCGCGCAGCAGCCGCTGTTCCCACAGGGCCAGCAAGCCGATACCACCCTTGCCAAGGGCGATCACCTCGTTTTCGACAAGGCTCGCATTGGCCGCTTCAACGGAACCGGTGAGAGCGCGTTTTCAGCGGGCGACTCCGATTTTGGTTCCTCGATCTATTTCGCCTACGATGCCAAGTTCCTGTATCTGCTAGCCGTCACCATCGACGACACCCTCCGGGACGATCGCGACGCGTCGGAGTTCGGTTCCACCGGCTTTTTCAATGATGGCTTCGAGTTTTTTCTGGATACCAAAGGAGACAGCACGGACTGCATTTCCGACGACGGATTTCCGGCCGTGGATAAGACCGAACCGAACGTGGATGACTTCCAAGTCACGGTATCGCTCAATTCGAAGTTCAAGCCGACAGGGTCACCTGCCAATGTTTTGGGCGCCCGTCAGACGATCGAGCGCGGCGGCAATCCCGACTTGATTGGCACCGACAAAGGCGGCCCGGGAGGCATCTACCGCGACCAGTTGGATGCCCTCGCCGGACCTGACATCGCGGCAAAAAGCTATGCCGATCTTCGAGCCGCCGGTGCCAGGAATCCGGAAATCGCCGCAAAGCCCGGCGTGAAATTCACGGGATACGCTGTTGAAATGCGCATTCCGCTGCGCGGACGGATTCCAAACATGATCGCCGATCACTCTATGGGCTTTGAACTCTTCTGGCGTGACGTCGACAAAATCACCGATGACCCCGAGGGCAAGGATGCCGGGGCGGGTGGCGGCGATATTAGCTGGGCCACATGGGCGCAAAGCACGGAAGTTCCCTGCGCCGAGTCCGTGAAGGCGCTCTTCAACTCGGCCAACTGGGGCAAGCTCGTCTTCGATTCAAGCAATCCATTGGTTCCCGTCCCGGCCGGAAAGCCCAACATCCTATTCGTGACATCGAATGGGGCGAACATGGCCAACGCGGACGCGGACCTGGTGGAACTCATCGAAGCTCACGGATTCGGCGTTACTCCCTTCACCGCCAACGGCAGCACTCCCGAGGGACTTCGCGCCGCGGCGGAAGGCAAGGCCGCCGTTTTCATTTCGGAGACCATCGGGTCGACCTCGGTCCTCGAGCCGCCAGGAACCGGTACCGGTGTGTTCAGTTTGAAGGATTCGAATGTTCCCGTCGTGTCCGCGGAGGCGTACATGTATGACAACGCGGGTTGGGTGAAGCTCCCGGACGACTGGGAATCAGCCAATGGGCGAAACGATTTCGCTGGCTGGGGTAATTCCGGACGCTCCGATCTCGCGGACACAGCCATCCAGAACGGAAGAGACTCGTTGTTCATCCGCAAGGCGGACCATCCCATCGCCAAAGGCTTCGCCGCGCAGGTCAAAGTCTATCACGACCTCTACAGCCTGAATTTCGGGTTGCCATCACCGGATGCGGATGTCGTCGCTTCCATCCAAGGCGACGGGACGTATCCCACGATCTTCGTCTATGAGAAGGGCGACAAGCTCGTGGACGGATCCACCGCACCCAACAAACGGATTGGACTATTCCTGGGACAGAACGCGGCGCCGGATTTCAACACTCCCTTGGCGTCGACCAATCTGACTTCGGATGGAATGGCGTTGATGATTAGCGCGATCGCCTACGCCGCGGGGGTGACCAGCAGCGACGGCTTGATCAAATCCGTCACCGCCACCGGCGGCGACGCGGCACCCGACGTTGTTTTTACGGGCCAGACGTATACCGACAACGCCGGTGCCAGCGTCGTTTTGCGGCACTACGGCGAGGAAGCCTTCGCGTTCATCGATCGTCTGCACCAGTGGAACGGCGCGACGGCAGACCTGCCCTTGCCTTGGTATCTCGAAGGGCGGCCTTATGTCATCACTCGGAACAACAACCGGGACAACGCCGATCTGAAGATCAAGATCGACCTGTCCGGTCCCGGGACGATCTATCTCTTAGTCGACAACCGAGTCGGAAAGACGGATCCGGCCGACGCCTCCACCCCGCCCAACGTAGGACCTGGCGCTCCCAATATGGCTTGGGTGTCGACCGAGAACGGTTGGTTCCCGGTCAAGACAGGTTATAACCGGACCTCGGACAACACGAAACCCGATGAAGTGGGTTACGACGAGAACGGTGTGGCCACGGTGGGGCCCGGGGTCGACATCAACCAGTATGGTTCCGTCTTCGCGAAGCGCCTGAGCGCGGCGGGATCGGTGGAATTGGCCGCGCAATTGCAGGGTCGCAACATGTATGGCGCCGTGGTCTCGAAGGATGCCCCTCCCGGTGGAACATCCGTGCAGCCGCCGGTCGAGAAGATCCAAATCGTCTCGATCAAGTCGGCCGGCGGGAAAGTCACGGTGACATGGACCGGTGGTGCCAGCCCGTTCAAGGTTCAAAAGAAGGCCAACCTGTCCGACGCCAACTGGACCGACGTTTCGACGGTGTCGACACGTTCCGCGGAGGTCACCGCGGATGGCGCAAGTGTGTTCATCCGAGTGGCCGGCCCGTAGTGATAATCCCCTAACCGGAAGTTCCATCGCGGCAGCGGCCCGACGTCAGCAAATGGCGTAGGGCCTTGTTGGCGTTCGGATTCGGTCCTTTGTTTGGGGTGACGCGCATTTCTCTGGAGCCGTGAAACGTTTTCGCTGGCCCTACTCGGCGCGGGGCTGCTGCCTCGGTGACGGCGGAATTCCAACGGTGCGCGGATCTCCCAAGTCGCCTTAGCGGCGGGTGAGCACACTCCTCCTGCCTGACCCGGACGCCGAGCGCACGACGGGTCTGCCGGACGGTTACCGTCGATCGACATTTCAGGTTTCCGTCCAATCGTCCCTTTTCCATCGCACAAATATGGACTGTATCTACGGGTGTTCCCGGTTGATCTCGGTGGTTTCGGGGCCTACGGCGATTGTCTCCATACGTCCGCCTGTCCATTGGATTTCAATCGCCTTCGGGGATTTGTGGCAGCCAAGGATGAGTGTGGTGCTGTTTTGAGACCAATGGCCTGAACCTAGCCCAATCAGATGTGACGGCCCGCGCGTATCATCCAAGTAGGTCACCCGGACGCGGGTGCCGATGGATCGGGGATTTGCAGGGGAACCATTCAAGTGCAGTCGAATGCCGCGCTTTGGACTCCGATTGCGAAACAAAAGTGTTTCACCGCCATTTTGCGCAGCCACCACATCGTACCGTCCGTCACGATCAAAGTCGGCAATTGCCAGCCCACGCCCCTCGCCGGACAAAGCGAGGCCGGATTCGCGGATCCCAACAGGGTGAAGTATCCCGGAGCCATCACCCTTCAGCCACAACAACGAGCCGGCGTCCTGCCGGGATTCTCCTGGGGCGGTGCCATGAAAATTCTGACTGATAACTAGATCGGTATTGCCGTCCGCGTCGATGTCGCCGGCAGCCAACCCGAACACGGGTGCCCATTGAACAATGTCGGGAAGTGGTAGCCCCTCCAGATGGTCTCCACGATTCAGGAGGACAATCGAGTCGAGTACCGAAGCTTCGGCGAATCGGGTGGCAACAAGTTCCGGGAGGGAGAATAGCCGATCCGGCGCCTCCCGGGCGAAGGTGCCAAACGTGGGAAACGATTCGGCGACGGACGGAAGGATGGTTGCCAAGGTAGCTCGATCGCGTGCGGGAATCCGGCGGCCACCTGTAGATGGGCCGGACAGTAGTTCGACGAGGACAGACGAACGGGCGGGCGCAGGATCGTACCCTAGCAGAATCCGATGATCCGCCCGAGCGTCGTTCCTGCCCCAATTTCCGGCCGCAAGATCCAGGTGTCCGTCGTTGTCGAAGTCGGCGGTCACAATCGAGTTCCACCAACCCGTGAGTTGCGAGAGGGGAAGTTGATTGGTCGATGAGCCGCGGCGCAGGCGCACTCGCGGATTCCACGTGGAGATTCCAGTGCTGGAGACTTTCTGAATCGCGATGGGTCCCCAGTCTGCGGCTGTTACCAACTCAGGTTGTCCGTCATCATTCAAATCCGTGAAAATTGCTCCGGCCACCATGTGACGATTGGTGGAGCTGATTTGCCATCGGGGTTCATGAAGGAAGGTGCCAGCCTCGTTACGGAGCAAGAGGGAATCGGGCGGGAGTGGAAACCGGCCGGGTGTGTGGCGGCCGCCTACGAAAAGGTCAAGATCACCGTCTCCGTCGACGTCCGACATCGTCATGGGGCCGGCCGAAAAATTCACAGCGGACATGCCCGGAGTGATGACACCTGTGTTCATCGAGAATCGCAGCATGGCTGGGACGTTAGTGGTTGATTCGTGGATTCGGGAGACACCCAGAAGTAGCGAAGAAGAAGAAGGGTCGGGTTGCCAGGCCAGAATGGTGGACAAATCTGGGGCCGGAAGACTTCCGAGAGGTGCGGCGCGCTGTCGAACAAAACCGCCTTTGCCGTCATTGCGAAAAACGCCCGGAGCCGCGCCGCGGCCGGAGCCTACAAGGAGATCCTCCCATCCATCACCATTAAAATCGAACCAAGCTACACCCGGGCCCAATGAGCCAAGCCTACGGGGAAGCAGGGATTGAAGGGTGAAATCACCGGTGTCGTCCTGATAATGCCGATGATTCAGCGTTGAGCTGATGTTTTCGAAAACGGGGGGAAGACGAGTGGATTCTGGGTCCGCCTCAAGCGTGGCTTCGGAAGTGGTTTCATCGATTAGATAGATATGGTTGGGCAGCGCGTTTGTGATCCGGGTGACTTGGCGATTCCGCCACGTGACGGAGATGGAAATGGGGCCCCCACGGTGACCTGCAGCGAATGTTCGGATTGGATCGTCACCCGAAAGGTATCGGCCGCCGGCAATCATTTCGTGGGACTGCTCGGGCAGACCCGGTGCGGAGACGCGGATGACTGCACCGATGCCGCGGGTGTTGGGGGTGTTGCCTGCGAGGCGGATGGCAACACGTGGGCGTGCGCTCGTGTTTTGAAGGATCAATGGCGGGTCATTGATGCAGGATACGATCACATCGAGGTCACCGTCGTTGTCGAGATCCGCGGTGGCGATTCCATGCGAAACGTTCCGCGAATCAAAACCCCATGCCTGTCCGCGGTCTTCGAAAGTGCAATCGCCTCGGTTTCGAAACGCGGCATTCGGTGTGTCGAGACGCGGGAAAAGTTTGCGGGCGAGGAGTTCCTCCCGCGGTGAGGCTGCGCTGGTCCGTTTCGCGTTTTCGAGCTCGCGCATAACGTCTATATTCTGGGCATCCCGCCAATGGCCGGTCGAAATCAAGAGGTCATCGAAGCCATCGAGATCGACGTCGAGAAAAACGGGACACCACGACCAGTCCGATGCGTCGACGCGCGCGAAACGGGCAAGTTCAGCGAAGGAACCATCGCCGCGCTGGATGAAGAGCGTGTTTCGGGGCGATTGCGGGCGTAGGCCCTGTTGTTGTCGCACCTGCGAAAAGGCGCTCATTTCCAAGACTTGGACGTGTCGGTTTGTCCAGTCGCGCGCAAGCATGTCCGCAACAAAACAATCCGTGAGGCCGTCGCGGTTCACGTCGGCAAAGTCTACCCCCATGGAAAACAAACTGGTCTGGCGAATGAGATTGCCGGAAGCGGCACGGAAACGTCCGTGCCCATCATTGATCCAAATCCGGTCTGGCGACTGAAAATCGTTGCAGACATAGAGATCCGGATGTCCATCCCGGTTGATATCGTGGAACATCGCAGACAACCCCCAGTCATAGGGGACGGCGGCGGGCTTTCCGGATTCATCGAGGAAGTCACCGCCGGTCCAGTCGATGGGTTTGAACCGTCCAGAGCCGAGATTTCGGAAGAGCACATCGGGTTCGCCGTTCTCCATCACACCATTGGCTTGATCGAAGGTGAATCGCCCGGCCATTTCCGCTGAACTAGAAGGAATGCCATTGACGGCAAGCAGGCGGGAAACACCATTCGTGACACCCATTTTGAATCGTATGCCCGGCATGTCGCGCATGGTGTCATTGCGATAATTGACAATGTAAACATCCAGCAATCCGTCTCCATCAATGTCGGCCAGCGCAAGTGAGGAACTCCCTCGGCGGGATTCGAGTCCGGAGCCGGCGGTGGCCTCGGTGAAGGAAGCGCGTCCGTCGTTCAGGAAGAGCCGGGTGCCGCGAGCTATGGCATTGACGAGTAGGTCGAGGTCGCCGTCGCCGTCGATGTCCGCCAGCGCAGCGCCGGTGGAAGCCTGGTCTTCGCATGCGGTACGGGACTGGGCCGTGATGTCCTCGAACCGCCATCCACCAAGATTTCGAAAAAGGGCGTTGGCATTGTCCAATCCGCAGAAATAGAGATCGGTGAAGCCGTCACCATCGACATCGCCAGCCGCGACCCCAGATCCATTGAGGTAGATCTGGTTGGTGAGTGAACGTTCGTTGGCAATGGAATTTGTGAAGCGGATCCCGGTCAGGAGCGGGGGTAGGCTTTCGAAACCTTCGCGATTGGAGGGAGCGATGCCGACGCGGGCCGCGCGATGTCCCCCAAACGATTCCCAAGAGAGTTCCGCGGCCAGCGGTCGCAGTGACATGCAGACAAGCAGAAACAGAGTTACGGTGCGCGAGTACATGAGTCAATGCCTCCAGATCCCCCATGTTCGCCTCGTATCAGCTTCCTGTCCGTCGATGCAGTGCTTTGCCTCCGACTTCCTTCAGATCCCGCCTCGCGGCGGATACCCTTGTCGTGCAGCTATGCAGTTCCCCTTGTCGGGCCTGCTGGGGACGCTCACCCGTTGGAGAGTACGCCCTGCCGGGCGCATACGAAAGGGCGGACACCGAATTGGTGTCCACCACTTGTCCGAAACACGATGGCGACCGCGACCGGCTTATTGTCGCAACCGGAAGAACTTCGAATTGGCCTGTGCGGCAGGCAACGTGAAGGTCCCGCCAGCAGGAGCGGGCGTGACATCCGTCCACTTCGCTGGCGAGAGGCTGTCCGTGGACTGCAAGGTGCCGGAACCAACCCAGCGAATCGTGACATTGCCGCCGCTTGCGGTGAAGTCAGTGAAACGGCCGACGCTCGGAACCGATCCGCCGGTAATCAGCGCATTATCGAAGAACGCCCTCGTGACGTTTCTGGTTTCGTCGGCGTAGGCTCCAATGCCGAACGTGAGGTTCGAAGTGTGGGCAAATCGAATCTCGGCACCAAAGACACCGTCGAGGAAGAGCTTCACGGTGGTTCCGTTCGCGACAACTTTGATGCGGTGTTTTTTCTGGTTGTCGAAGGTCCCGCCGTCGAAAGCCGCGATGTTAGCAGCATTGCCAGTGGGGTTGTCATCGGCGGCGCCGGTCTGCTTGTTGTAGCCCCAACCAAAATTTCGGCCATCGTGCGCAACATGTTCCCCGAACAAGATGAAATTTCCACCCGGTTCACGCACCCAGACACCGGACCGCTGCTCAGCACTGGTGCCGGTGACAAGGTCAAACTCAAGCAGATTCCGGTCCACTTCAAACGTCGCTGGTTCGGTAGCCGACGCAGAATACTTGTTGGCCGTATTCAAGGCCAGACCAGGCCACAACGACGATTCCGCAATCACGTTAAATTTTACCTGCCCATTCTCGATGGAGATTTCGGATTCCGGGGTTGCGGTGCCCGATTCGAATGCCGTCTCATCCTTGATCCAGTAGGCGGCGTTGACCGAATTGCCGCTGAAATCGTCGGCAAGCAACACGCGGGGAACAGCAACGACCTCAACCGAAACAGAGCCAGACACACAGACACTCGGAGTGCTGGCGATTTCAAATACCGTCGAACCTAAGCCAGCGGGCTGGATCGCGATGCTGCGTGCATTGGGACCACCCGCGGCAAATTGCAGTGTCAGCACACCATTCACTGCTCCGGCCGGCACAGCCACTTCGGGATTCCGGCTGGTCACAGTCACCGTTACCGTGGCTGCGTCATTGAGAAGTTGCGGAATTGTTAGGTTAATCGACTTGCCCGAATCCGCAAGGGTTTGCGAGACGGATGCGGGCGAACTGGTGATGCAGGGAAGTACGTTCTCGACGCGGGCGTTGTCGAAGGTGGCGGTGATCGCGTCGCCTGTCGCGCGGGCGTAAGTGCCGATCTCAACATGAATGCCGGAACTGACCTCGAACGGGAACCGTCCGCCGGAAACATTATTGAGGAATACCTCCACGGATGAACCGTCGGCCACCATCTTTACGGCAAACTTGCCGACTTCCGCATCGAAGGCGTCAAAGGCACCAATGCTAACGCCGCCGCCCGTACGAGATCCAGGATTCACGTTCACAGACCACCCAGTCTCTCCAAAATTCTGGCCAAAGAAGACGAACTTAGAACGGTCCGCCGTGGTCAGAAATACTCCAGTGCGGCCCGCCGTGCCAGTGCTGGCGATCTCATTCCGATCCACGGTGACCATGAGGTTGAGATCGGGTGTCGCCTGAAATGATTTGACGGACTTCACCGATGCCCCACTCCAGAAGTCCGATTCGCCGGAGCCTTCTATCCGAAGGGCTCCGTCCGAAGCGGCGACTGTGTACGTCCCGGTGCCAACTTCGAATCCGGCGTTGTTGACCCGCCATTTTGCCGTGTCGAGAGCCCCGGCGAAAGAGTCCTCCAATTGCACACCGGGTCCGGAAATGATCGCAACCGATAGGGACGTGGTGCTTGCAACGTCGCCTTCGACGCCGAACTGCGTGCCACCAAGTGACACGCCACGGACGCGGAAGGACTGCGTGTTGGGTGCCCCCGCGGCAAACGTGAGGTTGAGTCGTCCTTCGGTTCCGCCATCCGGAACTGCGATCGCCGGATCAGCGCTGACGATGCGGACGTTCACCGGTGCCGTGGCGTTTAGGCCTGCAGGAATCTTCACCGTGATTGGCGGACTGGTGGTGCCGACCCGGGCACTTGCCGAGCGCGGGCTGAATCCCGCGCCGCCTGCGGATTCAATCTTGATATTGTCCCAGACGGTACCAGCCGTGTCGTTGTTGGCGCGGGCATAGCTGCCGAATTGGATGACCACGGGTGAGAATGGGAACTTCACCTCGGCTCCCTGGTTGCCATCGAGCAGCAACTTCACCGTCTTGCCATCTGCGATAAGGCTCATTCGGTGCAATCCGCCGTCATCGAACGTAACGCCGTTGAATGCGGCAATATCCGTGCCGCCACCCGTTGGCACATCACCATCCTCGCCAATCTTCCGGTTAAATCTCCAACCGCCTTCACCGCGTACATCTGCAAACAGAACGTACCGGGTCATGGTTTCATCCATGATCCAAAGCGCGCTGCGGGATGCGCTTCCCTTGCCTGATTCCCGGACACGGTCAATCGACACAGTCAGGGTGGATTCCTCAGAAGCCTCAAACTTGGGAACCACACGGAGCGTCGCGCCGGACCACCATTGCTGGGTCGTCGTACCCGTAAACTCGACCGTTCCATTTTGCGCCACGCCCTTGATGTCTCCCTTGCCGCCCTCGAAGAAGGGCGAATCCGCCTGATATTGCGCCGGGTCGAGCGTGTTGGACTTGAAGTCATCCTGAAACACAATGCTGCTCTGTCGGACGATGGTCTCGATCTTTATGTTGTCCCACTTCGTCGACGCCGTGTCGTTGTTCGCGCGGGCATAGCTGCCAAAGTGGAATGTTACCTTCGATACCGGGAATTTCACCTCGGCACCAACGACCCCATCAAGCAACAGCTTCACGGTCTTTCCGTTGGCTATGAGACTCATCTTTTTGTTTCCACCGTTGTCGAAACTGCCGCCATTGAAGGAAGCGATGTCCGTGCCACTGCCCGTCGGCACGTCGCCATTTTCACCGATCTTACGGTTGTAGCGCCAGCCGCCCTCGCCGCGGACGTCAGCGAACAAGACGTATTTCGATTTGGCTTCATCAAGAATCCACAGCGCGCTGCGGGAGGCAGTTCCAACCCCCGCTTCGGCCACGCGGTCGATTGTGAGTTTCACCGGAGTCTCCTCGGTGGCATTGAATGATGGAACCACCCGAAGCGTGGCCCCTGACCACCATTGCTGCGCGGTGGTGCCAATAAACTCAACCATCCCGTTTTGCGCCTCCGCATGGATGTCACCCTTGCCACCCTCAAAGAACGGGGCGTCGGGCTGGAACTTCGCGGCATTGATCCCATCCGTGAAATCATCTGAGAAAACCACGCTGGTCGGCTTGGTGACTTCAATCTTGAGATTGTCCCACTTTGTGGATGCCGTGTCATTGTTCGCACGGGCGTAGCTGCCAAATTGAAATATCACCTTGTTGAACGGAAACTTCACTTCAGCGCCCACCACACCATTCAATGTCAGCTTCACCGTCTTTCCATCCGCAACGATCCCCATACGATGTAGAAGTCCGTTGTCGAAACTGCCGCCATTGAAGGGAGCGATGTCGGTGCCACTTCCCGTCGGCACATCGCCGTTCTCACCGATTTTGCGATTGAACCTCCAACCGCCCTCGGCGCGCACATCGGCAAACAAAACATATCGGGTTTTCGTCTCGTCCAGAATCCACAGGGCACTGCGTGAAGCGGAGCCCACGCCCGCCTCGGCCACGCGGTCGATGGAGAGTGAAACCGGCGAAGACTCGGAGGCATTGAACGTCTGGTTGACGCGGAGAGTTGCGCCTGACCACCATTGCTTGGTGGTGGTCCCGACAAACTCGATAACCCCACCACCCGCCTGGGCCTTGATGTCGCCGATCCCACCCTCAAAGAACGGCGCATCCGGCTGATATCTCGCGGGATCGATGGCGTTCGACGTGAAGTCGTCCTCAAAGACGACCGTTGAGATTTGAGCGGACATTCTTAGTCCACAGAAGAGAGCAAACACGGCGGCGAGCCATGTGCGCGGGAGGACAATGCGATGTTCAGTCTTCATATGATTACAGTTGTCTTTCCATTTTCCTGCCCCCAAGAGCTTCGCCTGACGTGACTTCACGGCACGACCGCAGCCGCCCGGAGTAGGCCGGACGAGGGGGTTTTCAGGACGGGGATTGGAGGGAGAGTTGACGTACAGTCACTGACGTCAATTCCAAACTTCAAAGATTTTCCACAGCCATTCCAGACTCCTGTCGCCTGATGAAGAAGCCCTTCCAGAAACCTGAACGACTAACGACCTACGCGAAACTGGCTCTCCGGATGAACTGGGGCGTCTCGGTCAGTACGCTCGGCGAGAATCGGAATTTAGCGAGCTGCGCCCATCGGAGTGGTGGAGGAGCCTGGACGCGTGGAGCCACAGCTGCTGGCGGATCTGTTCCGGCAACGGAGACCTCGACCAGAGCGACGACGACGAACCTGCCATCGTCATACAGGCAGCTGCCTAGGGGCGATTTGCGTGTGCCTTGAAGAGCTTGAGGCGAAGCGGTCGCTTGGTTCACGTTGGGCCTCGATGCGGTTCTGGTGGGTCAACCACAAGCAGACCTTCGCCGAGGAGGTTGGAGGCCATTACATCTGGTGCCCAAAGCACAAGAAGGATGGGGCCCGAAACCATTTCTACGAAACTCTCAGAGAGGTTCAGCGATGCGACCTCGTCTTCTCATTTGCCGACGCCCACCTGCAGGCAGTCGGCGCGGCAAAACTGCCCTGCTATTC
>Ga0194118_10005512_pt1 | contig 13168 bp, 11 predicted proteins | sample TA2MahsurfametaG_2_FD_148662 | JGI IMG/M metagenome (GOLD analysis project Ga0194118, IMG submission 148662) | Freshwater microbial communities from Lake Tanganyika, Tanzania - TA2015013 Mahale N5 surface | ecosystem: Environmental > Aquatic > Freshwater > Lake | place: Tanzania: Lake...
TTTCTCGACGAAACGAAATTTGGCATCCTTTTGCATGGCGGAACCAATTTTCGCCTCAAAGCGATAAAATTGCAATCCGGTATTGGCAATTAAGGATATGGAATCACGCAAACTCATTCGAATTATTATTTGATAGGTATAGGTATATACTTATAATTCACGTCATTTATAGCAGATTTGATCGCTAATTCCAAAGACGGAAACTCAAAATAATCCATTTCATCAATTTTTTTTTGTAAAACCTGCTGTCTTGATGAAATTGATTCCTTTGGGGCATTTTTTATATCCTTAATCACAGCTTCTTGTTGGACAACGAATTGCCTTTTCCAAGAAAACAGTATAACCAAATGGCTATAAAGCTGAGGATGCATAATTTGAAAGTCCTTATTGTCTATGTAATCGCTCATTAAAACTTCGATTGATGTCAAATCAGAAGCAGTTAGTTCTGTTTTATGAATCACCCTCAACAAAGGATCAAACCTTAGTTTAAAGGCAGTCCGGCTATCCCACTTTTTTATTTGAGTGGGTTGAAGAATTCCCTTGTAAGGATCAATAGTAAACTTAGAACCTGCCATGCTGTCCCCGTTACAAAGAATTTCATCAATTGCTTGTGAAATGAAAGTTTTATACTGTTTATTCTGATCAGATAAGACGTCTAAACTCTTTTGGACTTGCGATGATTTAGCCAAAAATTCGATTTGTTTCTCTTCTTCCTGTTTCAATTTTGCGCTCAAACCCTGATTAATTTTGCTTAACGTTTGAAGTGAATCAGTTTTCACGTTGATTTTTTCCATCAAAATTGCGTGAACTGGACTGCCCAAAAGAGCCACTTGCAGTTTCAATTCTTCGAGATTTTTGTTTACAGCTTCGAGTTTCCCGCGCAAATCGGCGTTATCCTTTTGAAGAGAAGAGATATTTTTTTGTAAGGTATCAGTCATCAATTTCAAAGCCCTAGTAGTATCCGTTTTGCCACCTAAAACATTAGTTTCAAAAAAGATGTTCGAATCGTATAGCCGATTTATTTCCATGGAATAAGCAAATGGATATTCCCACAAAACAATAAGCAACAATAAAAGAAAATATGCCTTAATATACCTGAATTTCATATCTTATTTAATTATAATTGCATACGGAGTATTTACTGTTGTAAACGCTAAACTTGTTATAGTATGCTGAGTATTGCCTAAGAGATACATCGCCACAAAGATTCTTTACTAATTCTTTAACATTTTCAGGTTCTTCATTTCTGTCGTAATAGTCAATTTTTTCAAATGCTTCATAATACTTTTTTTGATCGTCTAACGCGTTATCATATCCTCTCAAAATAGAAAGTACCCCTGAACAACTAAAATAAGTCTTAAAAGACTGAATTTGATCCTTCAATTTACTAAATTCCTGCGCATCATAAACACTCTTTATATACGGTCCAAGCTTTGATTGGAATCCCAAAATTTGATCGTACTTACGAATATCAGATACTGCACTACTCAAATTGGTTCGGCATTCAGGCTCTGAATATAATTTTAAAAGTTCGCTTTTGAGAATTGCGTAATTCGATTGGTTACAATTGTGCTTCCAATCTTCAAAGGCCCTCTGCAACGAAGAGGAATACGAAATATTGATTTTTTTTCGTAAACCTTCAAAGGTGTTTGTCTCAATAACACCTTCATCCAGGAGAAGATTTAAAACAACACTCATGTTGATAAAGGTGTCTTTAATTCCTGAATGCCAGGAAATTCGTTCAATGGAGTCCGAAAGACTGATAAGCGCCTTTGCCCTGGGGTCATTCACTTCTTCTAGCTTCTCTTCAGGGGGCAGACCGCCATCGATAAGGCTCCAATACGTTACTACGGCTACTGTAATCAACAAGACCACCAACAGGCCCAGTGAATTTTTACTCATTTTCTTCATGTTTTGGTAATCGTCTATTGTTGAATTTTCTTTTTTTTCCTTTAGTTAATTCATCATTTCCTCCCTGATTTTCAATCCCTTGATTATTGGGCCCTTGATTATTAGGCCCATTTTTATTGGGCCCTTGATTATTGGGCCCTTGATTATTAGGCCCTTGATTATTAGGCCCTGTTTTACTTTTATTAGACCCCTCGGGGGCGGTCGGTATGTCACTCGTAGCGGGTCTAGGAGTGGGGGAGGTAGGCCTCAAATTAACATAGAGCACATTGAGGGGAAAAGGCTTAGGATTATCTTCAATATATAAATCAATTGGATTTTTTTTATTTTTTTTAGGCGTTAAAGAGTCAGGGATTTCCTTGTCTAATTTTGACCATTTTAAGAAATCTCTATTGGCTTGGGTGACGTAGCCATCATCGGCCCCAAATTCCTTGAATTTTTTATCATCTTTTAATTTGAATTTGCCTTGAATCGAAAAGGAGTCAATCTTCCCATTGTAATAGTATACCAAAAGTGCAGTGTCTTTTTCCTTGATGTATCCTTTGTAAGTAATTTTGGATTTCGGGATATTTATATTTATCGGATTGTATTGATTAGCTAAGTTATCTATAAGACTATCCCGCTCTATAGTAGCCGGATCTCTCACTAGTTCTACCACCTTACTTGAATCTGATCCAGGGCCTATCGAATTCTTTTTTTGAAATAAAGCAATTATTTTATCACTGTAAGTAACTCCGGCAATTCCTGCAGACAGAATAACGAAAAAGATGAGGACAATAAACCAAGCGGGAACGTGGGGGGGGCTTGGGGGCTTAGGCCCAGGTAATTTACCGTTCCCGCCAGGAGGTTGAGGAGGTTTGAGTGGAGCTTGAGGAAAATCTACAGCCAATGGAATTCTTAAATCACAACCTGATACAGGATATTGTCTTCTACGATTTGCTTTGGACTCAAGAACCTCCACGATATCTCCATCGACAGCCAAAAATTGACTCCCAGTGACAGCATTACCATTTCTCTTGATTACAAAACGATTTGGATCAAACTGTCCTATAATCTGAACTTGAAAGGTTTTTTTGAAAGATTGAACCGCTGAAATCCCGGGAATTTGTTTCAAGGCCAAATTGTTACCGTCGTCAAAGAAAACTTTCTTGTAACCGGAGAAGGACGGCTGGTTTAGGATGGGCACAAGATCCTCTGATTTGGCATATTGATAATGCCCCAATTTATTACCTAACAACAATGAACCCTGATTGGCGGGCCTTGGCTGACCAGTCTTGATAACAATATCCAGCAATTGTTGAGCCGTAATCATGTTAGCCATCGCGTTGGCTTGCCTTTGTTTGTAAAACATCAGCATCTCGTCCAAAGCGCTTTTTAAATTCCCAAAAACGGCGCCAAGGGGTACCACCACCGAAAGGGCAATATAGGCTCTCCGTTGCACGTGATCAATTGCATTGGGATTGTAAATTGTAATTACCGACCTTTTGGCTATAATTTCAACAGAATAAAAGGGCTCTACTGTACTGTTGCAAATTTGCCTCATCTCATCGTTTAAACCCTCCATGACGGAAGCATCCACGTTGTGCGACAACCAATTGTTTCGGAATCCGTTGCGGACTCCCCAAACAAGAACCCCGATTAATTTTTCATCCATCATAGGTAAGGATTTATCCAAAAATTTTACGCCAACCAGAAATTGGCCTTGAAACAAAAGAATGGCTTTGAATACGAGCAGTTACATTGTGAGGCGATTCAGAATTAATTTCTACCAACAAATCTTTGAAACGAATTTTACCAATAGAATAAGGAATTACTGTAACCTTAAACTTGGATTGATTTTGAAATTTAAGCACCTTTTCTCTCAAATTATTCGAAAAATTCAAAAAAGGACCATCCATAAACGCTTTTGCATGTTCTTCTTTGGTTTGATCATCGGGAAACAAATCCGATTTGGTAACCAGTACATAGATCGCATCAGTATGACCCAAAGTTCCGAATCTGTCCAATAACTCCAAAACTGCTGGTAAAGTGCTTTCCTGGCGTGGACCCATTTGCACTTTGGAAGATTCCTGATGAATTTGATAATCAACCACAAAAAACAACAATTTACGATTCTTGTTGCTCAAGTAGTTTATCAATTTAGGAGGTAAATGCTCCATTCCTTTTTCATAGGCCTCCCGAAATTTTTCACCACTCATTTCCACGAAATTAAGTGGGTGTTTATGCGTTCCGTCGTTTAAATTTCGCAGTTCAATTGGGATGTAATTTATTCCATCTACTGCAGTTGACCAAGGCAAGATTCCATAACTAAAATCGTCAATCAATTGGTTACGGTATTTGGTGCCAATTAAATTGGTCATGTTTTCCATCAAAATGCCCTTCTCCCTGAAAAAATAAAAAAGTGATCCTAAAACGCAGGATTTACCCGAACCGGGCTGACCAAAAAAGAAAACATCCGTCCGATTAGGCTCAATTTCTGGCAAATTATCCCATTCTTCGAAGTCCAATTCCTGTCTATCGTAAAGTAGAATCTTGTTGTATTCCGTTTCTGAAATCGTTGTATTTGCCAACAGATCGCTTTTGCTAATTGTCTCTGTTAATATTAAATTTTTGATTTCATAGACATTATACTGATTATTTTCAATTTCACGGCAAAGCCTTAAAACTTCCTCCCTACTCTCATCAGGGGTTGGGGCGGGTCCACTTGAATGCTCAAAATGACTTTTGAGCGATCTTAACTTACGGCTTTCAAGGCCGTTTTCCGCCATTTCTTGGATTGAAATTTCACCTGATTCTACAAAAGATATTAGGTCTGATTCCGGAAGATCATTGATTGAAATCAACAATTGTTGTTTGGTAAGTTTATCCATTTGGGTAATTACTAAAGGTCAAAGGAGCCTGTGTTTAATTCTTGATTGCTTGTCCCTGCTTCGTTTGTATTCGGTAAATATTTTCCAGGAGGCATGGTCAGGACATAAGGCAAGATCAGCAAGAAAATCAAGAAGGCCACAGGTAAAAACAGCCAAATGGAAAGGTAATGCATAAATAATCCGCCAAAACTTGTTAAGGGCAATCGCAGTGTGGCTTGGCCAGAGTCGGGGTTTATTAAATTATCGCCCAGGGTTGCCGCTCTCTTTTGGGCTTGGGCATCCCATTCCCAAACAGGGAGGCCCGCTTCATGAAAACTTTTCGAAAAGGAAAGCACAGCACGAGCATTACTATCACATGCCCGTTCAATTGATTTTACTGCTCCTGCAACACGAATGCGGGACCAATTCTGCACGTAACCTAGGTCCGCTTTAATCTTTTTGGTGTTGCGTTTGAGCTGTTGATCTGTTTTGTCGAATTTGATCCTAACCCCTTCCTTCCAATTATCTATTACTGTTTGTTTGTTTGACCGGTCCAAGGTAGGCCATGTGGAATTCATGTTGAAAGGGGGTTTGGACGCTTCAGCTTCAATACTTTGTTTGGTGGAAGCGGCGGGTCTACTTAGGTAATCCGTTGCCATGCTACCCAGTCTTACTTCTTTGGAAAGCCTGTAACGCTCAAAGGCGTCTTTATAAGAAAGGGTCAGTAAATCGTTTTTGTTGTTGCGGTCTACAATATATTGGGTGAGCTCTTGCCTTGCATTAATTTCAACATTAAGTGCGTGATAACAAAATATGAAAGCAGGAATATTCAAAAGACCAAACAAAATCCAAGAGAAAATACTGAGGCTTGAAAATTTGTTTTTTGAGATTTCGTTTTTGCGTTTCATCAAAAACGATACCATAAAATACATAAGAATGCATAGCGTAAACGAAGCAGCCGCCGCAATCAATACTCCTCCGTTCATTATATAATTCACCCCGAGAAAGCTTAAGAGCAACAAAAACAGCAAACCAATTAATTGTAGAATATCTTTCATAAGTAATTTTTATTCACGGTTTCGGATCACGGTTTCGGATCACGGTTTCGGATCACGGTTTCGGCGAGGTTTTTCAAGGGATTGTTTTTTGCTTGGCTTTGGCTTTTCTCTTTTGGTTTTTGGCTTCTTGGTCTCTTCATGAGAGACTTTTTGGCGATTCTGTTTGAGGTCTTTATCTCCTGGCACGATAATTACAGGGACACCCGGCCTAATCGTTGCTCGAAGGCTAAGCAAATCCTCATTTTTCATTCGAATACAGCCATGTGATGCTCTGCTACCAATGAGATTCGGTAAATGTGTTCCGTGAATGCCTATTCCCACAAATTGTTTACCCGATGTAAAACTGAAGTCCGATGCGGAATTATGAAATAAATTCCCTGAATTTACCTGAAGACGTAAGAAATATGGCCCAAAAGAACCTTTGATGGGGCCCTTTCCGTCATCAAAATCAAAGGTCCATTCAGAAGATTCCTCTTCTGACTCAATGCGGAAAACGCCCTCTGGAGTTTTTTGGTCGCCCTTGATGATTTTATTACCGGGATTTAGGCCAGTACTAACGGCATAAGAAGCAAGCATTTGGGCGTCACTGTTGTACACCTTGAGCTCCTGGGTCCCCTTATTGACTACCACAAAATGACCCTTCGGGTTTTGATGATCGCTGTAAACATGCCATAAACCAAACATTAATGCCAAATTCACAAGAATTGACAAAAGAAGTCCCAGTTTAAACCGTTTGTTATTGTGAACAATCATGGGAACATTTAATAGGGTATAGTCTTAGAGACTAAATCTTGGTTGCTATCAAAATAGTAATACGTGTCATTATACAAATCATCTAAATAAGAGTACTTTAACAGCACCAATCCATCGTGATAACAAAACGGAGGCCAACTGTAGGTTCTGAGAGCGAATCCCCTAGCATTTGAATCCAAGGAAACTTGCCCAGCCAAAATTGGTTCTGAATTATCACCAAACCTCCAAAACAAAGCTAATTTTGATTTGTCTGCGTCATTGGACTTTTCAAGTATTGTGGCAAATCCACCTTGCCTGAATCCTTTACAATTTCTTGGCGCCCTTGGATTGGTAAAATCTTGGAAAGCAATAAACTTATCAGGACTTTGATTCGATGAAAGCCTAAGCCCACTAGCCTCTTCTAGCGAAACACTATTCAAATAATTTACCAACGCATATCGCTTCTGTACCGTCATTCCGGATATCCGGTTGTTATCTTCAACCACAGTGTGAAATCGATGATAGGAAGCGCTATCCACAACCCACGGCTGACCACATTCAGAAACAGCGATGAACCCTGTATCCGGCTGTTCCCAACCTGAGACATCATTAAGGACCGCAACACGGCTCCACGCCAATCCTTTTTCAAAAGCCGACCCTGATTCAACCTCAATAATTCTCGTGCCGTAGGGCAATATCTTCAATGAATGGGCATCTCCGTTTGGATATTCTCGTAAATGTAATTTATTTACCAAAACGTATTTCTCATTGGGCAAGTGACGGAAGGGATCGTTAGCTTGGTCGTACTGATTTTTGAAGTACAAAAAAATAAGGGTGAGCAGAATTCCTCCAGCAATTAAAGCAGGGCGGAGGAATTTGTTTTTGGCGGGTGCGTCAACTTGAGCTATGTTGCCGTTGGTAGCTACCGACTCTGTTGAATTGGGATTGACTTCGGATTGGAAATTAGCGTTTTTATCCAATTCCTCGGATTCTCCTTCATAGGAAAAGGAATATTCTTGGTCAATTGGGTCTTGGGAATTTTCAGAAGGGGCATTGGATTCTGAGGCTGTATCATCGGACTCATCGGACTCATCCGACACCTTAGCTTCATTAGGAGCAAAATGCTGATCAAGAATAGCCTTGGCGGCTTCTATTTCCTTCAATCGCGATGCGTAGAAGGTCTGAAGATTGGGGGATTTGGATTGACTTAACCGGTTTTTGAGATCAATAGTCAGGCTCTGGAATTGGGATTCTACCCTATCCTTTCCCAAACCAGGGGCCAGGTCCAAGGCCCTGTAAGCATCTCTGACGGTCATATTTGAAGCTAAATCAAGCTACTAAAATAACAACCAAACCCTAAAAATTAGACAATATGTTAATACTTTCTTGTTGTTTGCCTCAATTTCCTATACCTTTTGGATTAGGTCCGTATTCATTAATTCCATCTTCGCTATCCCCGAAAAACATCCATAAGATATAAAAAGGAATAAAATAATACCAACCACTATTCCCTCTATCGTGACACCTTTTGACTCCTTGAGCCAAAGCAAACCACCAAATAGGTATCAAAAAAAAGAGAACTTCTGGCCCATTAGCTGATTCGGATAACAATATACCTAGAGTATATTGAATAATAAAAGTTAAACAGTATTCTGTCCTTCTGATACGACCTTCAAATGAGAATGGTTTTGAGAACATATAGGACTTCAAGGTTAAGCCATCTGGCTCATTTACCTCGTTGTTTCCGAAAGTAGGAGTGGAATCAGAGTCTATATTATCGGACGCCTGCTGTCCATCTACAGGATCATCGGTCTCCTGCTGTCCATCTACAGGATCATCGGTCGCCTCCGTGTCTATTCCAGAGTTATCGGACTCGTCCAAATCATTGGCTTCTTTAGGGGCAAAATGCTGGTCAAGAATTGCCTTGGCGGCTTCTATTTCCTTCAATCGCGATGCGTAGAAGGTCTGAAGGTTGGGGGATTTGGATTGACTTAGTCGGTTTTTGAGATCAATAGTCAGGCTCTGGAATTGGGATTCTACCCTATCCTTTCCCAAACCAGGGGCAAGGTCCAAGGCCCTGTAAGCATCTCTGACGGTCATTTTTGGAGCCAAATCAAGCCACTAATATAACAACCAAGCCCCAACAATTGAACAGCATGTTACCGTCCAACTTGTTGGGGCCGAGGCAGGTCCCTACGCCCTGCACTCGTCGTTATCCTATTTTTTGCTGGGGTCGCGGCGGCTTTCCATGAAACCCATCTTTTCCTTCATGATTTCGTCCATATAATGATCTCGGGCGTTCTCCATGCCGGCTTTGGTCTTTTGAAACATCATTCGGCGGTGGGACTCGATGTTCAGGGTATCGGCCATGCTGGTGATGTCGTGATCGGTCCCGTAGTAGTCAAAGGCCCAGCCTTCAGCGATCAGACCTCGAATGAGCTCCCCAATCTGGCCGGCTCTGTATTCCCGGCTGGCATTCTCCTCCCCGTCGGATACAATAAAGACCTTGACCTGGTACTGCTCCTTTTGCAGGTCCAGGATCCGTAGGGATTCTTTGAGCTTGTGGATGGACATCCCGATGGCATCAAACATGGGGGTATTGCCCGATGGGCTGTATACGGGGAAAACCTTATCCCAGGCATTGATCTTGACGAGGGGAATGTTCTCGTTGACATAGGGCTTCCCAAAGGTCCACATGTTGATGTACTGCGTTAGGTCGGGAATATCCTGCTGTTCCTGAATCAAGCGGTGCAGGTAACCCTCAAAGACTTCTTTGGCCGCAGAGGCGATGGAACCCATGGAACCGCTTTCGTCCAGGATCAGGACATTGAAAACGTAAGAAGCATCAGCGGAGGCGGCGGCATTGGAAGCGGCGGCATTGGTAGCGGCGGCATTGAATGGGGTTTTGTTCATGATTTTTGGTTTAGGAGATTGAAGTGAAAAGCGGTGAGCGGTGAGCGGTGATTCATCATCTGCAGCGATAGTTCATTCCTTGCAAAGACCGTGCCAAGCCCTGGTCAAATCGGGTCAAAGCCTCGTGTGCGCGCGCATATAAAATGTTATACATTTTATTTGGGATCCTTCAAAAATTGATAGAAACCTGACAAAATGACCGATGACAATTTGGCGCGAAAATCGGACAAAGAACCCATAACAAATTGATTTACTTGGCTTTGATAGAATTTTTCAGCATGTCAGGTCAGGATGGCAGACCAACGATGCCACGATACGCACTATTGACAGCTTGGGTCATTCGATCAAAATTCAGGGTATCGATGCTATCCGTCACCTCATGGTAGTTGGGGTTACGAACAAAGGCGGTATCGTTGATCATCAAAGCCGGGTACCCGAATTTCCAATAGCTGCTATGGTCCGACAATCCGACTAAACCGCTCAATACGGTCGGAAAATTTTGACCGGGTAGGCCTATACCCACCACCTTTATTTCGGAATCCCTGGCCATGGCTTGGTAAAAAGCCTGGTTGAATTCCCCGTATTCCGGACGGCCAATGACCCCTATAAAATTAGCCACCGTCGGGACCATCCCTTTGAGGGAAGGATCAGGGAGGGGCTGAGACCCGCGCTTATCGGAATAATAGCCAATCATTTCGTAACAAATCATGCCTTTGACCGGAATACCTGCCTCGTGCAATGATTTGGCGTGCACATAACTCCCCATTTGGCTGCTTCCAAAAAACGGAGACTCCTCCAGGCAATACCCCACCAATTCGATATCGTAAGCCAAATCGGGCTTCAATTCGGCCAAAAGCCGCGCCGTTTCCAGCAAACCCGCCACCGCGCTCGCGTTATCATCCGCCCCCGGTTGGTCTCCGGCCACATCGTAATGCGCCCCCACCACCAAGAGCGGACGGGGTTCATTCCCCTCCAAAGGTCGTGGACTGGTATAACGTGCCACCACGTTGTCGTATTCGCGGCCATCAGCCATCCAGGTCTGTCGATGCACTGGAAGCCCGTATTTGGTGAAATAATCTGCAATATATCCGGAAGCTTGTTGGAGGCTCTCGAGATTCATCGAATTGCGCGCTGGGTTGAGTTCGGTAAGGAACTGAACGTGGGCGTACAAGTTCTTTTTGAGATCAATTGAGGTATATTGGATATAATCTTCAGGGGTTACATAATCAGGATCCATGTATAAGTCAAATCCTTCTTGTCCCAGATAATCGCTGATCTGCATGTTTTCCACGAACCCTTGACAATCTTCATAAGGTCCATTCGTTTCAAAATCATCCTTACTAAAATATGCTCCCGCATATACACCTATGATATCACATCCAGAGTGAGCCATTCCATTCAAATCCCAAGAAAGCGATATTGCAACTTCGTAATTTTGATCAAATTCATTTTTAAAAGACTCTACAATTTCTTCATAAATTTCAGATAACAATTCATCTTGATTGTCTTTTTTGTTAAAATTCAAAATAACATCAAACCACTCGTCCAAAGTCCATTGATCACGTTGTTTATAAATCTCCATCGCCTGTGTGTCGTTCTTATCGTCAGGAGAGCAGTGACATGAATTAATGATGCCATGCATAGCATCACGAAACATTTTCTCGTGGGGATGTCCTTTATGTTTTTGAATACAAAGGTCCAAAGCAGCATAATAGTCCATAAATTTTTTGGGTTTAGAAATTGATTAATATTGAAATAATGTTTGTAAATATTGAATAATGAGGTGAGGCATCCCTGTCGATGGACTTGTCATCGATAAACGGGCGTGAATACAGGCCTGTTGCAGGGATTGTAAACGCTAGAAGGCCAGGAGTTTGGCTCGTTTCATCACGTACATCAAGCCTAGGACATCCTGCTTGTTGTAGTCCAGCAATTCCTTCCAGCGGGAGGCCGCCAGAGGGGTCAAACGTTCGATGTCTCCGTCGTGATTGATTTGTTGCTTGAGCACCTGGGTCAGCACGGCTGTTACCCCTTGGTGCGGGAACTCCTGGTAGTCTTTGTACCGAAAGTACTTCATCAATTCCTTGAGCCCAAAAGGTCTCGGTCGGTTCTCTCGATCGTTCAGGGTAAACCAACGACCCAACGGAATCCTTGCGTTCAGATAAACCTCGGAAATATCGCCGTAATATTCCGCAAAGACATTGGCTTCGTGTTCGCTGTACCCTACCAGGTACTTGTTGTGGACCAAAGCCCGTCGGTGCATGCGGTGAAGGAACCTTTTGGTAGACTGGTACTTGACAAAGGGATGACCCAATTTGACAAGGGCCTTGAAACGTTCATCCAAAATCACCACCCGAAAATGCCCGTCTTCCCATACCCCCGCAAAGACCGGTGGCTGGTCCTTGTACCCCTCAAAATCGATAACAATAACCCGCGAAGCCTTGACTGGGTAATCACTTGGCTTTAGAGGGCGAATGGCAGGGATTGTAGGGGTTGTTTTGGCGGGAGTTGTTGGCGTGGATCTAACGGGCATAGGCGATGGTCGGGGCTGGTTTGTCAGACTTGATTCAGGACTTAGGCAATCAATTCAATCAAAAACCGTGCCAAGAATAAAAAACGTTTAGAGAGCCCTAAGGGCAATTAGAGCAGGTCATTGACCCAACTTGTCAATTCCAAAAAAAAATTGAGGGGGGGGTCGCAACTCGCTGCGGGTCGCTATAGTTTTGCAGCGCATAACATCAAGAACCCTTCAATGGGTGCCAACCGAGTCGCGAGACCACGGTGGCCAAAAGATGTGGACCCGGTGGTCAAAATAAAGTGCCGGAACCCCTTTTTTGTCGAAATGCTATGCGAAGGATTGAACCCTAAACCCTATCGCTATGCCCAAAATCAAAAACCAAACCCACCTGAGAGACGCCCTTTGGCAACTGGCCCAAGCCTATGTTGAGGAAGTCAACAGTCCTGATTACCTATCCGGTAAAGTTCCCAAAATCCCCTTAATCAGGTCTTTTGTGGAAGAATTCCATGGAATTGAGGAACAATACAAGCGCATCCATCGCACCACTATCCACGACAGAATAAAAAGCCGAGACATCTTCAGTCTCTTGCGGCGTGTCCTGCAAATCATCCAAGATTTCAAGGTCCCTGCCAAAGCAGCGGCTTGGTTTGAATGCGAAAGAGACCCTCAAACAAAAAAACTCATCTTTAAGAAAGCAGCAGCCGACAAATCCAAGTGTACAGAAGATTGGGCACATCCCTTAGTGGATTATTTAAGCGGAAAATTTTTGAACTCCAATAACAATTATTTAGAAAGATACGAGAATTGGGTATGGAAAAGAAAAGGAGATTTTAAATCCATGTCGCAATATGTGGAGACCGGAAAACCTGAGCCCAACGATTATTACACTCATGAGATGACCGACGAAGAAATCCTGGCCTTCCAAAATTCTTTCGCCAACAAATCCCCAAAACCCCTTTTCGAAAATACACTTTACGAAAATCTTCTTTTCTTCAGCCAACATTTTAACAACCTGCGAGAGCAAATGCCATGGTGGCAATCAGGAAGGTATATAGCATGGGCTCCTAGACATGTACATATTCCCTACAACAAGAATAGTGTATTCTTCACTCAACAAATGTGTTTATTTCATTGGATGGTAGATCACCATGATTTATCGGAATTGCCCATGAAAGATTGTTCCAAAGAGG
>Ga0194118_10005527_pt1 | contig 13145 bp, 7 predicted proteins | sample TA2MahsurfametaG_2_FD_148662 | JGI IMG/M metagenome (GOLD analysis project Ga0194118, IMG submission 148662) | Freshwater microbial communities from Lake Tanganyika, Tanzania - TA2015013 Mahale N5 surface | ecosystem: Environmental > Aquatic > Freshwater > Lake | place: Tanzania: Lake Tanganyika...
GACCACCCAGCGCTGCTCGGCCGACGAAAACATCTGCCGGTAGAACTCGGGGCGCTTCGGGGCAATGGCCTCGAGGTCAGCCCCGACCCGCTGCTGGCCGACCATGACGAGCGTGAACGCGCCACTGTGCGCAAACGAGACACCGCAGTGTTCGACCGGTATGCCGGCGCGACAGATGCGCGGACGCTGCCGGTGCCGACGATGACCACTCAGAATTTCCGTGGTGACGTCGTCCGCGGGCACCGCGTGGCCCGCGTCCACGGGCCAGGCGGAACACCAACCCGCCACCGCATGCGGTGCGAGGAGCTGACGTGCCACCACCCGCGCCAGCGTCGCCCGGGGCTGCCGCTGCGCGTGATACGACTGCACCTCGGCCGACTCGCGGGACGTCAGCTGACGGGACATCTCCGGCAGCGGCCATTCCGTGCGATCCACCACCGCGGCGCGCCACGGCGTCTCAGGCCAGGGCGACGGCATCCAGCTCACCGAACTTCCGGCAGAGACCACCTTCCACCCGCAGCAGCGGACGGCCGGCCTCATCGAACGCGGTAATGGGACCGACGTGCAGCACCTCGCCGTCGTGCCTCGGGTTCGCACCGGCCAGCGTGATCGGCCCAACGAGCGCCGCGTCCGCGTACGACGACCAGTCGAAGTACACCTTCATGACGTCACAGCGTTCCGGCACATACACACCTAGGCGATCGCCCGTGCACTGCCGCACCGTCCCGAAGCGCCAGAACGCATCCACCAGCACCATCGTGGGCAACAGTGCGTCGTGCGCCGACTGGTAGCGCGTGATCCCCGGCCACTGGTAGGGCGCACGGCGATTGGGCTCCCCAACGTCCACATGCGCCATCGCCCGGAACATGCCGTCCAGCTGCACAGGCGACCCGGGCAGCACATACGGATCAGGCAGGCGCCGCAGCCGCCCTTCCGGCTCGGGCATCGTCAGGCTGGCATCGGTGAGCCAGGTGGGACCGAGGCGCACGAAAATTTCCGTATGCAGCAGATTGGCCCCGAGCACACGACCCGACTTGTGCACGAAGTCCATCAACACCTGCACCTGCACCGTCGCGGCGGTGTCGCTCGATTCGACGACCGTGGCCACGACGCGCGCAGGCGTTGGTGACACGCCCGAGGCCCGCACCAGACGCACGAATCGCGTGCGCTCGAACTGCTGAATCTTTAGATGCGGGCAGACGGCCTGCGCCGCATCACCCGCCATCGTGATCAGCAGCGCCCCGGGCACCGTCGGGACGCCGCGCACCGCATGGTCGGCCAGAAACGGCATCGCCTCGGGATCAATCGCCCACTCGCGCACCAGGGTCGGCGCGTCAGACGCGGGGGCTGGCGAAGGCGCAGACGAGGACGCGGCGGATGCGGCTACCGATGGCTCCACCGTCTCCGGTGCAGCCGGCGACGGGCGCTCGACTATACGCGGCTGATAGAAGGCCACCTCGCCGTCGGCGAGGATGACATTTACGGGGTCGGCAGGCGGCCCGGCCATCGCATCGGCGAAGAGCGACTGCCCCTCTTCCCGTGTGACCCCGCGCAAGCGCCGATTGGCAGCCAGCGCGGCGTACTCGCTCCCGCGCGTCATGCCGATACCGGCCCAGCCCAGCCAGGCGAACGACGACCAGTAGGCCCCGCCGCTGCCGTTCATGCACGACGCGAGACGATTGAGTGTTTCGTTCGCGGCGCCGTAATCCGGCTGTCCATCATTCCCGAGGTAGCTGAAGGCCGAGGTCAGCAGGTGCATGTGCACCCGACCGGACAGCCCATGCCGGGCACAGGCCTGGTACAGATGGCTCAGACTGTCGAGCTTCGTCGAGACAATCCGCTGGAAATCGCCGAGCGACTTCCGCGGCAGCATCTTCGAGACCTGGACACCCGCGCCATGCAGGACCATGTCGACGCGGCCATACTCGGCCATCACACGGTCGACCAGCCGCCCCACGGCGGCAGCATCACTGATATCGCACTGTTCGTAGCGGTATGTGCCCGGGGCGCGTCTCGTACGCGCCAGCACGCTGGCCACTTCATGCGAGGCCTGGTACCGCTCGTACAGTCGCTTGAGTTCAGGCATCTTCTTCATGGCATCCCGCGCGCGCTCGCGCACGTAGAACGCCGTCTCGCCCGCGAGAAATTCGTCGGGCGTCAGATGCCGCAGTTCCTCTGGCAGATCCTCGGGGTCGGTGCGGCCCAGCGCAATCACGGTGCATGGCCCCTGCTGCACCATCCACTCCGCCAGCACCGCGGTCACACCGCGTCCGCCGCCGGTGGCGATTACGACCGCGCCGGGCGTCAGCCACGGCGTTCCCGGGCGATGCAGCGGCTCGCTCTTCCGCAGCGCAAACGCATGACGCTGCCCATCGCGATAGACAATCTCCGGAAGCCCATCATGCGTCGCCCCCTCGCGAAGCACCAGGGGCAGGACGAACGCCGGGTCAGTGACATCCGTCGCAATGGCACGGCACAGGCCGGTGGGACGTTCGCGCGCGACGGACTTCATCAGGCCGGCCGCCATGCCGGTCCACGGATCGAGGTGCGCACCTTTCCAGGCGCCCAGGCACAGCGTCACGAAGGCACAGGTGCCCTGGCCAATCGGCTCGTAGCGATCACGAGCCAGGGCAAACACCACGTCCAGCCAGCGTCGATGCGCGTCGAACGACCCGTGCAGCAGCGCATCGGGTGCCGCGGCTGACACATCGCGCAGTCCCACAATCGCATCATAGGACCGGGATGCCAGTGCGGTGAGGCTGCGGGCCAGTGTCTCTTCCGACGTCGTGTCCACCACCAGCGCAGCGTCCATCGCGATGCCTGACGGGACGACCACGTCGCACGACAGATGCGCCAGCACACCACTTTGCTGCCACCGGCGCCACACCTCGGGCTGGTCGACGATCACGAGGCATCGCTGCCACGCCGCAGGGGCGCCGCTGGCCATCGCCGCAGGCTCGAGCACCGGGGTGTAGTTGGTGATCGGTGTGTCCTGTACGTACGCGTGGGTCTCTTTCGCCGCCGCCGGGGGCACCACCGTCAGCGGTGGGGCCGACGCGGGCGCAGGGACCACCGCTGGCGGAGGCACCGGGGCGGCGGCCGTTCCAGCGGCCTTCACCGGACCGAGCCCGAATCGCGATTCGCCACCAGCGGTCAGCTGATAGACGGCCGGATGGGCCTCGAACCCCAGCAGCATCTGATGCAGCGCCGCAGCGCCGGTCGCGCCCCGGCACTCGGCATCCGTGTCGAGCGCTGTGACCACGGCCGACGGGTCGTGTCCATCCGTGAGTCGCGCCAGTTGTGGCAGTCCCAACCGTTCAGCCGTCGCCACCGTGGCGAGACCCACCAACACCGCGGCCTCACGCGACTCGTGCGCGTGCCCCGTCCACGCATGCACAGCCCCGGCCAGCACGACATCACAATCGCCGGCGCGCACAAACGCGGCGCCCGTGGCCATCGCCTGCGTCAGCGACGTGGTGCCCTGGTCGATGACGATGTTGGGGCCGCGCCAGTTGAAGGTGTGGGTAATGCGGCTGGCTGCCACGTTCGGCATCAGGCCCGGGAGCGAGTACGGGCCCGACGGAATCACGCGGTGCGCAATCGCGTCCCGAATCTGCTGCACCACCGCGGCCGATGCCCCTGTCGTCTTCGCAATGCGGCTGAGCCGGTCGAGGAAGATCCGCTCGTTGGCGCGGATGCCGCGCTCGGTCTTCGATTCCAGTCCCAAGGCAACACCGATGCGCACCATCCCCGCGCCCGTGACGTCTGCCGGCCAGTGCTGTGTCAGCTGCTCCGCAGCCATGGTCGCCAGATACTGCGACGCGTCCATGTGCTCGGCAACATCGGGCAGCACCATCCGCTTCCGTGGCATGCGCAGCGCCGACCGATCGAAGGCGCGTCCACGTTCGGGGAACAGGCCGGCCACACCCACGACCACCAGCGGGGCGGGCGGCGAAGGCGCCTGACCGCCGAAATGCGCGGCCAGTGTGCGGTGATACGGCTCGACGTATTCCTCGAGGACCACGTGCGCATTGGTGCCCCCGAACCCGAAGCTGTTGATGGCCGCACGACGGGGCCAGCCACTGTCGTTGTCCGGCCAGGCTTCGTGTCGTGTGGGAATGGCAAAACCCGACCCGTCAAGGGCAATCTGCGGATTCGGCGCGGTGTAACCATACTGCTTCGGAATCTGCCGGTGCGCGAGTGCCTGGCAAATCTTGATGACCGACGCCACACCTGAGGTCCACCCGGTGTGGCCAATGAGCGATTTGACGCTACCCAGCCAGCGGGGCGCACCGGAACTTCGTGGGGGGAAGGCGCGGCACAGCGCCTTGAATTCGACCGCATCACCCACAGGCGTCGCCGTCGCGTGGGCCTCGACATACTGCACCGAATCGGCATCGACGCCCGCGCCCCGATAGGCCGCCTGCATGGCCACGGCCTGGCCCTCGGCCTGCGGCACATTGATCGATGGGCTCTTGCCGTCGCTGGAGGCACCATCGGTTCTGAGCACTGCCAGAATCCGCTGTCCGGACGCAATGGCCGCCGAGAGGCGCCTGAGCACCACCACACCCGCGCCATCTCCGAAGACCACCCCGTCAGCCGAGGCATCGAGCGGCCGGCTGCCGGTGGGTGTCAAGCCGCGAAACTGGGCAAACAGATTATTGTTCGCCGGTCCGGGCGCGAAGACGCCGCCGGCGTAGACGACATCGACCGCCCCGCTCCGCAGCGCCCTGGCCCCCAGCGTGATGGAGTAGAGCGACGAGGAGCAGGCCGAGTCGACCAGATAGGTCTGCGAGACCGGGACGCCGGCCAGCGTCTGTGCCACGGCGGCGTAGAGGTCGTAGGGACGCAGGCGATCCGAGGCGGCCGACCATCCGCAGAGCCCTTGCACCATGCGATCGGCAAACGCCTCGGCGTCAGCGGACGTCAGCGACAGGCCCGCCATGGTTTCGCGGACGCTCTCGGCAAAGTGCGCTTCGTCGAGTTCGCCCACGCCATCGGCGGTGGACCCGAGGATGCACTGCATCCGCTGTCCGGGGACGGCGGGTGCTCCACGCAGCGCCTGCGCCAACGCGGTGGCCAGCAACTGCTGGCCCTTCGTCAGGCGCGCAAATGCCTCGGCCGAGTACGCGCCGCCGAGCAGCGCGGCATCGTAACCGACGCGCGGAATGCTGCCGTTCAGCAGGGTGTAGGTCTTGTCCGACACGATCTGCACGGGATCGTGCGAGGCATCCCCCGCCACAAAATCTTCCCGGGCATGGGGATCACCGACCGTCAGGTCGACAATCCCGTTCACGCCGTCGCGCAGGTGCTGCCAGAACACGTCAGGGTCGGTCGCCGCGCCGGGCAGGACGCAACCCATGCCCACAATCGCAATCGGCTCGACCGCCGCATCAACCGCGGGCATCGCCACCACACGTCCTGAGGACATCGCAGGGCTGACCGCCGTCGCCTGCGGCGCCTCGGTCGTTCGTCCCTCGCGCGGCGCGGGCTCGCCAGAGACCAGCGCGTGCTGGGCCGCCGCCAGCGCTGCCGCTGGAGCCATACCGGCCGGAAACGTCGCCACCACCGACAGCGTGCGTCCCGACTCGCGCAGCACGCGAGTCGCGATCTTCGAGACGATGTCCCCGGCGCCGCACTCGAGAATATGCGTGATGTCAGGGACTAGTGCCGCCGTCAGCTGGGCGGGAAAGTCGAGCGGTGCCGTCAACTGGCGCGCCATGACATCGGCCAGGTCCATGTCGGCGGTGAGCCAGCGTAGGTCGGTGCCCACCATCACAGGGATGGATGGGGCATGCACGCGATGTCCGCGGAGGGCGATACGGAAGGCGCGACTCGCCACGTCCAGCAGGGGCGAGTGGAAGGGATAGCGGCTTTGCAGGGGCGCCGTGGAAATCCGCTGTGCCGTCGCGGCGGCGATGATGGCCTTCAGTTCGGCATGCGGTGCCGACACGACGGTCTGCCGGCTGTGGTTGACCACGGCAATGACGGCAGACGGTGCGACGGCGGCGATAATCCGCGCCGTCTCGGCGGCGCCGGTGAGCACGGCCAGCATGCCTCCGGGCCGTGCGGCTTCACGCAGGCTGAGGACGCGCTGGCACACGACGCGTGCGCCAACCGCTTCGTCGTAGACACCCGCGACGGTGAACGCTGCCAGTTCGCCGAAACTGTGGCCGGCGAGGGCCGCGGGTACATACCCGCGGTCGCGCCACAACCGTGCCGCGGCCACGTTGGCCAGGTAGATGCCCAGCTGATCAAGGTCAGCATCGGGCAGCGGCGGCTCGGCCGGATCGAGAATCGAGGGCAGCAGCGGCGCCCCAAGGGCCTCTCCTGCCGCCTCGTCGACGGCATAGAACAGCGGCCGCAGCTCGCGGTGCGAGACGTACAGCTGCCGCAGCAGCGCCCGGTCAAATGAACCCTGCCCGGGAAATACCCAGAGAGCCGTGCCTGTCATGCCTGCCTCGAGTGTCGGCACGCGGGGGTACCGACCCTCCGTCAGCTCGCCCTGGACGCCTTCCAGTCCATGTTCCAGGCCTTGAACACATCCCGTGTGTAGAACGACCGGCGCCGGCGGGCCAGGCGGTTACTCTTGAGCACGGCCTTCAGGATGTAGCGGTAGGCCGTGAGCGAGTTCCAGTCAAACAGCGGCTGCCGCAGGTGTTTGGGGCAGAACAGCTGGAACCAGAAGTACATCTTCGTCATGCCCCACAGCGTGAACGCGGGGGTCGTGCGCACCTCGGGGTCGGACCAGCGCCAGTAGCTCGGCACATACGGCAGGTCCTTGAACAGGCCCCGAATCTGCTGCGCCCCCTGCTTGGGGTCGAGCTGTCCGTCACGCACCTGATCCATCGTCGCCAGCGCCACCTTGAAGAGCTTCTGGAACTCGGGGTATCGGCCACCGAGAATCATGTCGTTCGGCTCGGTGATGGAGTTATCGAGCACATCCTGCCGGCCCGTCTCGACGTATCTCAGATAAATCGTGGCGTTGACGGCCGTGCCAATGAACAGGCCGACGACCCACACGCGGAACCAGGCGTCCCACAGGTCGTAGTCGCGGAACGAGACAAACGACGAACTCACCATCTGATCGGCGTATGTGATGTTCCGGTCGAAGAAGCCGTTGAGTTTCTCGAAAGCCTCCGGCGAGAAGTCGCCGGTGCGGAACGACTTCAGCAGCTGCGCGCTGAGCAGGTCGACCATCGCCGTGGTGAGCGCGAGCCCGGTCGAGTACAGGGGATCGATAAAGAATCCGGCGTGGGCTAGCAGGCAGAACCGCGGTCCGGTAATGGTCTTCGAGCCGTACTGCAGGCGACCGGTCGACGTCCAGTTACGGACGGCTCTGGCGCCCTCGAAGTGCCGCATCATGTCCGGGAACCGGCGCACGTGCGACCAGAATTCTTCCTCGGGATCCGTGCCGGTTTCCGGGTGCACGTTCCGGTTCAGCACCAGTCCGACGCTGCACAGCGGATTGGTGGCATCGGCGTGGTTGTTGAATGGAATCACCCAGAACCAGCCGCCCTCGAACACGTGATGTAGGGTGCTCTGCGACAGCGGGTACTTGTGCTGGTGCTCGCTGCGGCTGCCGCCCACCATGTCGTAGGGCTTCACGCCCACCATGTGGGTGTAGATGGCGCGGCTGTTGGTGCGGAAGCGTTCCGGTCCCACACGCAGGTCGAACCGGTTGGCCAGCACCGAGCGCATGCCGGTGCCGTCGACCAGATAGCGCGCCCGGAAGGTCTCCTGGCGGTCGGACGTGACGGTGACGCCCTCGTCATCGATCTGGATGTCCTGCACACGGGTCTGCTGCCGCACCGTGGCGCCGTAGCCCACGGCGCTCGCCATCATGAAGGCGTCGGTGTCCTGACGGAAGAAGTGGGCGTCCGGGCCCATCGGCGGGGCAAGGGTCGGATACTGGTGCGATTCCTTCGCGCGCTGGTCCTGCCCGTCGCGCTGATAGAGGAAGCTGAACGCCCGCTTGATCCCCGAGCTGGGGCCCACGGTGTCGCGCAAATCGTGGAACGCGCTGAGGTTGGCAATCTCCGGCACGCCGTATTTGGTGCCGAGCAGCTTCAGGCGGAAGTTGGTGTCGGGCGTCGTCGCCTCGCCGATCGTGAAGCGCGGATGGGTGTCTGAATCGATCATCAGCACCTTGAGGTCGTGCTTGGCGAGAATCGAGCCCAGCATGCCGCCCCCGAGGCCCGTGCCCAGAATGATGACGTCATACGGCCGCGTAGAGGCGGGAGTCTGATGCAGGTCTGAAGCCATAATCATCCTTCGTCGTCTGATACCGGAACGGTCCGCTACAGCAAGTACTCTCTCAGGGATTCGTCGATGAGACGGGGATACGCGTCGTGCCGGTCGGCGCAGGCGATACGCACGCCGATCTGGCGGACTTCGTCGGGGAAAATGCGCTTCATCTCTGCGCCGCCTGCCTTCACCCGCTCGGCGAACGACGGACCCGTCAGGCGCTCCACCAGATTTTTTTCGGTCGAGACATCGAGATACTGCGTCAGCAACGGTGGTGCCGTCACCAGTTCGTGCGTGTCCTTGTGCACGAGCACCATCACCTGATAGCCGCACGACACCGGACGCCCTGACTGATCCATCACCCGGAAGCACAGCCGCACCGTGCTGCGGGTGGCTTCTTCATACGTCATCAGAATCGCGACCTTGCCGCCGAGCGGCACGGGTTCGAGGTTGAGGCTGTGCGATTCGCGCGTCAGCATTACGATGTCGCGCAGCTGTTCCACCCACGCGCCTTCCACATTGGAATTGCTCCAGAATAGGAGGGTCTCGCGCGCGATGTTCTGGAACTTGACGTTGACGGTGTGATGATGGGTGCCGTAGGCCATCGTGTCGTGGAACAGCACCTGATACTGCATTGCGAAGTAGGCCATACGGGGTGACGGGTGACGGTCAGTGACTGCCGGTCGTCTGCGGCCCAATGACTATACATGCCGTGACGTGCGGTTCGCATTGTGAGACATCGAGATAATCGATGCGAATCTCATTCGAAATCCCTTCAGCGGGACATTGTGGACACGTGCGAGTACACATCCAGAGGTTCGGGCCCTCCGGCCGCCAGACGCACGACTACTGAACGCGGTCGTAGACGCGGCGCAGGGTGCGCCCGGTCTTCTCGTCGCTGTAGCGGGGCGGCGGTAGCTGCAGCGTGACCACGAGCTGCCTGGTGGCGGCATCGATGGCATAGGTCTCGGTGATGCGCCCGGGTCCGAGGCCAGAGAGTTCGGTGGTGAGCCGTGCCTCCTGCCAGCGCGTGCGGCGCTCGACGCCGGTCGACTCGTCTTTCACTCGGGAATGGTCGGGCACGAGGCGCGTGGTGGCGCCGTCATCGGTGACGATGATGACCATGGTGGGGGTGTGCGAGATGGTGAGGCGCACGGCTGGACGGACGATGTCGCGCAGGGCCTCGAGGCGTCGGACCATCTGATCACGATCGGCGCCGCCGCGACCACCGCCCCGTCCTGCCCCGCCGCCGAACCCGCCACGGCCGCCACCACGCCCGGCGCCGCCGCCGCGTCCTGCGCCCCGTCCTGCCCCGCGACCCGGTTCCGGTGATCCCTCGGGGTCGTCCTGCCCTGCGCGCCCCAGCCCGTCGCTGGCCTCGGTGTTGAGCGACCAGGCACCATCGAGCGGCGCTGCCCTGTCGGCCTGCGCCTCCAGCAGCGGCACCACCGGAGATGCCACGAGTGCCGTGGCGAGGCACAACCGAACCAGCAGGGTGCGCATGCGGGAATTATCACCAGCGCTGGCGCGGACAGGCGTGACAAAACCATGGCGGGGGCGCAGGGGGAGGCGTGGCGGTGCGGGGGGCACGATGGACCCACTGTGCCGCAACACTCACTCACGAACTGGTCTCAACAACCCGAAGCCCCCGCCGCTTCGTGGAAGGCCAACGCCCGACCGACGACGTTCACGGGTATCTCACGATACCGAACGTCTTTCCTCAGATGAGGCATGTTCTGGAGGAAATATCCCGAGCACAGCGCGATCAACGCCGGCGGCCTCAGCAGCTGACGTACCGTATAGAATAGTTTTTTTGGCGGCGGCCCCGTTACCGCCGTCGTTCGGCCATTCCAACCATCAAGTTCCAAAGGAGAGTACCTAGTGACAAACGTTACGAAGAGTGTTGAGCAACAACTTGATCGCTGGTTCGCAGCCTTGAAAACCTGCGATCCAGACCAAGTGGTGGCGCTGTACGCACCAGATTCGATTTTGCTTTCCACGCTCAAGGGTGACGTCAAGAAGGGGCACCGAAAGATCCGGGCTTACTTCGCGAAGGATTTCCTTCCAAAGAACCCGATTGGTACGGCGGTTGAGCCGTATACAAGGCTTTTCGGAGGGGTTGCTGTCAATTCCGGAATCTACAAATTTCAAGTTGATAGCAAGGACTCTGGACGGGTAACGGTCGTAGCTCGCTACACGTTTGTATACCAGTGGCTGGGTAACGATTGGAAAATTGTCGAACACCACTCGTCGTTGGATCCAGAGAGCTCGCCGACGACAGCAAAACCTGAAACAGGAAAGCGGTCTAGTAAATCCGGATCAAAGAACCAATAGTGCCGAACAAAGCGGTGAACGGGAGCCGCCGATGACGCGGGTTTTGAAATCATAGTTTTTTTGGCGGCGGCCCCGTTACCGCCGTCGTTAGACCGCATTCAGCAGGAAACTTTATGCTCGCTGTCTCACCACGCCCACTTCTCGCGGAGCCACAATGGAAGCTCTAATTATTGCTGTTGTCGTCTGACGTCCACCCCGTTTGAGTAGCACTCGGCTTTAGAGTCCGGCGGTTACTTTCGCCGTCTTCTGACGTCCACCCCGTTTGAGTAGCACTCGGCTTTAGAGTCCGGCGGTTACTTTCGCCGTCTTCGTCCGTGCTGTCAACTGCTGGGCGTAGGCGGCGGGCGTCAGCCCGCCGAGTCCCTTCTTCGGCCGCTCCTCGTTGTACTCACGCCGCCAGGCTTCGATGATCACCTGCGCGTGCGCCAAGCTGGTGAACCAGTGCTCGTTCAGGCACTCGTCGCGGAAGCGGCCGTTGAACGACTCGATGTAGGCGTTCTGGGTCGGCTTGCCCGGTTCGATCAGCCGCAGCGTCACGCCGCGGTCGTGCGCCCAGGTCAGCATGGCGCGCCCGCAGAACTCCGATCCGTTGTCCGTACGCAGCACCTGGGGCAAGCCGCGCGTGACGGCGAGCGAATCCAAGACGCGGGTGACGGGCAGGCCGCCCAGCGCCCGTGCGGGCACGACGGCCACCGCTTCCGTGGTCGCGTCGTCGACGATCGTCAGGCACTTCAACACGCGCCCCTCGGCCGTGCGATCGAAGACGAAGTCGGCCGACCACACCTCGTTCGGCGCCTGCGGCCGGGCCAGCGGCTGTCGATCGGCCAGCGGCACCTTCTTGCGCCGCCGCCGCCGGACCTGCAGCCGCGCTTCCGCGTAGAGCCGATCGACGCGCTTGTGATTGACCCGCCGGCCTTCTTGCCGCAGCTTTAGGTAGATCATGCCGGCGCCGTACCGACGGTGACGGTGCAACGCGACGATGCGATCGCGCAGACCGGGGTCGGGATCCGGCCGCGGCACGTATCGGAACGCCGTCGCGCTCATCCGCACGACCTGCAGGCCGTGCCGCTCGCTGAGCCCCCGCGTCACCATCTCCCGCACCACCTCGCGACGAGCTGGTGCGGTCACCACTTTTTTCGCAACACCTCACGGGTCACCTCGTTCTCCAGGAGGGCGTCCGCGAGCAGCTTCTTCAGCCGACCGTTCTCGATCTCGAGCTCCTTCAGCCGCTTCGCGTCCGACACGCTCATGCCGCCGAACTTGCTCCGCCAGAGGTCGTAGCTCGCGTCGGAGAACCCGTGCTTCCGGCAGAGGTCTTTGACCGGGACCCCGGCATCGGCCTCGCGCAGGAATCCCACGATCTGTGCTTCCGTGAACCGCTTCTTCATCGTCCGACCCTTTCGCTGGGCCGGACTCTAAACCGAAACGCTACTCAGATTCGGGGGGACGTCATGGCGAGTGAACGAGTCGATCCGTCTGCTGGGCGAGATTAATGACAAGTTGGGCCAACTTCTCAATCAGAGGCCTGATGTCTAATGCGGTCTAACCAGCCGCTCCACCGCGACGCACATGGCGCGCGGGTGAGCGCCGTCGTTAGACAGACAAACAGGGATGAGGACTCTCACTAGGCTTGGGCTCGGACTTAGCGTGGTCTGGCCTCCGCAGGCGCTCATTGCCATCATCGCGGTGACGGCAATGGCGGCGTTCGCCCACGCAGAAACCTAGTCGTTTTCGCGGACCGCGACTCCCGCCTTCGCGCCGTCGTCGCTCCGGCGCTGCACGTCCATCTCACCGCTCCAACGTTCCGACGACAGGTGAATCCCCATCTGATCGAGAATGCGCGAGACCGAGTGATCGACCATCTCGTCGATCGACGCCGGCCGCGTGTAGAACGCCGGCAGCGGCGGGCAGATCACTGCTCCCATGCGCGACAGCTTCAGCATGTTCTCCAGGTGAATCTCGCTGAACGGAGACTCGCGCACCGCGAGCACCAGCTTGCGGCGTTCCTTGAGGACGACGTCGGCGGCGCGGTGGATCAGGTTGTCGCCAATGCCGTGGGCGATCGCGGCCAGGGTGCGCGCTGGGCTACACTGCGCCGAGGCATTGTGGCGGCGAAATCCGCCCCACGTGATCTGCCCCAGCGTCTGATAGAAACCGTTATGTCATCGGAACAGCCACTTCATACGGACTATCGGCAACGTCCCGTTGTCGTGATGCCCGCCGACGCCACGGCACCGCGGTCCCGGGAGCCACAGCGGGCGACCTGATCCGGCGGGGACACGCGGAAGGTCGACAGCGAGCCCGCCCAAGACTGACGCAGGCCCGGTGTCCCCGACCGACGACCGGTGGCTGTTAGAGATGCGCCTGCAGCGGCTCGTGCATCCGGCGCCCGTGCGTCAGGGACATCAGCACCACGTCGGATGTGACCGGTGCCCGACGCGTAAGCTCCCCCGGTGGGTAGACAGTCGAGAGTAGACTGCTCCTGGCTCAGGAGTGGTCATGCGCACGTCGAAATTCAGCGAGAGCCAGATCGTCGGATTTCTCAGGGAAGCAGAGTCGGGTGT
>Ga0194118_10005530_pt1 | contig 13139 bp, 12 predicted proteins | sample TA2MahsurfametaG_2_FD_148662 | JGI IMG/M metagenome (GOLD analysis project Ga0194118, IMG submission 148662) | Freshwater microbial communities from Lake Tanganyika, Tanzania - TA2015013 Mahale N5 surface | ecosystem: Environmental > Aquatic > Freshwater > Lake | place: Tanzania: Lake...
TCCTTACCAAGGAAGTGCTCTACCCCTGAGCTACAACGGCGGGTGAATGTCTCGCTGCTGGCGTGGATGGAGCGGATTCCGAGGGAAGCGTGAATCCGAACAGAGCACCCCTGAGCAGGATATCCGAAGATTCCTGATTCTGGAGCGGGAGACGAGGTTCGAACCCGCGACCTACAGCTTGGAAGGCTGTCGCTCTACCAACTGAGCTACTCCCGCATGGTGAAGCAATATTTGGGCCTGCCACGGGTGGGGAGAGGAGGATTCGAACCTCCGAAGGTTTCCCAACCGAGTTACAGTCGGTCCCATTTGGCCACTCTGGTATCTCCCCGTATCCGAGCCCCCTGCCGGATTCGAACCAGCGACCTACTGATTACAAATCAGTTGCTCTACCAGCTGAGCTAAGGAGGCACAGCAAGCTTTAAAGAACGACCCTTCGCCTCGGTTTGACCCGAAAAAATCCCATCAGAGGATAGGGTTTGACAAAAGGAATGCAAAGATACTGAAAAACTTCTCAAAAAGCACTAGATTCAAAAAAAATAAGCGTTTTTTCGTGCCGTATTGCGGCAGAAACTTTACCCTTTGGGGTGGGTCTTGCGGTGTATTTCTTTGAGCTTTTCGATGGACTGATGGGTGTAGATCTGCGTTGCCGCCAAATTTGCGTGGCCCAATAGGGTTTTAACAGCATTAAGGTCGGCCCCATTGTCCAGCAAATGGGTAGCAAAGCTGTGACGAAGGACATGCGGACTGCGCTGATTCTGGGTGCTCACCCTGCTCAAAGCCTTTCGAACAATATCACCAACCAGTTTAGGGTACAAAGCCTCCCCTTTTTTGGTGACAAAAAGGCTTTGACTCGTATTTAGGGGACCACATTGCTCCCAAGCGCTGCAATAATGCTTCAAAATCTCCATTAATTCCCCGGTCAAGGGCAAAATCCTGACTTTGGATCGTTTGCCGGTGACCTTGATCTGTGAATTCGACCGGTCCCAGTCTTGCCATTGTAGTTGAATAAGCTCTGCTCTACGCAGACCGCAACCGTACAACAATTCCACCACACAACGATCCCTCAATTCGATGAAATCTTGGGGCAAACCTTCCCCCAAAAGCCGCTCCATGGAGCCTATACTTACCGACCGAGGTAAATTTTTGGGTGTTTTGGGTCTTTGGAGAGCCCTGCAAGGATCTGGACCAGGGTGCAAACCCTCGCGAATCATGAATTTGAAATAGGTTTTGAGCGTAGAAATCTTTCGATTGATGGACCTTGCTTGCAATCCCTGCTCCATGAGCGAGATTAACCAGGAACGAAGGTGCAGAGTTTTGGGAAATTCGGGGTCACCAAGACCCCATTCTGCGCTTAGGTATTCGTTGACTTGATCCAAATCCAAGGTATAAGCCGCAAGGGTATGGGCCGAAACCCTCTTTTCGATGCGCAAATAGCGCATAAAATTGCGGTAATCCATGGATACCGCAAATTTAAGTCATTGGACTGGTCCTTAAACGACGTCGGTCTGCAGGAGTTGCTGGCGGTAAACCGCGCGCAATCGCTGTTGACGCGACCTGATCGATGGCTTTTCAAAAGCCTGACGAGCACGCAATTCCTTAAGAACCCCTGTTTTCTCGAATTTCTTCTTGAAACGCTTGAGGGCCTTGTCTACGGCTTCGTTGTCTTTGAGATCGATTTTGAGCATGCTTAGTAAATAAGGAGGGCAAAGGTAATCAGGATTCTTTGAACAATTGCCTTGCGATGACCAATTTTTGGATTTCACTGGTTCCTTCCCCAATGGTGCAGAGTTTGGAGTCACGGTAGTACTTTTCTACGGGGAAATCTTTGGTGTAACCGTATCCGCCAAAGATTTGGACGGCCTCGGTTGATGCCCGCACCGCGACCTCTGATGCATAGTATTTGGCCATTGCGGAGACTTTGGTTACAGGCTTACCGGCATTCTTGAGCGCAGCGGCTTCCATCGTCAAGAGCTGTGCGGCTTCTATTTCAGTAGCCATATCCGCCAACTTGAAGGCAATCCCCTGGAATTCAGCAATAGGCTTCCCGAATTGTTGGCGTTCACCCGCATACTGCACCGCTGCCTCCAAGGCCCCTTTGGCTATGCCCAGGGACAAGGCGGCAATACTGATGCGACCTCCGTCTAGAATTTTCATAGCCTGCACAAATCCATCTCCGACTTTCCCCAAAAGGTTCTCCTTGGGGACTTTGCAGTCTTTGAAAATCATTTCCGTCGTCTCGGAACAGCGCATGCCCAATTTGTTTTCTTTGCGTCCTTGGAGCCAACCTTCGGTGCCCCGCTCCACCACCAAGGCAGAAATGCCATGGGAATCCAAGAGCTCCCCCGTTCTCACCATGACTACCGCAATTTCCGCAGAATTCCCGTGGGTTATCCAACATTTGGCACCATTCAATAGCCAATGATCGCCCTTATCCACTGCGGTCGTCAACATCCGCATCGCATCCGATCCGGTATTGGGCTCGGTCAAACCCCAAGCTCCGATCCACTCGCCCGATGCCAAACGAGGCAACCAGCGGCGCTTCTGTTCTTCGTTCCCAAAAGCCATGATATGGCCTGTGCACAGGGAGTTATGAGCCGCCATGGAAAGCCCTATGGAAGGATCCGCCTTGGACAGTTCCACAATGGCCTCTACATATTCCTCGTAGCCCAAACCGGTTCCCCCATAGGCCTCGGGAACCAAAACGCCCATCAACCCCAATTGCCCCATTTCTTTAAACAAATCGCGAGGGAATTCCTGGCTCTCATCCCATTCCATGGAGAAGGGCTTGATTCGACGCATGGCAAATTCCTTCACGGAAGAGCCAATCATGCGGGTGCTTTCTGAGGTCTTAAAATCCATGGCTCAAAACTACGCCTAAACCAAGAAGCCACCAACGGCAGAGTTCCTCTTTCCTTAGGGCTTCAGGTAAGGCAAAGCCCTCAGCCATTGCGATGAGTCTGTGCCTAGGATTTGAAAAAGTTCGTTGCTTGAACGATAAGGCCCATGCTGGCGACGGTAGGCCACCATACGCTTTGCAAGCGACCAACCCACGTAAGGGTGATTAGACAAAACCTCCACATCCGCTTTGTTGATACTTATTTGTTGAATCGACGAGCTTTCCAATGTAACATACCTCTGCACAACCTCAAACGTGATGCTATCCATCCCGTAGACTTCCAGCAATTGATGGGCATGAACAAAACCTCCTAACCTGTTCCGATAAGTCCAAATTCTTCGTGCCAAGGAAGGCCCTACCCCTCGTAATCGCATCAATTCGCTCGTGTCTGCCTTGTTCAAATCGATATGTTCCCCGGGCCTAAGTTTGGATAAAAACGCTTTGCCTTCTTGGGTATTTTTCCTGTTCAGCCTTTCTTCATCCTGCACCTCCTGAATCAACCCCAAGAGATAGGGATCCTTAACCTCTACCGACCCTTCATTGGGCATTGACCATTCCCGGAAGGCGGGGACCGCCCAAGTCATTAGGGACAAGAATCCCAAACCCAGGGCCTCTTGCTTACCAATACGAGCTATGGAATAAACCCAAAACGATCTCATCGATATCAAGCAACATCTCCATCCGAATCATGGGTTGAATTCTCCGTGGATTCAGGTGGACTATTCAACACCTTCCACAAAAAAAATCCGGTAAATGCCGTAACAATTCCTTGAGATAGCAGCAAGGTAATCAAAGCAAGGTTGGTCATCGTTCTCAGGTTTGAAAGAATTAAGGGATTTGAATTAAATTCTTGTTTTACGGCGGCGGTAAGCTACATAAACAGCGTAGGCGATTCCGGCATAGAGTGCGAGCAAGAGAATTCTCGCTCCCTGAACGTAATGGTTGCCTGGGTTCTGAATTTTGGAGATAATATCCGGCAAGGACCCCAAAAAGACCGCGAGCAAAATAAGCGGGGTGACGTATTGAATTATGAAGCGGTACACCGTTGGAATTTTCATATCGGCCCCTTCGTTAATTTCTTTCCAGCCTTTGTCCATTCCAAAAACCCATGCAAACAAAATGACTTCGAGCAAGGCAAAGAGCACCAAACTGACCGTCCCCGCCCAATAATCGTATTCATCAAAAACCCCTTCGTTGAAGAAGAAAACAGTGGGCGCACCCAACACCAAAACAATCAACCCAAAAGTCCACGCGGAGGGACCACGCTTCCACCCAAATTCATCCCTCAAAAATGCCATGACCGGGGTCCCCATAGCCAACGATGAGGTAATTCCTGCAAAAAACAAAAGGCCAAACCAGCATGTACCTGCAACGGCCCCCATCAATGGGCCCCATTGGGTAAACAAATACGGCAAGGTTTTGAACCCTAGTCCCAAACCGCCACTTTTGGTTAGCTCAACCACTTGGTCCACGCCTAAATAGCCAATCGCAATTGGAATGAGAATGGAGCTGCCCAAGACAACCTCCACAAACTCATTCATCCAACCTGCGGACATGGCGTTCAATGCAATATCTTGTTTGCTGCGGACATAGGCCGCATAACATTGTATGGAACCCATGCCTACGCTCAACGTAAAAAAGATTTGTCCTGCGGCAGCTAACCAAACTTTGGTATTCCAGATAGAGTCAAAATTGGGAGTCCACAAAAAATTCAAGCCAACCGTTCCATCCAACAAAGCCCCAAATTCACCAGCTTTGAGGGTAATTCCTTTGTAAGCCAAAAACAAACCGAACAGCAGGAGCAGTGGCATCCCCACTTTGGCCGCTTTCTCCACACCACCGGACAGTCCTTTAGAAAGAATATAGGTATTCAACAACAGGCAAAGCAACCAAAAATATATGGCTGTATGATTTTGATTCATGGTGATGTAGGAAGCAAAATAATTTGCAACCCCATCCTGTCCCATTCCGTCAAATCCACCTTGAATAAACATCCATACATAATTCAATGTCCAACTTTCCAGGTAGCAATAATAGGCTGCCACGGCAATGTTGGTGAATATCCCAAAGACACCTACATATTTCCACAAGGCTCGCTTCGGATCCAACTCATGCAAAATGAAAGGGGTTGAATGGTTCCCTTTCTTCCCACCAAAACGTCCTGTTGCCCACTCAACCCACAACAGGGGAATACCCATCAACAGGAAGCAGACCAAATAAGGGATGATAAAGGCCCCTCCCCCATTCTGAATAGCCTGTACGGGGAATCGAAGAAAATTGCCAAGCCCTACCGCATTGCCCGCCATGGCAAGAATTAAACCCAATCGGGATCCCCATGACTCTTGATTGCTGCTCATAATTAATTGTTAAGTGGAAATTGGTTCATTATTCTTGGATTGAACGCCAAATTGTTCCAAAATCATGGCGATACCCTCTTCCAAGGTATGGGGTGAATAATTCAAATCTCGCCTTGCCTTGTCAATGAGGAAGCCGCTCAAAAGTGGTCGGGCCGCTGGCTGTCCCAAGGCCGTTGTGGTAGTGGGTTCTATTAATCTCTCTTTTAACTGAAAGTACCTGGCAATACGCCTCGCCATTTCCAGGACGGACATGTACTCCCCCCCGCTAATGTTGTAAATCCCTGTGGCTTTGCGCAAGGCCACTTGGCAGCAGCCCTCCGCCAAATCTTCTGCCAAGGTGGGTGTTCGAAATTGATCCGACACGATGCGAATTACGCGACCTTCTTCCAAAGACTTTTTGACCCACAACACAATATTGGAACGACTCATGTCTGCGGCCAAACCATAGACCAGCACCGTCCGCACGATGGACCAAGGGCCCGCATATTGCCTGATTATTTGTTCGGCATCGGTCTTGGATTGCCCATAAATACTCAAGGGATTGGGTTCATCCTCTTCCAGATAGGGGCCGCTTTGTCCGTCAAAAACAAAATCAGTAGACAAATGAACCAAATGGGTCCCCCAGGGTTCACAGGCCTCGGCCACAAAACGCACCGCATCCACGTTGTTCGTTCGGCATGCGTTCGGGTCTTTCTCGCAATCGTCAACCTGGGTCATGGCTGCTGTATGGATCACGCAATCGGGTCTGTATTCTGCCATAAAATCCCTAACCGCCTCGCGGTTGGTAACATCGAGGGACCTGTAGGCATACGAACCAGAGCCCATGGCAAGTCGCTGCTCTCCTCGCCCTGTAGCCATAATTTGGAGGCCCGGCTCTTGAGCCAAGCGGTGGAGCAACTTTTGCCCCAACAAGCCGTTAGCCCCTGTAATCAGTACTTTCATCCCTGTTGATCTGAATTGCTAGCGCAAAATAGCCATAAGGAAGCCAATATCCGCTGTTAAACGCATAGACCACTTAGCCAGCCTGCGTGGCCTTGCGTCGTTCCTGCATCGGTGTATATTTGCATCCCGGTTTAAGACCGGGGGCCTCAAGGAGGTCATCGGGGTGTAGCGCAGTCCGGTTAGCGTACACGTCTGGGGGGCGTGTGGTCGGAGGTTCGAATCCTCTCACCCCGACGAATATTTTTTTTTGAATGCCTCTTGGATACCAAGGGGCATTTTTTGATCCCTTAAAAGTTTACTGAGGTTTTGACCTGCTTGGAATTTCAAGTAATTTCGAGGCGATACTCTATATCCAATTGACCACTAAAATTCAAAAACGCTTACGTCCAATTAATGGAAAATAATCTCAACAAAGCCCAGGATGAATACGGGCGATTGGCCAGTCCTGTACTTCCCGAAGGGGTCAAAAATTACCTGATCGACATCGATGGAACCATCTGCGAAGATGTACCCAACGAGGAGCCGGAGCGCATGAAAGACTGCGCTCATTACCCCGATGCCTTGGATACCTGCAACCGCTGGTACGATGAAGGGCATGTCATCACCTTTTTTACGAGTCGAACCGAGGATTTGCGGGAAATCACCGAAGCCTGGCTCCAAAGCAGGGGCTTCAAGCACCACGGACTGCTTATGAACAAACCCAGAGGCGGCAACTACCATTGGATTGATAACCATATGGTCAAAGCCACCCGCTACGAAGGTCGCTTCACGGACCTTGTGAAAGTGACCAAATCCATCGAGGTCTTCCGTGAGGACCTTTGACGACCCCATCCCTAACCATAAGCCTTTTGAAATTTCTAAATTGACCCCTTATGCATTCCATAGTAAACTTTCGAGTTCTACCAATTTTGACCGCTCTTGCAGTCTCTGCCCTTATTGTTAACACCATGAACCCCAGCCAAGCGCAAAACATAACCCCTCCCGATGTTCGCCCTATACCGCACACCACGGTTGTGCACGGGGATACCCTGGTTGATCCTTATTTCTGGCTCAATCAACGCGAAAATCCGGAGGTCCTGGATTACCTACGCGCCGAGAATGCCTATGCAGAAGCCAAACTTGCCCATACCAAGGACCTGCAAGCCAAGCTCTTTGAGGAAATGAAAGGGAGGATCAAAGAGGACGATCGCAATGTCCCCTATTTCTCGAAGGGGTATTGGTATTATTCCAAAGTGCAAAAAGGTCAGGATTATGCAGTCTATTGCCGACGCATGGGCAGCATGGAGGCCCCGGAAGAAATCATGCTCGATGCCAATCGCTACGCCGAAGGGCATGGGTATTTCAATGTTACGGGCCTCAAAGTAAGCCCTGACAATCGTTACCTCCTGTTCTTCATGGATACCGTGGGCAGGCGCCAATATACATTGTGCGTGAAGGACCTTCGCTCTGGAAATGATCTGCCGGATCGTGTATTTCCAGCGAACGGTTCCGCCGCATGGGCTGCCGATAACCGGACGATTTTCTTTGGAACCTCGGACGCCCAGACCCTGCGGGCTGATTGCATTTGGAAACACCGGCTTGGACAGGATGCAACCCGCAAAGAGTTAGTCTTTAAGGAGATGGACGAAACCTTCAGCACCTATGTCTTTGCCGGAAAATCCGAAGATTTCCTTTATATCCTGAGCTCAAGCACCTTGAGCGCGGAACAACGTTACCTCCCGGCCGACAAGCCTGACGATGCCTTCAGGATCATCAGCCCACGCCAAAAAGATTTACTTTATTCCGTCGAAGACTATAACCGCGAATTTTATTTGCTCACCAATTACAAGGCCCTGAATTTCAAGCTAATGAAAGCTGATGTGGGGACTTCAAAACCTGATCAATGGCAAGAAGTGATCCCCCATCGCCCCAAAGTGCGTTTGGAAGGCATTGAAATTTTCAGCGATTACTTGGTTATCGAAGAGCGAGAAGCAGGCCTCAAGAGGTTAAGGGTACGACGCTGGGACGGATCCGATGATCACTACTTGGCCTTCCCCGATCCCGTCTACACCGTGGGTACGGAAATCAACCGAGATTACAAGAGCTCAGAACTTCGCTACTCGTATTCCTCCCTCACCACCCCGACTCGAATCGTGGCCTATGATATGGCCAAGCGTCTTGAACGTGTTCTCAAGACCCAGGAAGTGGTTGGTGGACATCAGCCCTCGGATTACCGGTCAGAGCGCATTTGGGTCAAGGCCTCCGACGGCACGGAAATTCCGGTATCCTTGGTGTACAAGAAAGACCTGCGTCGCCAAGAAGGCAATCCTACCTTGCTCTACGGATACGGGAGCTACGGGATAACCATGGAAGCCTATTTCAGCATGAATCGTTTGAGTTTGCTGGACCGGGGCTGGGTATTTGCCATCGCTCACATTCGGGGGGGTGAGGAAATGGGTCGTGCATGGTACGAAGACGGCAAACTTCTCCAGAAGAAAAATTCATTCACCGATTTTATTGCCTGCGGTGAGGCCATGCTTTCGTTAGGCTATTGCGAGACGGGGCAATTGTACGCCATGGGGGGCAGCGCTGGTGGCTTGCTGATGGGCGCCGTCATGAACATGAGGCCAGACCTATGGAAAGGGGTGATTGCAGGCGTTCCCTTTGTGGATGTGATCAACACCATGCTGGATGCAAGCATTCCACTGACCACATCGGAATACGACGAATGGGGTAACCCCAACGACGAAACCTATTATCGTTATATGTTATCCTATTCGCCTTACGATAATGTTCGGCCTGTGGTCTATCCACACCTGCTGGTCACTACCGGCTTGCATGATTCCCAGGTTCAGTATTGGGAACCCGCCAAATGGGTTGCTAAACTGCGGGACGCGCAGGATCAATCGGTGGAGCAAGGGTTAGCTGCCGCTGATCGGCGTATTTACTTGGTCACGGATATGGAGGCAGGACATGGCGGCAAATCAGGTCGCTACAATGCCCTCAAAGACGATGCATTGGAATTTGCATTTTTATTAGATATCGCGGCCGCTCAACGATGATGGTGGCAATACCCTGAAGCATCACGAGTTTTGTTCCGGCAGGGCTTGCCGGCCTTGGTGATTCCCGCACAAGTCATTGCCTGAGAATCCGAAGTTTGGTTAGCACGAGGTATTCGGCTTGAGGTGCTGGCCTTGGAGGACCAAGTCCAACAGGATGCGCATACCTGACTCTCGAGACGAGCTTCCCTCTGATCCGGTAATCCTCTCAGGAAATCCATCCCTGTCACTTTTTCCAAGCTGTCAACACTCACCAAATACCCAACCAGGGAGGCTTTGGAGCTGGAATGCGGGAGAAGAAGTGCGGCAACTCGTTCTTCAGCGGGATGGTAAACCACCTTGTAGAAAGCCTTCGGAATTCGCAATCGTCCCACATTCGAAAGGGTTGAATGCTCGCTAAGCACAGGCCCTGACCACACCAATAAGCCCACCGTATCATCCACGGTGAGGGTAGCGGCCCAATCCCTCACCTGGGATTCAAGCCTTTTCCAGATTCCGCGATTGAACCCTTGCAGCTGTGGGCTTACGTTGGCGTACGAGAAACTCTCCTTCATGGATTGCACCGACCAGGCCATGTCGGCAGCCGGGACCAAATGACCTTTATCGAAACCAGAACCCACATAATCACGGTCGCTGGCGTCCCTACCTTCCAAACGAGACTCACGCTGAAATTTATTGGCGCGTTCGGCAAAACCGCCCACCCGATTTCGATTCAAACGATACCCAACCCATGCAGGCTGAACATCTTCCACGCTGTACCCTGCATCGTAGGCGCTGTACTTTAACAAAACAACTTGGGAAGCCGACCCCATGAATGCTGGATGAAAATCCTGAAGAACAAGGGAGTCCCCCTTCTTGGATTGGGCATAACCACCATCCACAAGGAATGCCAGGAACAAGGTCCCTAGAAAGGACAGGACTTGAGGCCTACGAGGTTGGATCATCAATCTCCATCCAGCAGGTTACCCAATCCACCCAGGATGGATCCTTCTTCGCGTCGACCTCCGGGTGAGCCGTAACTCAAAATTCGAGCGGCGAGGCGAGATACCGGCAGGCTCTGCAACCAAACCCGACCGGGACCACGCAACGTAGCAAAGAACAAGCCCTCTCCCCCAAACATCATGTTCTTGACACCACGGACCATTTGAATATCGTAATCCACATCGGAGGTAAAGGCTACAATGCAACCGGTATCCACCCTAAGTACTTCTCCGGGCTGCAAATCCCTTTCCAAGATATATCCGCCGGCATGCACAAAGGCCAGTCCATCACCCTCCAACTTCTGCATAATGAAACCCTCACCCCCAAAGAGTCCGGTGCCAAGCCGGCGTTGAAATTCGATGCCAACCGCTACTCCTTTGGCTGCACAGAGGAACGAGTCCTTCTGGCAGATGATCTTTTGGCCCAGTACCTGCAGGTCCAAACAAATAATTTTTCCCGCATAAGGACCCGCAAAGGTGACTCTTGATTTTCCCTGACCCAGGTGGGTGAAGGCCGTCATGAACAAGGATTCCCCGGTAAGGAGGCGCTTCCCTGCCCCCATAAGTTTGCCCAAAAAGCCCCCTTGTTGCGAAGAACCATCCCCAAAAATGGTTTGCATTTCGATGCCCGGATCCATAAACATAAAGGCGCCACTTTCGGCAATCACCGTCTCTTGGGGATCCAATTCAATCTCAACACATTGCATTTCTTCGCCGTAAATACGGTAGTCTATTTCGTGATTTGTTCGATTCATTGGGTTTTTTTTGATAAAGATATTAAGGATCCGTGTTACATGAATATTGTTCCTTAGGAGCCTAATCCTTGCGCAATGTTCCCATCCATCGATCCCAGAACAAAAAATACAACCCATAATTCCCCGTGAAACGGGAATGATGCAGATTGTGGTGACGGGAAGTATTGACCCACCGCCCGATCCTGGTTTTTTCAAAACCTTGAGGGTACAATTCAAAGCCAAGATGCCCGTACACATTGTAGGCAATCATGAACAGGAAAAACAACAGAATATGGGTTCGGTGCACCGGTAGTCCAAACACAAAAACCGGTAATATCCCAATCTCTACGAGCGCCTCCCAAGGATGAAAAGCATAGGCCGCCCAAGGCGAAGGATTGGTGGAGCGATGATGGACCGTATGCACCTTGCGGTACCAGAAAGGCAAATGCATCCAACGATGCGCCCAATAGAAATAGGCATCATGCACCACGAGCATCACCGGAAAAACGAGAACATAATACCACCAGCCGTAAAAATCAGGAATAGGCAACAACAGCGTGTAAGGACGAATCGCCGGACTTTGCAAAAGGAAAGAAGCCACCACACCAAAAACCAAGATGGTCATTGCCGAATACCCTATCTCCCTTTGGTAATCCGACAATTTTGGAAAACCGGGCTGGATTTTACGAGATTGCAGAGCCTTCCTCTTCCAAACATAGAAAACCATGAAGGCCACCCCCGCAAAGAAGGTATAACGCCCCCCTATTCTCCACACTGCTTTGGGAATCCACTCCCACCAATCTGGACCAAGCTCCATCAACGACGAACCAAGCGGCAAGGTCTCGCAAGCGGCTCACCGGAAGGGCCGATGAGTTCGACCGTATAAACACCGCTCGTAAGTTGGCTCAAATCCAAGATTGAAATTCCAGGGGATATCCCTGAGTTCCCCGCAGTTTCTCCAACATTCCAACAAGCATCGAAGGGATACTTGCCTTGAACTTTACCTGACAAATCCCGAACGATCCAATGCAAGGAAACTGTGCCATTGAATGCGGAACTTACTTGCGCCGAAAGGCTTGATGAGAGCAACACCTGAACCCTGCCATCAGTAGGGTTGGGAACCAAGGAAAACTCAGTACTGATCAAATTCTTCCTCGGAGCTGGGATTCGAAGACCTAATTCCGGCAAAGGTTGGGCCATAGGGTCCGCCCACTCCGACCCAATACCGGCATCCCAAGTCCAAGACAAGGGGAGTTGACCGCATTGATGATGAATTTCGGCGACAACCTGTCCATCCTCAAGTTCAATACCCTTCATGTCGTTCCAAGCCAATCGAAGGCGTCCGTCCGTAAGGGCATAGACCATTTCTTGATCTCCCAAACGCGACACCAATTTGGGTTCTCCCAAGTAATCAGGCCAAGAAAGATCGAGGGAAAGCGCCCCAACCCTTGCGGGACCCGAAGCCCTTAGCACCGTAACGGCGCTTTGATAATCCGAGTATCCTGCACCAACCTCGGATAAACTCGTTTGGTTCGACGCATCCTCGCTCAATTCGAAGGCACCAAAACCCTGACGGGCTGCCGCCGGTACAAAAGAACCATTAACGTCACCGTAACACATGGCCTTGAGATTCCGTGTGATTGCTGCACCGCTGGTCGTTATGGTGGACGTATCAAAGACCCAATCCCCTGCGGGGAAGGTAGAAATAACATTGGAGTATCGCCTGCTGATGACCAAGGCATCCGAGGCATTCACCGAATTCGATGCATTCACATCCGCTGCCCTTAGACGCAAACCCGTTAGCGGTTGGGTATTCGCAAAATGCAAATTCGCCTGCAATGCATCCGTTGCATTAAAACCGCCCGTTGTACGAGCTGTGTTTAGCGAGAAAGACCGAAGGCCGTTGGTGTAGGCATTGATGGAATACGTACCGTTGGACGCGGTGGTCGTCTGGGCATCCTGTACCCCGCCAGGAACCGTCAAAAGTCGGACATTAACGGAGGATAAGGGAGTATTAGCCGAATTATTGTAGGTCACCACCCCGCTTACCGGTTGGATGGTCACCCCACCGTTTATTTGGACCATGTAGTCCTGCGTTTCGCCCCATTGGTAGGTACCGCAGGCCTGAGTCGACGTCGCTGTACCAGCTTCACGCAAAACGACCCTCATTAAACAAAGGCCCGCAGATGCTG
>Ga0194118_10005535_pt1 | contig 13118 bp, 13 predicted proteins | sample TA2MahsurfametaG_2_FD_148662 | JGI IMG/M metagenome (GOLD analysis project Ga0194118, IMG submission 148662) | Freshwater microbial communities from Lake Tanganyika, Tanzania - TA2015013 Mahale N5 surface | ecosystem: Environmental > Aquatic > Freshwater > Lake | place: Tanzania: Lake...
GGTCGCCGGCGGAGACGCGAATGTCGCCGGGCCGCGGCGGGGCGCGCAGCACCCGCGGTGTCCGGCCGGCGCGCCGCGCCATCGCCTCGAGCAGCCCCTGCAGCGTCGTCGCGCGGCCGGTGCAGACGTTGAAGGCGTCGAAGCGCGGCGCGCGCGCCGCGCCGACTCCGGCGGCCTGCGCGGCGAGGCGCTCGCCCGCCAGCTTGTCGGCGCCGTAGCCGGAGATCGGCCGCGTCTCGCTCTCCTCGCGCACGACGCCCGGCGCGGCGCCGGGCCGCCGCGCGGCGGCGATGGCGTTGCGCGCACCGCCCAAGTTGACCGCGCGGGCGCGCTCCGGCTCGGCGAGGCAGCGCGGCACCGAGGCGATCGCCGCGAGGTGGAAGATGCCGTCGCAGGACCGCGCCGCGGCCGCGAGGTCCGCGGCGTCCGCCATGTCGCCCACGCGCAGCTGCGCCCATGGATCGAGCCCGGCGCGCCGCGCACGCCCTTCCGCCCGCGCGAGGCCCCCGGCCTCGTCGAGTTCGTGCTGCCGACGCTGGCCCTGGCGGGGCGCGCCCTGCCCGCGGGCGGTGGCGGCTTCTTCCGCCTGCTGCCCTACGCCGCGTCGCGCTGGGCCATCGCGCGCGTCAACCGCGCGGAGGGCCGCCCCTGCATCTTCTACCTGCATCCATGGGAAATCGACCCAGGCCAGCCGCGCCTGGGCGGGCTGGGCGCGAGCAGCAGGCTGCGCCACTACCTGAACCTCGGGCGCACCGCCGCGCGGCTGCGATGGCTGCTGCGCGACTTCGCATGGGACCGCGTCGACGCGGTCCACGCCGATGCGATCGCCGCGCCGGGAGCGCTGCCGGCCTGGTCGCCCGGCGACGATGCGCCATCGGCGGATCCGGCAACGCGCTGACCGACGCGCGCGCGATGCGCGTGCCGGCGGTCTTTGCGGAGGGAATGGTGGGCGCTACAGGGATTGAACCTGTGACCCCTTCCATGTCAAGGAAGTGCTCTCCCGCTGAGCTAAGCGCCCGCAAAAGCGGGGCGGACTATAGCCACGGGCGACCCGAAATCAAGCATCGTTCCCGGACGCGCGGCGCGCCGGGTGACAAGCCGGGGCAGCGCAGGCTAGATCCGTCCGGTCACCAGGCGACGCGACATGGATGCCGGCCCCGCCATCGACCCGCTCGACCCGCCCTTCGTCGTGAGGCTGCCCGCGGCCGCCATGGCGCCGGTCGTCTTCGCCTCGCCGCATTCGGGCCGGGTCTATCCCGAGGCGTTCCTGCGCGCGTCGCGCATCGACGCGCTCGGCCTGCGCAGCTCGGAGGACGCGTTCATCGACGAGCTCTTCGCCGACGCGCCGGGTCTCGGGATGCCGCTGATCGGGGCCCGCTTCCCGCGCGCCTATGTCGACGCCAATCGCGGCCCCTGGGAGCTCGATCCCGGCATGTTCGCCGACCGCCTGCCGGACTGGGTCGAGGCCGACAGCCCGCGCGCCGCGGCCGGCCTCGGCACGATCGCGCGCGTGGTCTCCGACGGCGAGGAGATCTATGCCGGCAAGCTGCGCTTCGCCGAGGCGCGCAGCCGCATCGAGGCGCTGCACCTCCCCTACCATCGGCGCCTCGACGCGCTCGTCGAGGAGGCGCAGGCCGGCTGGGGCGTGTCGCTGCTCGTCGACTGCCACTCGATGCCCTCCTCCGCCGCGCCCGCGCCCGCGGGGCTCGGCGGCGCGCGCGCCGGCTTCGTGATCGGCGACCGCCATGGCAGCGCCTGCGACGCCGGCATCGTCGCGGTGGTCGAGGACGCGCTGCGCGCGCGCGGCCATCGCGTGACGCGCAACGATCCCTATGCCGGCGGCTTCACCACGCGGCGCCATGGCCGCCCGGCCGCGCGACGCCACGCGCTGCAGGTGGAAGTCAACCGCGCCCTCTACATGGACGAGGCGCGGCTCGAGCCGCTGCCCTGCTTCGCGGCGCTGCGCGACGACCTGCGCCACGCGATGGAGGCGCTGCGCGACCACATGCGCGGCGCGGCCGCGACCACGGGGGACGGGGCATGAAGCTCAATCTCGGCTGCGGCTCGAACCGCAAGGACGGCTACGTCAACGTCGACCGCGAGGCGGTGCTCGCGCCCGACCTCGTCGTCGACCTCGAGGCCTTCCCCTGGCCCTGGCCCGGCGACAGCGTCGACGAGGTGCTGATGCACCACGTGCTCGAGCATCTCGGCCGCGACACGGCGACCTATCTCGGCATCATGCGCGAGCTGTACCGCGTCTGCCGCCACGACGCGCGGGTGCGCATCGTGGTGCCGCATCCGCGCCACGACCTCTTCCTCAACGACCCGACGCATGTGCGGCCGGTGACGCCCGAGAGCCTCGAGCTCTTCAGCAAGGCGCGCAACCGCAAGTGGGCGGCGGAGGGCGCCGCCAACTCGCAGCTCGCGCTCTTCCTCGACGTCGACTTCGAGGTCGTCTCCGCCAACATCCTGCCCTCGGAGCCGTGGCGCACGCGCTACGCGCGGCGCGAGATCGACGCCAAGGCCCTGTCCGAGGCCGCGCGCCAGTTCAACAACGTGATCGAGGAGACCACGATCGTCCTGCGCGCGGTGAAGGCCGCGCCGGGATGAGCGCGCCGGCCGGGCCGGGCGCCGGCGGAGCGCCGCCGCGCGCGGCCCTCCTCGCCGCAGCCATGGAACGCCACCGGCGCGGCGCGCTCGACGAGGCGGCGGGGCTCTATCGCCGCGTGCTGGCGCTCGACCCGCGCGACTTCGACGCGCTGCACATGCTGGGCGTCGTCGCCGCCCAGGGCGGCGCGCATGGCGACGCCATCGCGCTGCTCTCCTCCGCCGCGGCGGAGCGCCCGTCGAGCGCGCGGGCGCGCTTCAACCTAGCCGGCGCGCTGATGGGCGCCGGCCGCCTGCGCGAGGCGATCGCCGCCCTCGACGAGGCGATCGCGATCGATCCCGCCCATGCCGCCGCCTGGAGCAATCGCGGCATCTGCCTCATGCGCCTCAACGAGGCCGAGGAGGCCGGGCGCAGCCATGCCCGCGCCACGGCGCTCGAGCCGCACGCGCCAGAGCCGCGCTTCAACCGCTCTCAGGCGCTGCTGGTCGCAGGGCGGCTCGCCGAGGCCTGGCCGGACTACGAGGCGCGGCTGCGCACGGCCGAGCTCGCGCCCTTCGCGCGCCATGGCGACGTCGCGCGCTGGGATGGCGGCCCCTGCGAAGGCCGGCGCATCCTGCTGCATGCCGAGCAGGGCATGGGCGACACGATCCATTTCGCGCGCTACGCGCCGCTCGTCGCGCGGCGCGGCGCGCAGGTGGTGCTCGAGGTCCAGGCGCCGCTCGCGTCGCTGCTCGCGCGCGTCGACGGCGTCGCCGAGGTCGTCGCGCAGGATGCGCGCCGTCCGCCCGTCGACCTCGCTTGCCCGCTGCCGAGCCTGCCGCTCGCCTTCGCGACCACGCTCGCCACGATCCCCGCGCCGGGCGGCTATCTCCCGGTCGATCCCGCGCGCCTCGCGTCCTGGAGCGAGCGCCTCGGCCCGCGCCGCGGCCCGCGCGTCGCGCTCGCCTGGCGCGGCAGCGCCGCGCATCGCAACGACGCCAACCGATCGATCGGGCTGGCGCGCCTCGCGCCGCACCTGCCGCCCGGCATCGAGGTCGTGTCGCTGCAGAAGGAGATCGGCACGGAGGACGCGGCGGCGCTGCGCGCGATCCCCGGCGCGCGCGACCTCGGCGCCGAGCTGCGCGACTTCGACGACAGCGCCGCGCTCTGCGCCATCGCCGACCGCGTGGCCTGCGTCGACACCAGCCTCGCGCATCTCGCCGGCGCGCTCGGCCGGCCCGTCGACGTGCTGCTGCCCTTCGCGCCGGACTGGCGCTGGCTGCTCGGGCGGGGCGACAGCCCGTGGTACGCGAGCGCGACGCTGCACCGCCAGGACGCGCCGGGCGACTGGTCGGCGGCGCTCGCCTCGCTCGCGCGAAGCCTCGCCGCGCTGGCGCGCGACGCCGGCTGATCGTGCGCTGGCCTCAGTGGCCGGAGAGCACCAGCAGCTTGACTGGCATGACGACGACCTGCATGCGCAGCAGGATCGCGTGGACCAGCCCGACGGCGTCGACCGCATGCAGCGCCAGGCGCTTCAGCGTTCCGGTCTCCTTCGCCGCGATCACGTCGTGGTTGCTCGAATAGGCGTTGACGACGCAGCTGCTGCCGCGCGGCACGTCGTCGAGGCCGCCGGCGTAGAGCGGCTCGAGGAAGACGAGCACCGTGCCGGGCCGCGCCGACTGCGTGGCGTCGACCAGGACCTCGGAGGCGCGGAACTGCCCGGCGGCGATGAACTCCTGCACGTGCACGACGACCAGCGGGATCACCGCGAAAGGCTTCGAAACTGTCAACGCCGGAGTAAAAATGCATCGGCTGGCCGGAGTAAAAATGCATCACGGCCGACGGCAGGAAGGCCCCCCGCGGGGGGCCTTCCTGGGCCCTCGTTTATTCCTCGGATGGACTGTCGGGTAGGTCGGTGGCCCGTTTGGCGCGCTGGCGGCGCCTGCTCTGCTTGAGGCGGTAGCTGTCGCCGTTCATCTCCAGGATGTGGACGTGGTGGGTCAGCCGGTCGAGCAGCGCGCCGGTCAGCCGCTCGGAGGCGAACACGCCGGTCCACTCGTCGAACGGCAGATTGGAGGTGACAATGGTCGAGCCGCGCTCGTAGCGCTGGCTGAAGACCTCGAAGAGCAGCTCGGCGCCGGTCTGCGACAGCGGTACGTAGCCGAGCTCATCGATTATCAGGAGCCTGTAGGTGGCGAGTTGGCGCTGCAGCCTCAGCAGCCGCTTCTCGTCGCGAGCTTCGAGAAGCTCATTCACCAGGGCTGCCGCCGTGCTGAAGCCGACCGACAGCCCCTTCTGGCAGGCCGCCAGCCCGAGGCCGAGCGCCACGTGGCTCTTGCCGGTGCCGCTGTTGCCGACCGCGATCACGTTCTCGCGACGCAGCACGTACTCCGAGCGGGCCAGCTCCAGCACCAATGTCTTGTTGAGCGAGGGCAGCGCCAGGAAGTCGAAGCTGTCGAGGCTTTTGACCGCCGGGAACCTCGCCTCCCTGATCCGTCGCTCGACCATGCGCCGTTCGCGCTCGATCAGCTCGAGTTCGGCCAGGCGCAACAGGTAGCCGGTATGCTCGACGCCCTCGGTGGCGCACTGCCGGGCCAGCTTGTCATGCTCGCGCAGGAACGTCGGCAGCTTGAGCACCTTGAGGTGATGGCCGAGCAGAAGCTGGGGCGTGTCGGTCATGACGTCACCCCGGTGAGCAGGTCCATGTACGTCCTGGCCGACGTCGTCGCCACGGTAGCGTTCGGCAGGTAGGGATAAACGCTCATATCCAGGCGCGGCGGCCGGCGCTCGATGCGGCACAGCACCAGGTGCTTGACCGCATCGAAGCCGATCACGCCGCGATCAATGGCATCGCGCACGCCGGCCGCGACGTCATCGATCCTGAACACCTCCATCAGCCGCAGAACCTGGACGAACTCGCGCTTGCCCTGCTTGCCCATGCGCGCCTCGAGCAGGCGGCGCAGCGTGGCGAACGCTTCGGGCAGGTCCCAGCCGGCCAACGGGGCCGCCTGGTCGAGTGCCCCGATCTTGCGCTCAAGCAGCACCAGATAGTGCAGCGGATCGAACACGAAGTCTTCCCGCTCGTAGGATCGGACGTGCCGGGCGATGATCTCGGTACCGCACGAGATCACCACCTCGTGGACGTAGCCACGAACCACGACCTCGCGGTGGCCCCAGGCGGTTGGCACCGAGTAGTCGGTGCCGCGATAGCGCACCAGCGACTGCGAACTGACCCGGCCAGCCTGCTTCTCGCAGGCGTCATAGGGCGTCGCAGGCAGATCGTGGAACGCCGCCAGGTCCCGCGCCATCCGCTCCCCGATCGTCGCGTCGTGACCGCGCAGCCGATCGCCGAGACGACGCCGGCACGCTGTCAGCAGATCCTCGTTGAGCGCGTCAAAGCTGGCGGCATGCGGCAACGGCACCAGGTGGTTCCGCCGGATCCAGCCGACCAGACCCTCGACCTTGCCCTTGTCGTTGCCCTTGCCAGGCCGACCGAACCGGTCGGTGAACAGGTAGTGCGACTGCAGCTCGCCGAACACGCGGGTCCGCTGACGGCGGCCATCGCCCAGGATCCGCGCCACCGCGATCCGGGTGTTATCGTACAGGATCGACTGCGGCACCTTGCCGAAGAAGTCGAACGCCGCAACGTGACCGGCGCAGAACGACTCCGTCGTCTCCGCAGGATAGGCCTGCACGAAGCCGGCATCACTGTGCGGCAGGTCCATCGCGAAGAAGTGGATCTTCTGTTCCACCCCGCCGATCACAGCCTGCGCCTCGCCGAAGTCGGCCTGAGCATGACCGGGATCGTGCCGCAGCGGCACGAACATCTCGCGCTGCCGCTGGCGCTGTCCCAGGACGTAATCCTTAACGATGGTCAAGCCGCCGACATAGCCGTGTTCGTCGCGCAGCCGCTCGAAGATCCGCTTCGAGGTGTGCCGCTGCTTCGCTGGACGGCCCTTATCAGCCTCCAGGATCCGGTCGATGATACCGATGAACGGGTCCAGCTTCGGCCGGGCCGGCGGCCGGCTACGCCGGTACCCGGGCGGAACCGAGAATGCCAGCATCTTCGCTACCGTCCGAGGATCCAGCCCGAACCGCCGAGCCGCCTCACGACGGCTCAGACCCTCAATCCGAACCGCATGGCGGACCTGCCTGTAAAGTTCCACGCCCTTCATCCCTCCGCCCTCTGCCAAAACCGCAAAGAGCTATCTGCTGCCGGATTTTTACTCCGGCGCAACCGGACAATCCGGCCGCTTCAGTGAGGGATTTTTGCTCCGGCGCTTACACCTTGCCATGCCGGCGCATCGTTCATCCCCACTGGCCTGCTTTTACTCCGCCACGCTGGCCTGGAATCAGACCGCCATTGATATGCCGGCCGTCTACATGGGCGATGTAGCTTTCCGCCTTGACGATTCTCATGGGCCCTGCACGGCGCCTTCTGCGAACAGCGCGTCGATCTCCGCGCCCGAGAACCCGAACTCGGCGAGCACCTCGCGGCTGTGCTGGCCGAACAGCGGTGCGCCGCGCCGCACGCCGCCCGGCGTGTCGGAGAACTTCAACGGCGTGCCGAGCGTCTTCACCTTGCCGAGTGTGGCATGGTTGACCTCGATCACCATCTCGCGCGCGATCGCCTGCGGATCATCGTGCATCTGCTTCACGTCGTTGACCGGGCCGCAGGGTAGGCCCTTGGCGTCGAAGATCGCGAGCCACTCCTCGGTCTTCCGCTTGCGAAAGTACGGCGCCAGCGTCCGCTCGAGCAGCGCCAGGTTGGTGATGCGGTCGCAGTTCTCCTTGAAGCGCGGCTCGGCGAGCAACTCCGGCGCCTTGAGCGCCTCTACCAGACGCAACCAGTTCGCCTGGTTGGCGCCGCCGACGACCATCCAGCCGTCTTTCGTCTCGAAAGCCTGGTAGGGCGCGGAGAGCGGATGTGCCGAGCCCATTGCCGCCGGCGCCACGCCGGTCGCGAAGGCGATCGCCGACTGCCAGTAGGTGTGGACGATGCCCGCCTCGAACAGCGAGGTATCGACGCGCTGGCCCTGCCCCGTCTTGAGCCGGTGCGTGTAGGCCGCGAGCACGCCCATCGCCGCGAGGATGCCCGCGGTGATGTCGGTGAGCGGCGCGCCGCACTTGACCGGCGCACGACCCGGCCCCTCGCCCGTGAAACTCATGATCCCGCTCATCGCCTGCGCGACGAGATCGAAGCCGCGGCGATGAGCGTAGGGACCAGTGCCGCCGAACCCGGTGACGGTGCAGTACACCAGCGCCGGATTGAGGCCCTTGAGCACGTCCCAGCCGAAGCCGAGCTTGTCCATCGTACCCGGCGCATAGTTCTCGATCAGCACGTCGGCGCCGCGCACGAGTTGCTCAAGCACGCGCTTGCCGCCCGGCTTCTTGAGATCGAGGGCGAGGCCGCGCTTGTTGCGGTTCATCATCAGGAACGAGGCGGGCTCGTCGCCGACCTTGGGCGGCACCTGCTTGCGCACGTCGTCGCCGCCCGGGATCTTCTCGACCTTGATCACGTCGGCGCCCATGTCGGCGAGCATCAGCGCGCAGGTGGGCCCCGCCATGACGTGGCTGAGGTCGAGGACCTTCAACTCCCTGAGCGGTCCCATCGCTCAGCGCCCCTTGAAGGCCGGCTTCGTCTTGGCGAGGAATGCCGCCGAGCCGATGCGGAAATCCTCGGTGTCGAAACAGTGGTAACTCTCATCCTGCTCGGCGTCGTTCAACGGTCGCGGGTCCATGAGCCGATCGGCGAACTTCTTGTGCCAGCGCGCCACCAGCGGCGCGCCCTCGACGATCGCGGCGACCACCGCCTCGACGCCCGCCTCAAAGCCGTCGTCGGGAAGCACGCGGTTGACCAGCCCCATCTGCAGCGCGCGCTCGGCGCCGAAGATGTCGCCCGTCAGCAGGATGTCCTTGGTGTTCGCCGGCCCGACCAAGCGGATCAAAGGCACCATCTCGGTCGTCGCGACCACGAGGCCGAGCCGCTTGACGGGGATGCCGAAGCGCGAGCCCGCCGTGGCAATGCGCAGATCCGCCACGCAGGCGAGTTCGAGGCCACCGCCAACGCACAGGCCGCGGATGGCGACCACGATCGGGTGCCGGCAGGCGGCGATGCGGCCGAGCGCGCCATGGGTCAGCCTGGCATAGGCGCGCGCCTGCTCGGCGTTCGCGCGCGTCGTACCGAACTCCGCGATGTCGGCGCCGACGCAGAAGGCCCGCCCGCCGGCCCCGCCGAGAACGATGCAGCGCAGCGTCTCGTCGCCGTCGAATCCTGAAAAGAGCTCGCCCATGCGCCGCCACATCGCGGTGTCCATGCAGTTGAGTTTGTCCGGGCGGTTGATCGTGACGCGCGCGACGTCCCCTTCGCGCGCGACCAGCAGCATGTCCGACATGGGTGGATCCTCAGCGGTAGAAGTATTCGACCAGCGCCAGCGACGTCGCCGGCACGTAGGTGACCAGCAGCAGCACGCCGACCAGCACCGCGATGTACGGGATGTTCCAGCGCGTCGTCGCCCAGATGTCGGTCTTCGCGATCGAGCAGGTGACGATGAGCACGCTCGCCACCGGTGGCGTCTGCTGGCCGATTGCGAGATTGAGCGTGACCATGATCCCGAAATGCACGAGGTCGATCCCGACGGCCTTGACCAGCGGCAGCACGATGGGAACGACCAGGATGATAGCGGCGGCGCTGTGCAGGAAGAAACCGAGCACGAAGAACAGCAGGTTGAGCAGCGCCAGAACCGCTACCTTGTCATTCGTGAGCTGCGTGATCGCGCCGGCCAACGCCTGCGGCACGCGCATCTCCGTGAGCAGGCTGCCGAGCAGCGCCGAGGCGGCGATCAGCAGCATCACGACGGCCGTCTGTACGACGCCGTCGAGGCAGCAGCGATAGAGGAAGCGCCAGTCGATCTCGCGGTAGACGACGCCGCTGACGAACAGCGCGGCGACGACCGCAAGCCCGGCGCCCTCCGTCGGCGAGACGAAGCCGCCGAAGATCCCGCCCAGGATCACGACCGGCATCAGGAAGGCCCAGGACGCCGCCTTGGTCGCGCGCCACAGGCGGCAGAGGTCGAACGGATCGCCGGCCGCGAAGCCGTAGCGGCGCGCCATCAGATAGGCCATGCCCATCATCCCGAAGCCGCCGAGGATGCCGGGCACGACGCCGGCGACGAAGAGTTGGACGATCGAGGCGCCGGCGATCGTCCCGTAGAGGATCATCGGAATCGATGGCGGGATGATGATCGCGAGCGAGCCGGAGGACGACGTCGTCGCCGCGGCGAACTCGGCCGGGTAGCCCTTCCTCTTCATCGCCGGGATCATAATACCGCCGGTCGCGGCGACGTCGGCGACCGCCGAGCCCGAGATCTCGGCGAAGAACATCGAGACGCCGATGTCGACCATCGCAAGCCCGCCGCGGATCGAGCCGAGCAGCGCAGTGCAGAAGTCGATCAAGCGCTGCGAGATGCCGCCTGCGTTCATGATGCCGCCGGCGAGGATGAACAGCGGCACGGCGAGCAGCGGGAAGCTGCGCGTGCCCTCGTACATCGTGATCGCGAGGTTCATCAGGTCGCCGGTGCCGTGGAGCACGACCATCCCGACGACGGTGACCAGCCCGATCGCCACCGCGATCGGGACGTTGATCAGCACCAGCGCCACCAGGCCCAGGAACAGGACAAGCGTCGCCATGTCAGATGCTCTCCTTGATCGCCGCCGCCGCGTCTTTGCGCGCGAGGGCGCGCCACTCGTCGGCGACGGTGAGCAGCTGGCACAGGATGAACAGCGCGGCGCCGATCGGGATCACGGACTGGGTGAACTGCACCGGCACCCACGGCAGGCTGACGAGCTTGTCGCCCTCGAGCAGGATGACGACCTGCCAACCCATCCAGGCGAGCACGGCGAAGAAGCCGACCACAAGGATCTCGGCGAGGACAAACAACGGCAGGCGCAGGCCGACCGGCAGCGCCATCATCGCCTCGGGCGAGCCGAGATGGCCGCGCTTCAGCGCGGCGTAGGCCGAGCCGTAGTACGTGATCCAGGCGAGCAGGATCGTCGCGACTTCATCGTACCAGCTGAATGCCGCGCCGAGCTCGCGCGCGACCACTGCGACGATCACGAGCAGCGTCAGCGCGACGATGAGGAAGACGCTGAAGAAGCCGAGGACCGCCTCGAGGATCCGGCGGAAGGACATCTTCATCCCCTCCTGTTCGCCGCAGGCGAATAGGAAAGGTGCCTGAGCGCAGCGAAGGCAGAGAGGTCAAGCGTGGCACGGTGAGCCACCATTGACCTCCCCGGCCGCTTCGCGGCCTCCCCTCCTATCGCGCCATGCGCGACAGGAGTGGACGAGCTGCGCCTCAGCATCCGCCGTCCGCGAGCTTGAGGGCGCGGTCGATCAATTCCTTTCCGCCGGGCACTTCCTTGGCGAACATCTCGTAGACGGACTCGCTCGCCTTCACGAAGGCGGCGCGGTCGGCGACGTTGAACTGCATGCCCGCGGCGATGATCTGCTTCTTGGTCTCCTCGTCCTCCTTGGCCGCGACCTCGTAGGTCCACGGCTGGACCTCCGCGCCGGCCTCGAGGACCGCCTTGCGCACGTCCTCCGGCCAGGCGTTCCAGCGCCGCAGGCTCGCGGTCGGGAAGCTCGGCGTGTAGATGTGGTTGGTCTCGGACACGTATTTCTGCACCTCGTTAAGCTTGCCCGAGGTCACGTTCGTGTACGGGTTCTCCTGTCCGTCCATGACGCCGGTCTTGAGCGCGATGAACAGCTCGGAGAACGCCATCGGCGTCGGGTTCGCGCCATAGGCCTGGAACATGCGGATGCGCCAGGTACCCTGGGGCACGCGCATCTTCATGCCCTTGAGGTCCTCGGGCTTCACGATGGGCCGGAGATTGTTCGTGATCTGCCGGATCCCGTTCTCCCAGATCCCGACCAGCCGGTAACCCTGCCGCTCGTATTTGGGCGCGAGCTCGGGCCACACGATCTTGTCGCCGATGCACGCCATGTGCTTGCGGTCCTTGACCAGATACGGCATGTCGAAGAGCCCGAAATCCGGCAGCACGCTCGAGGTCGCCGTCGAGGGTTGCGAGAAGTCGAGCGTCCCGAGCTTCAGCTTCTGCAGCATCTCGCCGTCGCTGCCGAGCTGGCCGGAGTGGAACAGCTCCATCTTCGCCTTGCCGGCCATCTTGGCGTTGAAACGCTTCACGAACTCCTCGGCCGAGAGGAACTGCACGCCACCCGGCGGATTCGTCGTGCCGAACTTGAGCTCGAGCACCTGCGCCGTGGCGGGCGATGCCATGAGCGCGAGCGCCGCCCCGGCGATGGTGGTCTTGCGGATCCAGTCGATCATCGTCGTCCTCCCTGTTGTCGGTGTCGGTATAGAATCGGGCGGTCAGTCGCGCCAACGGCGCACGGAAGCGCCCATCTTCTTCGCGAGCTTGAACGCCTCGCACGCGGCGCCGTCGTTGGCGACACCCTTGCCGGCGATGTCGTAGGCGGTACCGTGCGCCGGCGTGCAGATCGGCACCGGCAGGCCGCCGAGCAGCGTCACGCCGCGCTCGAAGCCCATGAGCTTCATCGCGATCTGGCCCTGGTCGTGGAACATCGAGAGCACCGCGTCGAAGTCGCCGCGCCGCGCGCGCAGGTAGACCGTGTCCGACGGGAAGGGCCCCTCGACTGCGAGCTGCCGCACCTTGGCCTGCTCCACGGCGGGGGCGATCACGTCGATCTCCTCGCACCCAAAATTGCCGTTGTCGCCCGCGTGCGGATTGAGCGCCGCCACGGCGATGCGCGGCCGCGCCAGCCCGGCGTCGCGAAGGCAGCGATCGGCAAGCGCCAGCGCCTCGAGGATCGACGGGATCGTGATCGCCGCCGACACGTCCTTGAGCGGGATGTGCGAGGTGACGCGGCAGTTCCACAGGTCGCCGAGGATATTGAACTCGGCATGCGGGTCCTTGGCGCGCAGCACGTCGGCCGCGAACTGGATCTCGTCTGTGTAGGTGTTGCCGCCGAGCTTGAGCGCGTACTTGTTGAATGGCGTGAAGAACACGGCGTCGGCCAGCCCGTCGCGGGCGAGTTCGAGGCCGGTGCGGAAGTTACGCAGCGCGAACGCACCACCCGCCGCCGAGGCCTCCGCGGGACGGATCGCGGCCGGATCGCCATGGCCGAGATCGAGCAGACTGATCGCGCCAGCAGCATCAGACGCCGCGGCGGCGGTAGCCACAGGCGTGCGCGACACTGTCCTGCCGACGACCGTCTCCCCGAGTGCCAGGATGCGGGCATCGCCGATCACCAGCGTGGCGCAATCGGCTGTCATCGCTGGGTCCGCGAGCAGCCGGACGGCAAGCTCGTTCGAGATGCCGGCGGGGTCACCCATGACGAATGCGATTCGGGGATGGCGGCTCATGCACTGCCTCCGAGACGTAGAATGGATAGTGTCCCTCAGCGTGGTGTAGCTGGTGTTGCTCACCGTCGCTTTGCGGCCAAGGTTGGCCGTGTCACGCGGTCACAGCGGACAGCGCGACGATGGGAGTG
>Ga0194118_10005541_pt1 | contig 13111 bp, 25 predicted proteins | sample TA2MahsurfametaG_2_FD_148662 | JGI IMG/M metagenome (GOLD analysis project Ga0194118, IMG submission 148662) | Freshwater microbial communities from Lake Tanganyika, Tanzania - TA2015013 Mahale N5 surface | ecosystem: Environmental > Aquatic > Freshwater > Lake | place: Tanzania: Lake...
TCTCAGTTGGTGTGGTGTTACTCATTGTGCATTTCCTCATAAAGAACAAACGAAACCTCTTCGCGTACCGCAGTGTCGACAGCTTCCTCGAAGCCTTTGACCTTGCTGAGTTTCTCCAACATCCGCAACACCTCTATCCAAGAGATATCAAGGAGATGTGCTGTAGTGACAATATTGTGGACTGCAGCATTGCCTTCGTCCGTAAACATTCCGTAGTAAGGAGTTTTCATATTACTTCCACGAAGTAGGATCGTTGGTGAGAGCGTTATAGCAGGCTTGGGAACCATCACAAGAATCATCCCAACCACCGAGGCGACTCTCGGCATAGGCAAGCATCTCTTGCTCCTCTTGCTCGGCGTCCAAAACACCCTGGACGAGTTCGTACTCGAACCAGGCCTCTTGTTCAATTGCATTCATATCTAACATGCCGCCCACTATACGCGAATGGTCAACTAAGGCAACACGTAAAATCAAGGAGTTAGTAACTGCTTGATTCTAAAGGGATTGTAACTTATTGATTTTAAAGGACTTTTAGGAATCGCGTGGTTTTGCGAGCAAACATTGAGTGGCTTGCGATTGGTTTGATATGAAATGGTCAAGAACTTGGAACCTAGAATCGATATACCGTCCAAACTCTTCTAACGTCCATTCTCTTACATGGCAGATGTTATCAGGAGGACCATCATGGCCTTTTTGGAATAACATTCGCTCAGGAGTAGAGAAGACGATCAACTTTGGCTTGGCTTGTTCGATAGTATCTAAGATGCAATCAGGATCAACAATGTGTTCGATAACATCAGAGCAGATGATCATATCATAACCATGGAAGACTTCAAAACTATCAGACCAGTCTCTATTTGGATAGGTCTTCTTTAACCAATTGACAGTTGGTGTAAGATCAGTACCAAGAGTTCTCACATCACCAAAGTTTTGTAAGAGCTTATACCCTGAGCCCGTTCCAATATCCCAAACGCTTTGAAGGTTGTGAAGCTCAAATTGAAGACGAGCATAGACATAGACTTCCTTCTGCCATTCGTCCTTCATGTTCGTATCATTGTAGAACATATTCTCTAGACGAACCTTATAGCTATCTTTTATAAAATAGTTTTTCATCGTTTATGTATTACCAATGAACCATCTTCAACAGATAGGTTGTAATCATCATCAATGCTAGCTAGGTACTCATCCACAGCTCGCTTACAGCCAGGCCAGTCTGAGTAGTCATCAACAATAATATAGCCACCCCTAACTACTCTTGGATAAAGAACTTCCATTTCAATCTTTGTAGATGAATACCAATCAGTGTCTAATCTACAAAGCGCAACTTTGGTTGGTCCAAATGCCTTTAGTGTATCTTCTACCTTTCCAGAAATTAAAAAGCAGTGGTCACCGTAATTAGCTGTTACTTGGGAAAGAGTGTGTTCTACGATATCAATACCAGCCCTACACCAGTCTGAATATTCGCCATCTTTTTTCTCATGGAACATTCTAACTGCTTCTGGGTGGTCTTTATCGCCAGGCTCTGGCATCCCTTCAAATGTATCGTAAATGAAGATTGTTTTGTTTAGATCATGGTCAATAACATGCTGGAGCATCATGGCAGCTAACCCACCACGCCAAGTTCCGCATTCAACAATGCAACCAGGAATGTTTGATATCTTTTGTAGTATAGAGTAGAGGGATTGGATTCTCTTCTCACTACACATTGTATTTTTGGTTACTACTTCAGGAAGCATGAACATCCAGTTTTTTGTTTAATAAATATTGTTAATTATACCAATTCTTGGCCTAACTATCAACAGGTAAGACACATGGCAGCAGATAATACAGTTAACCTAATAATCAATCAAAAAGCCAACTTCCAAGTTAGTTTTACGATTACAGAAAGCGGTTCTGTTAAGAACCTAGCTAACCACAGTGTTATTGCTGAATACAAAATTGATTTTTCAGCTCCTGATACCAGTGCTCTATCATTCACCTGTAACACGCAAGCATCTAACGGTATAGTAACAATCTCGCTAGACCATACACAAACGGCCAATCTTATTTATGGCCAAAAGTACTACTATGATCTTGTACTAATAAACGATTCAACAAGCTTCAGAACTCGTGTTGTTGAAGGCTCTATTAAGGTCAGCCCTGGAGTTGCAATCTAATGGCTACAGTAGTTACAGTAGAATCAGGTAACGTAGTTTCTGTCGGTGTTGTCACTAGTCCAACAGTTTTTGCTGTAAATGTTGGTAGTGGTGTTCAAGGCCCTGCTGGTGCAACTGGCGCCACCGGTGCCCAAGGTCCAACTGGGGCAACTGGTGCAACTGGACCAGCTGGTGCAAATGGTGTGAGTATCACAGCTGCTAATATTGTTAGCGGTAATCTTGTTTTAACATTCTCAAATACAGCAACACTAGATGTAGGCAATGTTGTTGGTCCAACAGGTGCCACTGGCGCCACTGGTGATACGGGTGCTACCGGTGCGCAAGGCGACCCTGGTGTAAGTATCACAGCAGCAAGTGTTGTTAGTGGCAACCTAGTCATAACTTTCTCTAACACTACAACCACAGACGCTGGTAATGTAGTTGGCCCAACTGGAGCAACTGGAGCAACTGGCGATACAGGTGCTACTGGACCAGCTGGCGTAAGTATTACACAGGCAAATGTCGCTAGTGGTAACTTAATTATCACATTCTCTAATACAGCAACAGCAGATGCTGGAAATGTTGCTGTATTGGCTTCTAATGCAACAAATTTAACTACTGGCACATTAGACGCAGCTAGATTGCCAGCTACTGTCAATGTTGTCACAGCCGTTAATGTCGGCAATAGTACTTCCAATGTTGCCATATCATCTGGCAATATTACTCTAACAGGCAACATAGCTGCTGCAGCATTGAGTGGTAATGGTGCTTCCATTACTTCTGTTAATGCTGCTACGGTTGGTGGTAATACAGCTGCTACTTTAAGATCTTATAGTGACACGGTTGCTGCCACTGCATTTAGTAATGCTGCAGCTAGAGCTGATGCGGCATACTCTAATGCCATTGCATATTCTGGCAATGCAGCATTAGCTTATAGCAATGCAACATCATTTGCATCCAATGCTAGCAATATTTCTAGCGGTACGCTTAACACAGCAAGATTACCAGCTACAATAAACGTAACAACTGTCAATGCAACTAATTTAGTAACAACCACACTAACAACTAAAAAAGCTGAAGAGTCATTTACAACAATTTCAGGTGCAACTGGAACCGTCACACACAATTGCTCTTCAAATCATATATTCAGCCATTCAAGTATTGCTAATAACTTCACTGCAAATTTTACAAACTTAAATCTCACAAACAATCATACCACAACTTTAATCCTCGTTCTCAATCAAGGTGCAACAGCATACATTGCTAATGCAGTGCAGATCAGTGGCGTCTCACAAACAGTCAATTGGCAGGGAACAACTTCACCAACTGGCAGTTCAGGTAAAAAGGATATAATGTCTTTCAGTATTTTAAATTCTTCAGGGACATATACTGTGCTTGGCCAATTAACGTCATTTGGATAATTGCATGCGTGGTTTTTTTACTAAATCATTTGGATTTGGCGGAGTTGGAAGATTCTCTGGAACAATCTATAATACAATTTTCATCACTCCTGGAACATACTACTGGACAGCTCCTCAGGACGTTACAAGTGTTTGTGTTGTCTGTGTTGGAGGAGGGGGCGGGGGTATTAAATCAAGTTCTGGAAATTCTCCTCATGGCGGAGGAGGAGGTGGTCTTGGCTGGAAAAATAATATTTCTGTAGTGCCAGGACAGAATTACCTAGTTGTAGTCGGAGACGGAGGGCGAGGTGGCGACAATGTTAATGCTATTCGTATAAACGGAGGAAATAGCTATTTTATAAGTACATCTACTGTTATGGGCGGCGGCGGCATTTCCGCCGGTTGGAATACTAATAATTCTTTTGGGGGAATTCACATCGGTGACGGAGGCGGCAACGGTGGAGATGGCGGCATGGGTGGCCTAGGTGGTGGCGGTGGCGGAGCTGGTGGATACACAGGTAACGGCGGAAATGGTGGCACAAGTACTTTTGGATTTGCGGGTGCTACTGATTCAGGAGCCGCAGGCGGCGGCGGAGCTTCTGTTTCGTACGGCACTGCGGGCGGTGGTGTAGGAATTTTTGGAAAAGGAGCAACCGGAGCAGCTGGGTTTGGAGACACATTTTCTACCTCAGGACAAGCAGGTGGTGGCGGATCAGGGGGCACGGGTTCTTTTCCTTCAACTACCTCAGGACAAGTAAGTCCTGGCGGAATTTACGGCGGAGGAGGTGCTGGTTTCCAGTCATTTAGCGAAAACGGACAAAACGGTGGCAATGGTGCTAGTGGAGCCGTTAGAATTGTATGGGGTATTGGAATTTCATTTCCTAATAATGCTGGTGACCCAAATTAAATAATATTTGTTGGTTAGTCTTCCTTAACCATCTGCTCAAACTGTCTAAACAACTCTTCAAACTTGGCTTCGTAGAGAGCCTCAATACCAATTAGCATATTGGCAATCTTATCTTCACGACCAGGCTCTAATGGAGCATCCATAAGATATATGGATACTGTTTTAACATCCTTAGTAACATTCCAGCAATCCATGATCTGCTGTTCAAATTCAAATCTATCGAACTGTGTATTAAAAGGTTTATCAATTGTTGTCATCTTTGTTCTCCAAAGTTTGCAAAATAGCACCAACTGGATTTATAAAAACCTTCAAAGTCTTATCATCGTCTTGTAGATGATATTCAACTGTTTCTCTATTTGAAAGATGCCTTGTATAAGCACGACCATCAGTATCAATCACCTCAATGCGATTAACTGCTTCCATCTTATCAAAAGTATCAGCACCACACAAGGCATTGTGAATTTCTAGATAGTTTGCCATCTGAGCAGGAGCATAGGCTTCTGGACCAAACCCAAACACATCATATAACACATAGCGATAAGTTCCGCGCTCAACAAGTTCGCCCTGATAGATCCTGCGACTTACAGCACAGAATGCTTTGAGTTGTTCTTCCTTGGAAAGACTGTTCCAATAAGCTTCAGAGTTTTTTTTAACCTCAGCCATTGCTTCGTTGAAGGTCTTACTAATCTCTTCTAAAGCTTTCAGACGATCATTGTTATCACTCATCTTCTTTATCCTCTTCCCTCGTATGTTCGTCACATGCGGTATACATCCACATAACACCACGCTGTTTGCCGGGCTTGCCGCAAACTTCGCAAGTCACTTCACTCATGTATTCGGCAAATGCTACAGCACCATCTATATAGTCATCACCACCAGTATAGTAAAATCGTAGTCCACCATACTTTTCCTTGACCTGCGTAGCAACGACTGGAGAATATTCCTTTTTATGTAGTGTTAGATTATACTCACGATTCTTGATAGTGGCACAGAGATTGTCAATGATGTTATACCAACCATCACCACAATCAAAACCCCAGCACATGGCGGTTTCACGCATGTCACCATGGCGATCCTTGAAGATCTCAGGATATTTTGCGCACAGTGCTTCGTCAAGTTCCCTTTTCATCTTTATTTCCAGTATTCTCTACTTTACGAAAATAACTATCATCTTTCCATATCATTCTAAAATAGCGAAAAACTTTTTCAGTTTCAAGTTCAGCAGGTATTTCTTTCTCACCATAAAGTAAATTACAGATATCTTGTAATTTTGGTATCTTCTGTTTGAGTTGCTCAAAGTTTGTGATGTTCGTTTCAATCGCCTCACTCATCGCATCATATATCTCTTTGCGCTCGAGTAAATATTTGTTGACTGCATCTTCGTCTATCATGAATTTCTATTTCTTATCTTGAATGTTTCATTCTAAAACATCTTAGCATGTTCTTTTATCATCAGTAACATATTGTATGCGCCGCTGCGTCTATTCATACTCAATATATTACCTAGATCAAGATCAATCATAAGATTACGATCATTTTCAATTATCTCTTTGGCTGTGCTATCTGAATAGATATCACTTACCAGTGCAACTGTGCCTTTAACAATCATTGCATCACTGTCACTAAAATATTTTATTAAACCTTCTTCAAGTTTAGGTACAAGCCACACCTGACTCATACATCCTCTCACCTTAAAAGTATCTAATCTGTATTCCTCTGGAAATGGTTTTGCTTTACGAGCAATATCAATTAAGAATTTATATCGTTCAGTGTTATCATTGAAAGTGCTGAGTATATTCTGATATTGTTCAATTTTATCATTTATATTCATATGTAAGTATCAACTAATGTACCCACATAGTATGCATATTTGTACTCACGATATGCTTGCAATTTTGCAAGTTGTTCATATCGCTTCACATCCTCTAATTCTTTGACAAGCTCTCGTTTCTCATTCATGCGTTGCTCTTCTTGAAATTTCTCAAGGCGCAATTTTTCATTACGATCTTGTTCTCGTTGTTGTTGTTGAGAATAAACACGATAGTCCTCTTTGAACTCATTGTAGATCTGAGTGTAGTCTAATCGTGGTGTAGGAACAAAAGTAATCGGAGCAATCATACTATGTACCTAAATTTGCACCTGAACTTAAATCAATCAATCCAAAATTAAAGATAGCATAGATGACTGTTACACCAAGAGTGATGACAAGTCCTAAAATAATCAGAAGTGACCAAAAATCTTTCATCATGTATAATCACCAGAATCAATTAGTTGTGACTCAATCGATGGATGTTCATATGTGTGTTTATGTCCGCAGTGAGGGCAGAAAAGTTTTCTTGGTTTCCACCCAGATCCAACTGAACTAATGCTCCACCAATTCCTACACGAATCACAAGTGAAGTGCCAGATTGTCTCTGGTGTTATGCGAACAAGATCACTCATTGAATCATCTCTAATAGCAAACCATGATATAATCCATGATAGATTATTAATGGAATTGTAGAATGAAGTGCAATTACAATAACTGCTACCAATGCACCCCTATCAATCCTCATAATTTTCACCATAATATTTCAAGACAGTCTTGAATGCATCGATGTGTCGCTTAATTTCAGCAATGTCTTTCTTCTTGTTTTTGTCAAAGACAGCAATGCCAGTTCCAGCCTTGCGATTCTCGAGATCAACTTCAAGATTCTTAAGAATGCTCTTCATCGCGCAAGTTGTGATTCCATCAATCGTATCCCAATCAAGTTCAACTGTAATCTTTCTGTCCATTAGTAGACCTCAAACTGGAACTCACCATTCTCAACAGTCACCTTGACCAATTTGCCATCAGCACTGTTACCACTGGTGCGCAAATAGTCGCGACCACCATCAATCATGTATGACCCTTTGACTACACAATTACGACGATAGCGACTTACAATCACTTCACCATTCTCTGTCAGTAAGCCAGTGATTGGTTCGCTGAATGCACTTTCGGCATTGGTGATCAATACATTATCTTCGAGTCTAAACATTCCAAAGTAATGCGAATGACCTTTGCTCACATCAGGATTCGGTTGATAGAAAACATCAACTGGCTGATCGGACCAACCAGACTCACGCTTGATTGTCCAATATCCCAGATACTGTGCACCATAGTGTTTGGCAAGAATAGCAATTTCACCAGTGGTGAAATGATAGCCACTCTCGGGAGTTTTGATAAACATTGTACTCATAACTTAATTATACTCTCGCAAAAGATACAAGTAAAGCAATTCTTGTCAAACGCTATAAGTCTGCGCAGTCTCACGAACCCAGAACGCAGCATCTTCGGAATCAGAATCCCAAGAAGAATCTGCATCATACTGACGCAACAATTGCTCCGTCGTTTGCAGATCATCCAAATAGCCACGACCAAACTGCGAAAGTTGTTGTTGAACATCTTCGCATGCAAAGTCAGAGTCCCAATCGAACTCTGCTTGGAATGCATCGCAATGATCGCAAGAACCAAATGCGCCTTGCACCCAAGCACGCTGACCTTGATATTCCACCAAAGCCAACCATGAGCCTTGCCAGTCACCAAACTCCTGGAACGCGACCACTCGCGCGCCAGCAGCAACCAATGATTGTTCATATGACATTTCGTTATCTCCCTCAACAACGATCGACTTCATCCCAAAAATAATGCATATTTTCTTTTGCAACTATGCAATCTTTATGACCTGGATAATGCCAATTATGACTCGAATAATCACTTTTGACATTTTCTGCACTCAGAAAACGAATGGCATCTCTTATCTGATACTCTGAAAGATTGAACCATTCACCATTGATATTGTCTTTTTTATATCTCAAATGCATGATAAATTCAATTGCTTTAGCATCTTCAACTTTCTCTGCATATGCAACATATAGATTTCTGTAGTGGTGTTTATTGATATCTTCAAGTCTTTGGGTTATTGCGCCCAACTTACAATATCCAATTTTAGTTGCAATTTTTTCACTCATCTGAGAATTTTTTTCCTCAGAAATGAATTCTCTGATCAGATAAACTATTCCTGGACTATTCTCACCAGCAGGTCTTTGCATGAGCGATCTTGCAGTATTCTTGAACTTTTTCTTTTCTACAAATGGGGAACTTATTGCGATTTTACCTTTCCGCAATTTGAGGTAAACTTCAAAATTTGAATCTTGATACGACATTACTTCTTTCCTACGGCTGCAATATGTTTGCAATCTTTACGAAACTCAAAACCCTTACACGTGCAACTGAACTTGCCTTCAACACGTTCGACGATGTAGAATTTACTACCATCGCCTGACTTAACCTTCCATGCTTTCTTGTCAGTTGCTACTTGCTTCGAACCACCAACAATGTATTCAATCTTTACAACGTGCAAAGACTTGGCGTTGTACTCACTCACAGGATGATCGGGATCACCAGTCTTGACCGCGAACATGAATGGATCGCGGAAAATTGACTGAACCACCACACCCTCGCGAGTGTAGGTAACATAATTCTCATCCTGACCACGATATGCATACGTGTTAGGATACATCGTCGTGACGCGAACCTTCGCGCCAATTTTAGGAACTGCTACAGCCATTATTCTTCAAACTCCCCTTCAAGAACAGATCGCGCATTTTGCACAGCAAAAGAATTTTCCGCAGGATCGCCAATCTCAACATGAGTGATGAGTTCAATCAGTGCAAATTGTAAATTAAAAACGCGCTGACGCAACATTTCAACTTCTTCGTTATCCATTACAGTCCCACCCAACGATGATCTTTGTACGAATTAGTATTCAGCACATTGCCGCGAACAAAATTCTTCGCAGGTTGTGCCCACGACGCTGCCTTCAGAATGTCACCATACTTCCAGCCATCGTGCTCTTTGATGCAAATAAAACTATGCACCGAACGAGAACCCCAAGAGTTTGAAACAACTTTCAAAAACTTGCGACCACGATCAAACGACACTTGATAATTTCCATCGCCGCCTGTCTTGTTATAGTTCGCAACAAGATGATCAGCATACTTGTGAAGAGCCATATCAAAATCGTAATTTTCAAATAACATTATAGCACCTTTCGCCAAAAGGTCAACCATTCGGCAGAGCATTGAGATTCGGTGACGGTCTCCAACTCCCCTGCTTTGCGACCACTGAGATAACCATACGGAACGCCGAGATTGAATTCCAGATATTCAACATCACCATGCGTCTGATACGCATCGTGCAGGTATCGAATCGCATCGGCGCGATCGCAACCAGCGACCGTGTTCATCATGAAACGAATGCGATGTTCGAGATCAGCAATTGCTTCTTCCTGCGCATCCTTTTCCACGATGATCGCGTCATTGAGTGCATCGAGGAGATTGTCCCAGATGCGTTGCTTGCCGTCGTTATCGGCAGAATCCCAAGCAGCCCAGAATTCCTCGCTGCGAGGACGGAAGCCATAGGCGTCCTTGTGAAGATCCGACAGAATGTCGGCGTCGTATGTGTAATTTCGTGTTTCCATACATTCATTATCCTATAAAAGGACGAAATAGTAAAGAAAAGAAACTCTAATGAAATCAATAACTTGCGCAATGGGTCTGCAGCCTCCTGCAATCCTATTGCAGCGGTCTTGAAATACTCCTAGCATTACCCTATGCTGCAACCAGAACGGCTGCAATGAGTCTATCGACGATCGTCGAAATTAGGGTCTGAGAACCAATCTTCTTCTTCCAAGACATCGTCTTGAGTGTGCTTCTGGTTCGGATTGTAACGCCAGCGCGATTCATCCTTCAATCTACGCTGTTTTAAACCATCACTCTCGCGATTAAAATTTTTCTTCTCGCGATACTCATATTTCTTTTTTGCAGACATGTTAAGAACTCAAACGCTCCTGTTTCAAAAAATGACAGAACAACTTATACAATCCCCACTCGCGACCATAGGCTTCGATCTCCCATGGACTGTCGTAGTAGGCTTCTTCATTTTCCATGTATGATGCATCGAAAATGATTCCTTTGTGACGAACGTCACCATTCTTGTAATCAAAGATCTCATTGTTGAGATATTGCTTGACGTGAACTAACTCATGACCTAGATCAATTAGAATGCCTTTGAGTCTTGTGATCGGCTTCTTGCCTTTCTTATTGAGATGCTTGTGATCAAGAACAACAGTGAACTTCTTACGACCCTGCTCATCAACACCGTCATAGGTGCACCATGCCTTGTACTTCTTCAGATCAAGAAGATCAGCAGCGTCTCGAATTTCTTGCTCACCTAGAATCTTCACAGTGATGCGTGACTTGTTCTGAACACCAGGACGAACAAGTTTATTCAAAACAAACCTCGCATACTTGCGAACCATTGCTAGTTCTTTAGTCTTGAGATAGTTGCTTGTGACAGCGATCATTTTACTCCACTCGAAATAAATACTTGGGTGTATAAATAAGGATATACTTCAGGAGATTATTCATGGATATTTATAATATACTATCAAGCAAAGAACACAACGAACATTATTTAAAAAGGTATGTAAAATTCATCAATTCCAGAAGCGGACTTGCTGGTGTGCGACATCATATCTGTCCAAAAGCAAAGGATATGTTTCCTGAATATAAATCCTTTCGACAACATCCATGGAATAGGTCAATCTTGACTGAACGCGAACATTACATTGCGCATTTACTTCTTTACAAGGCATTTCCAAACTCAAGTCAAGTTCGATCATTTTATATGATGTCTACGATCGGTAATATTAAAACGAATAGTAAACTTTATGAACATGCTAAACAAAATCATAAAAAAATTATGTTTGAATACAATCCTATGGCAAATCCAGAATCACGCAAAAAATGTTCTCAACCTGGGATTATGAACGGAATGTTTGGCAAACCTGGACCAAACCTTGGCAAGCGAGGTCTGAACAATCCTTTGTTTGGTAGAAAAAGACCTGAACACTCTAAGAAATTGATCGGTCGCAAAAACCCAATAAAACATTTGATAAAGTGTGATCATTGCAATAAAATTGTCGACGAAAGAAATTATGGAAGATGGCATGGAGAGAGATGCAAAATATCACTCAACTCTCAGCAAGATAGTTTGATCGTTAATTCTGCCATTTAGTTCTTGTGGCTTCGAATTAATCTCGCTCATGACCTTGCGCAAGATAACCTTACCACCATCCAAGACTCTGGGAAGCACATCCTTCGGCTTCCGTACAGTCTTACAAATGGACTCACTGTATTTATAGTTCTGAATTGCGCTGCCCTTGACTTCCAGACCAGCCGCATCAGAAGCCACATAGACTCCCAGTTTGCGAGTCTTGACGTTATATACCCACAACTGTTGAGCACCAAGGATCTTGATCGGATCGATCGAGACCAACTTGTTCTCGGTATCGTCTTTCTTGAACTTGAGATTCTTGACCTTCTTCTCGAAGGACACAGGCTTCTTCTTGCGTGGCTTGCGAGCAGCGTTCTTGTTAGAGGCAAGTTTCTCGGCATCGGTCGCAACGGCTGTGAAAAACTTCGCAGCGTCAATCATCTCTTTGCGAGGACGCGGATAGGATTCCCTCACATACTCATCTTTAGATTCAATGATCTTGATCCAGTCTGCTGCACGAATTTTAAAATATTCCGCAATCTTCGAAGCATGCATTGGCTTTACTTCGTTCTCGACCATCCAGGTGTATGGTACAAATTCTTCTCCGCTTTGCTTGTGCCAAACGTCGTCAAACTTGCCTTCAAGTTCCATGACGAAATAGTCGACTTTGGATTGAACTCGCTCTTGAATCGAGACGACGTTGCTTGTGTCAACGACTGCTGCTCCAAGATTCTTTTCTGTGACGATTTTGTCCAAGCGATCTCGAAAGACATTCATGCGCTCCTGAAATTTATCAAACGTTGAATCAGGGATCCATGCGCCGCGACTGAGGCATCTTGCCAACCAGCCATCAACGATGTTCCAAGAATTGTTTAGATAGTCAGCAGCCTGTTTCTGAATCGGCGTGATCTGATTATTCTTGACAAGATATTCAAGCAGATACTTTCGTGCATCCTTTGAATCCTTGTGATGATTGTACCACTGAAAGGCATGAACCAAATCAAATTGGCTGCAGGCTTCAGTGCGCTTTTCCCAAGTAGGTTCAGGAACGACCTTTGGTATGAACTTTGCCATATAGAATATTATGCCTCAGCAAGAATAAAAAATCAAGCACCACACTTCAATCGTAATACTTTGTGATAATGATTGCGGTTTTCTTCGCCTGTAGTCCATTCAAGATTATCTGGATGATAATTTTTCTTGTTACCATCTTTGTGATTCACTTGCATGTTCTTCATCAGTTCTTTTTTCACAGAAACTGGAGTTTTCTTCCAGTCTCGAGCAGAGATCCCTGGATACTTCTCAGGCAAAGGATGAAAATTCTCGCAAACAAGTCTATGTATTGCGATCGTTTTTGACTCACCATTTACCATCAAATTGACCAACGGGTATTCTGCTTTTCCTGGTATTCTGGTCTTTAGAATTACACCACCCTCGTCGCTATCACTACAGAATCCTCTGTTGGACAAGTGTCTGAGCGAATAGATATTACCATCATCCAAAATGAAGTAGAGATGTAATCTCTTACCTTTGTAGATGACTTCGTCTGCAATTCGATCAGAAATTTTAACTGCTTTCTTTTTCATAA
>Ga0194118_10005542_pt1 | contig 13110 bp, 14 predicted proteins | sample TA2MahsurfametaG_2_FD_148662 | JGI IMG/M metagenome (GOLD analysis project Ga0194118, IMG submission 148662) | Freshwater microbial communities from Lake Tanganyika, Tanzania - TA2015013 Mahale N5 surface | ecosystem: Environmental > Aquatic > Freshwater > Lake | place: Tanzania: Lake...
CGCGCGAATACTCAACCCCAATTGCTTCGAATCCACTTTTGGTCAGGTGGCCGAGATATGGCCCAATTCCGCAGCCGAGATCAAGACATTTCCCGATCGCATTTTCCAAGACGAGACCAAGGATCTCTGACGAGACTGCGTCGACTGGCGGTCCTGAGCCATAAACCTCAGTTCTACGAATCGGTTCGGCTGATTCGATTGCTCTCCGGATGTTTTCGTTGAAGGGACTCATCTTTATTTGATCCGAACAAATCGAAACTTCACAAGCGCGATGATCCAGGTCACTGGATCTCGGAAGAAACGGACCTTCTTACCGGCCGAATAACCCCTCGATTCATACTTGACAGGTACTTCAACGGGAACGTGGCCAGTCCGAACCAATTTGGCCACTAACTCCCAATCAAAGTCGAATCGATCTGAGGTGAAGGTTAGGCCATTTAACGAGTCGCGTCGCACAACTTTATACATAGTAAATGGATCGGTGAGACGAGTTCGATAAACGAAATTGAAAAGCCAAGTGAATACTCCATGTGCAGCATTCATTAGTCGAGAGACATGCTGCGCGTCTTCAAAATGGCGCATTGCTCGGTTCCTGTCATGTCGCGTCCCAAGCACAAAGGTCGCGTCTCCATTGATAATCGGAAAAACCAGCGCTCCATAGTCATCAAATGAATATTCCAAGTCGGCATCTTGGATAAGTACGATGTCGCCGGTTGCGAACGCGAGGCCACGACGAACGGCCGCTCCTTTCCCACGAGGCGTGTCTTCGAATTCAACCGTGACGCGTGAGTTTGATTGATACTGGCGAACAATTTCGCGGGTTCCATCAGTTGAATTGCTCTCAATAATCACCAGGTCAAGTTCCACATTTGGAATTTCAACTCCAAGCACTCCGTCAATTGCCTGTTGAATTGTCGCGCTCTCGTTGTACGCAGCCATCACCACGGTGAGGCGTGTCACTGGTGTGCTTGACGGGGGCATGTGCTACTTCTTTCCAGACTCAGACCGATCTCCAATTTGGTCGATGAGCTTCTCAGAATACTTTCCGAGATGCGGCCTCAAGTGATTCATACGGCCCAGTGACTAACCTTGTCGCATGAACGTATTGATTACGGGTGGCGCTGGATTCATCGGGTCAAATCTTGTTGACTTGCTTCTTGCGAAGGGTCACCGGGTAAGGGTGATCGACAATTTTTCGACCGGTCGGATTGAGTTCTTGGAAGATGCCCTTAAGCATCTGAACTTCGACTTGGTTCGGGGCGATCTCTTAGATCAATCGGTCCTAGACGATGCCCTAACCGAAGTTGATGCCGTAGTGCACTTGGCTGCCAACGCAGACGTTCGCTTTGGTTGGAACCATCCAAGGCGAGATCTCGAACAGAATGTTGTCGCAACTCAAAACGTACTTGAAGCGATGCGAAAAAGGGGCGTCACGAGAATTGTTTTTTCCTCTACTGGGTCCGTTTACGGTGAAGCTACGGAATTTCCGATCACTGAACGTACTGGATTCCCTATTCAAACTTCTCTCTATGGCGCGTCAAAGGCGGCAGCAGAAGGTTTGATCGCCGCTTATTCAGAGGCAGGATTCTGTAGCGCCACGGTCTTTAGATTTGTTTCTATCCTCGGCCCCCGATACACGCACGGTCACGTCATTGATTTTGTTTCGCGATTGAAGAGAGACCCTTCGGCCATCACAATTTTGGGGAATGGCTTCCAACGAAAGAGTTATCTGCACGTCAGCGATTGTGTTCGCGCCATCGAAATGATTCTGGCGGATAACGAGAAACACGAGATTTATAACCTCGGTGTCCCTGACTTCTGCACGGTCAATGATTCGCTCTCGTGGATTTGCGAGAGGCTGAACGTCCGCCCTTCGGTCTCTCGGTCAAATAGTGACCGAGGTTGGATCGGCGACAACCCCTTTATTCTCCTCGACGTAAACAAAATTTCGATGCGAAACTGGTTGCCTACACATGGGATACGAGATTCGGTGGAATCAACTGTGGACTGGCTCATGAACAACCAGTGGGTTTTCGAGAATCATGAAAGTTGACCATGCTCGACGGATAGTCATTTCCGGCGGTTCCAGTGGTATCGGTCTCGTCCTTGCAGAACATCTTCTCAATGAAGGTCACGAGGTCTTGATTTGTAGCCGAGCCGAGCAGAACGTCGCGTCAGCAATATCTAGTCTTCAGCAACTTACCGGTCACAGATGTATTGGGTTGTCTGTTGATGTGACTGACTTCGAATCCGTCGATCGACTTCACCAATTCACCAGATCGAACATGGGCGACATTGATACCGTTATCGCGAGTGCGGGCATCCTTGGTCCTGTCGGACGAATTGAATCTATTGATACCCAAGACATACTTGATGTCTTCAATGTGAATGTGATCGGACTCTTGAATCTCTTGCGGGTATTTCATTCTGACTTGAGAAGGAGCGGGGACGGCCGCGTCATTGGTTTTTCAGGAGGCGGCCTTGGCGGTTCTAAACCAATGTTGCGGACACCGGGTTATGCCGCATCGAAGGCTGCGTTAGCAACGCTTGTTGAGGTTCTCTCACATGAATTGATGGACATCGGCACGAAAATTAACTGCCTCGCACCCGGAAGTATTCCTACATCATTCATGAAGTCAATAATCGATGCCGGACCTGAAGCAGCTGGGGCGGAGCTCTTCGACGAGGCTTCTTCCAGATCAGGCCCAACGAGGGCCAGTCACTTTCCTGATCTGTGCAAGTTGGTTTCCTTTCTTTTGTCTGCCGAGGCAATTTCCATTAGCGGTCGAATTCTGAGTGCGCGTTGGGAAAGGCCCGAAACCTTGGTGACAAGCCATGATTTCATGGCTGATCGGGACATATACAGACTTCGACGTATCGACGATGACCTGTTCGGTCACTAGGAGGTAACAGATGCGCGTCGGAATTATTGGAGCCGGGTTAATTGGTCGCAAGAGAGCCGGTTCGATGCCGATTGGGTGTCACGTGACTGCGGTTTTCGATGTGCATCACGAGGCCGGTGCCCGACTACGAGACGATTTGGCGCCAGCCGCCAAGGTTGCGAGTTCACTTCAAGATTTTTTGACGATGGAATTCGACCTCGCAATCGTTGCAACCACTCACGCCTCTTTAACCGAATTGGCCTTGGCCGTGCTTCAAACAGACCGTCACGTATTGATTGAGAAGCCTGGTGCGAGTTCCGCAGCGCAAATGCGAGAAGTCGTGTCATCGGCACGAGAGAGACGGTTGCGAGCACGCGTTGGTTACAACCATCGTTTTCATGGTGCGATAATGGCAATCCGACGAGAGCTCCTGGCAAGCGATTATGGCCCCTTGATCTGGATCCGCGCGCGTTATGGTCACGGGGGTCGCCTCGGCTACGAAAAGGAATGGCGTGCAAATAGAGCTGTTTCGGGTGGTGGCGAACTAATTGACCAAGGGTCACATTTGATTGATCTCACAAGGTTCTTCGTTGGAGACGTTGATCTTGAATATGCGGCATTGCGCACACTTTTTTGGCCAATGGAAGTTGAAGATAACGCTTTTCTCAGTCTTCGTCCTCGCTGCGGCGGCGTTGCGTGGCTCCACGCTTCTTGGACCGAATGGAAGAATCTCTTCTCGTTGGAAGTTGAATTTGCGCAAGTGAAGTTCGAAGTCTCCGGATTAGGTGGAAGCTACGGAAGAGAGACTTTGACGAAGTACTCAATGCGCCCCGAAATGGGTCCACCTGACGCTGAGATTTTTGAGTTTCCCCTTGACTCGAGTTGGGCCGAAGAACTGCTCGATGTTCGGAACGACCTCAATGGTGAACTCGCGTTCGGTGCGACGGCGCTCGATGCACTCAAAGTCCTTGAACTTATTGAGGATGCTTATTCCCGTCAGATTGAGAAGCCTGCCGCTGACGCGTCGTCATAAAACATTTGAACTGTCTCTCGCGAAAAAACATCAAGGTCTTTCCCTAACGAGGACAGTTTCTTCAAAATGTCCGGCGTGACTGTGATTATTTGACATCCAACGTCATTTGCCTGGACAACATTCAGCACCTCACGCGGACTTGCCCATATCACTTCAACATGCGGATACGCAGACGAATTTGCTACGGCATGCCGCACGTAGGGGATTGGATCGACGCCCGCATCGGCAATACGCCCTGCAAAAACGGAGATATTTGCTCCGGGCCCATCGGCCACTGCCCCGATTGCACCATCAATCTGCTCGACGGTAAAGATCGCCGTAACGTTTGTCTTAACTCCAGCTGCCGATAGCCGACGGACCAGCGGAATAGAGGATTCGCCCTTCGTGTTGGTGATCGGAATCTTTACAAAGACATTCTCACCCCAGGTCGCAATTTGGCGAGCTTGGCGTTCCATCTCATTGAACTCATCTGAGAAGACTTCAAACGAGACAGGCCTACCACCGATCACTTTGAGCATTGCGTGCGCAAACGTCTCATAATCATCCACACCTGCTTGACGCATGAGTGTCGGATTTGTCGTGAATCCGGCAATCTCAGGATCCGACGCGAGACGAGTGATATGAGTTAAGTCAGCACCGTCAGCAAAGATTTTTACATTCATTCGATTGAGCCCCTTTTCGCGATCAAGTTCCCAATTTAGCCAGCGTCTCTGCCCACTCCTGAACTACTCCGGCGGCTTCAAGCGGACTCCGCGTATGCCACGTCGGTTTGCTCCTGAGAGATTCCGAATAGCCATAGTCAATGAATATGGTCTTTACCTTTGCGCAGTTTCCTGCATCCACGTCGCGCCATCGATCTCCCACGAGAATTGAATTCTCAAGGTCTATCGAATGCCGCGCGGAGAGTTCTAGAACCAAACCAGGGCGGGGCTTGCGACACTCGCAATCTTCAGAGTCGTCATGGGGGCAGACTGCAATATCAGTCAGATCTAGATGCCTTCGGAGAAGGGAATTCTGAGCCTCCAGTTGGTCTTGGCGAAGGAGACCTCGAGCGAGGTCGGGTTGATTTGTCACGACAAATGTTCGAATTCCACGCGCACTCAGAAATTTTGTGAGTTGAACCATCTCAGGGACGAATTCCAATTCATCCACCGTTCTTGCGGAAGTTGGTATTCCATTCCGAACGGGTGCCTGCACGAGCACCCCATCACGATCAAAGAAAACTGCTGGGTACACGCCTCGATTATCGCCCAACCGATTCCCACTTTGTGGTGGACTGTTGTAACGCTGGATGCGAAACCAACAAGTGCCAAAGAACTGCACAAAGTCCCTCAGTATGTGGAGTAAGACGTTCGGCATACAGCGGGGGTATGACGGCGCAGGCTGACGCAACTTCAGCAGTAAAACCGCCATTCTTGCCCACAATTCCAAATATGGAAGCGCGTCGTTCCTTCGCTAACTCAAGTGCTCTCACAAGATTGGGGGAGACGTTCATAGTTAGATTGCCGCCCCCGACGGAAAAGATGAGCAGGGCATCCTTGGCGTCCAACCTCGAGACCTTCAACCACTCCGAGAAAACCGTTTCCCACCCCTCATCGTTCGTTCTCGCGGTCAACTCAGAAACATTGTCGGTAGGTGCATAGGCTTCAATGCCACAAATCTTTCGAAAGTCATTCACGGCGTGGCCGGCATGACCTGCGGACCCACCTACTCCGAGAATAAAGAGTCGACCACCTCTAGTCCTCACCTCAGCAATCCCGTGTGCAATCGCCTCGAGTGTTTCATCAGAGATGGCCGACAGAATTTCGGTCGTCTCCGCAAGAAATCGCTTCGCGAAATTCAAATCGGCACCCACTTATTCCTACCTATCTCCGAGTCAAGGAATGTTTCCGTGTCTGACAGTGCTCCCAGATTACCAATTTCGTAGAAGCGACTAAGTACTTCAAATCCGCGGATTCGTTTCTCCGAAGCTAGGGAAGCGAGTGAGTCAGAAAAGTCGGAGTAACTGCCTAATGGGCCGATTTCGCGCAAAAGAGCTGACTTCACGATTATGAAGCCGTAATCGATCCATTCGAATCTGCCGGCTGAATTGCTCTTCGAATATTCGCTCACAAATTCGCCTGTTAAGGACGCATTGCTCCGATTCAATTGATCGCAATTCTTCCAAACCGTCATCATGCATTCAGGGCGATGCAGACGGACTTCCGAGAGGAAAGCCTGCATGTCGAATGTCAGCAGGGTGTCGCCGTAGGTGACGCCTACGTACTCGTCCAAGCGCACATCTTCATAGATCCTCCGAAGTGAACCGCCCGTTCCCAGTGGCTCATCCCCATCACGAACGAACGTGAACTTCAAGCCCGCCGGATTCAGATAACGGATGTGATCCTCAACCTGCTTTGCACCGTAGCCAAGACCGTAAATGATGTGATCAAAGCCTTCCCGGCGCAACCAATTCAATTGATAATCAGCGAAGGGACGTCCCAGCACTGGAACGAGATGCTTAGGGAGATCCCCGAAGTGTCCCCCCAACCTCGTACCTCGCCCGCCCGCGAGAACTATGCACTGCATTTCTAACCTCGAGTGAGAACCGTCGAACCATCGAGATCAAAGTTGAATCTGACCTCTTGCAAGCCAGCGTCCGTCATCGCTGTTCGCAAGCGCGCAGGGTCATCGGCCAAAAGCAGCAGAAAGCCACCCGCGCCCGCTCCAACCAGTTTCCCACCAATTGCCCCGTTGTCTCTTGCAAGGGAGTACCACATGTCAATCGCAGCGTTCGACATCCCAGTCGACCGTTGCCGCTTGGTTTCCCAATGCTCATGCATCAATCGACCAAAGGCTTCGATATCGCCACGCTCAAGCTTGGACTGAATTTCTCGCCCCATCTGCTTGATGGAGTCCAAGTTCGCGAGCATGCCTTTATCGTTTTCCTTGGTCTTCTTGTCTTGGTCACCAAGGATTGAACTAGCCGATCTGGAGAAGCCCGTGAAGAAAAGCAGCAAGCGCTCCTCCAGTTCATGCAAAGCCGAGCCCGAAATCGCTAAAGGGCTGACTCGAACAGACTCGTCACTGTTGAATTCGAATACGGTCAATCCGCCAAAAGCCGCAATGTACTGGTCTTGCTTTCCAACCGGGCTTCCTAGAAGATCAATTTCAATATGGCACGCCTCGTCAGCTAGGGCCTGAGTAGTCACATGCTCACGTTTCAAGGCATACAGCGCTCTCAAAACACCGACCGTGAACGTGCCCGAAGAACCCAGACCTGTACCGGCCGGAATATCTGCAATGCTTACGAGTTCGAAGTTCGGACCTGGATCGTGCATTCGAAGGGCTTCGCGGAGTATCGGGTGACGAATAGACGACACGCGGTCAACTCGTTCAATTTTCGAATATTTCAAGAGATATTCAGATTCAAAGGTTTTACTCGCCGCAATGTAGACGTATTTGTCAATCGCAGCCGAGATTACGAACCCGCTCCGCTCTCGGTAATACGAGGGTAGATCTGTTCCGCCCCCACCGATCGAAATTCGAAGGGGCGTACGAGTAATCAACACTGCTCGTATTGTACTTCAGAGTTATTGAGGCTGTTGCAATTGTCACCGACCCTCAAATTGAAGGATTGCCAAACGACTAACGTAAGTGGTCCATGTTTACTAGGCAATCTCGAGGGACCTTCGGCGCCCTGTTTGTGGTCTCACTGGCCTTCGTAATCAGATACTGGTCGGTCTTGTTTGGTGATCGGACATTAGGTACGTCGGCTGTGACGGTCGGCTCGCTGGGATTTGACCACTACCCCAATGCGCCATCAGCAGGTAATCCCACTTGGTTGGACCCCGCGGTACCAGCTTGGGTTAGCCAACCGCTCTCAAAGCTCGCCCGCCAATCCATCACGTCGACATCGGGACACTGGTGGAATCCATTCTCAGGGCTCGGAAGCCCCCTGGCAGCAAATCCACATGCGGGCTACTTTGACCCTACGAATTGGATCTCATGGATCTTTCCCGAATCCATCCAATGGGATGTTCACATCTTAGTCGCGATTTATGTCGGCGCGATTGCGGTGTTTTCGCTTACGCGGCTACTCGGGCGAACCTGCATCGCGGCAACATTCTCTGCTGTTGCTTTTCTCTACCTCGGCCACTTCACGACCTATGGAAATCACTCAAATCCAGTGGTCACGCTATGCGCCACGCCGGTCCTGCTTGCGGGAGTGGTTGCGCTCTCGAAGAACTCTTCACTGAGAGCGTGGTTTTGCACCATCATCGGCACTTTTTGGACTCTCACTGCAGGCTTTCCCGAGACTGCGTTTGTCTCGTTTCTGACTGTTGCCGGACTCTGCCTATGTCTGGCCACTGTCAACCAAGCCGACCGGGCCCGAGTCTTGTTTCGTCAGGCAGTGTCTATTGGCATTGGTGTGCTCATGGCGAGCCCCTACTTACTAGGACTATTTGAATTTGTTCGACAGTCTTTCCACACACACACTCCAGAACTTCGGTTGTCAGAAAGAACTGAGACCTCGCAAGCATTAGTCGCGTGGATGTCTCCACGGATATTCGGTCGACCCTTCAGCCAATTTTTCAATGGGAGTTTTGTTGGCGTCCGAGAGTGGACTGGTCTTGCCGTAGTAATCCTCGCAACAATAGGCGCAGCAATTGGGGGCTCGCCGAAAGCGCGTCGACTCGCACGATACTTCGTCTTTCTGGGGCTTTCTATATTGATTTATTCGTATGGCCTACTCGAATTGACGCCGATACGAAGTCTGCCCATTTTTGATCAAGTGATTCCGATTTGGTTTCTTCCGCTCGGGGCACTTTCGTTGGTTCTTGCATCCGCATGGGGTGTTGACGTGGTCATGGAGAGGTCTCTGAGCGTTAGACATCTCTTATTGCCTGGAGCAGGCCTTTTTTTCGTCGTCTATAAAAGCCACCTTCCAGCAAAGGAAATGCTAAAGCAACTTCCCTCAAGCGAAGTACTAAAGGCAGTTAGCGCCGGAGCTGCGATTATTCTGTGTATTTTTCTAATCTCGTCGGTTGCGAAGCGAACAAATCGTAATCGGTACATGCTGCGAAACTTGTTGCCTGGAATCTTGCTATTCGTTTCTCTTGCCATCGACCTTGTCCCAGCAGCACGGCAGAATGATCTCCCTCAACGCGGAGATCCCTATAGCGAGCCGAACTGGCTCACTACCGTGAAAAAAGACGGATCATTTCGCACTACTGATCGTTTCTTCGGTGAAACAGCAATCAATTTTCCGCAAACCAACATAGGAATCGGCGTTCGTGACATTCGAATGCTTGACGCTCTCTACCCCCAGCGCTACTGGGACTTTGTAAAGACCTTTATTCAGCCAACTATCCAAACACGTTTTGTTGGGGGACCGTACTCAGAAAATTTTGAGCCAGTTGTTTCGACGCTCGCATTACGCGATTTTGTGCGGTTTGCGGGAGTGTCTTGGTTCTTGACTGCTGCTTCAACAGAGAGTCACGGCTACGACAATCTTCTTCGTTACCTCCCAGACGCGGCTGTCGACGGTCTCCTCGTCAAGCGAACTTGTGCCGGAGTACGAGGTCTTGGGGCCAACATTTGTGGCATTTTCGCTCATCCTCCCGCTGAATTTGGGATTCCGGTACCACCTCGAACAAAGACACTTCAAATCGACTTCGCGCTCCTCGACGAAGCCCGATTGGATCCCAAATCCGACGGTGTCGAATTCGTCGTAGTACCTCGAGATATCGACGGGGCCGAATTGAATCCAGTGATGACTGAAGTCATCAATCCAAAATCAGACGATACTCAGTTCCGGGCGCGCCTATTTGACCTTCCGCCCGGCACACACTCTCTCATCCTTAGAACCAGAAGTCGCGGAAATTCATCGACTGACTGGGCTTTGTGGCGAAGCGTTACCGTTGACCAGGGTGACTTCAAGATGCGCCGCCTCAAGAATCTAGACGCCGCAGACAAAGTCGCTGTCTACGGTTTCGAGCAGCCGGCCCAACAAGCTTGGATGGTGCACAACTACGATGTCGTCCAGGATTATCGGTCGTCACAGGCTTGGCTGCGTGACCACTCCAACAAAGATTCTTTTGGTGTGAATGTTCCAACTTTTGATGTCTTCCGCGAAGGTGTAGTCGAATCTTCAAGACTTTCAGCACAGAAAAATAAAGATTGCGGTCAATCCACAATTCTTGAGAACCCAAGTACAAATCATGGCCAGATTACATTTGAAGTTTCGACCCCGTGCGACGGCCTTTTGGTTACTCAAAACCTTTTCTATCCTGGCTGGAAAAGCTCCGTGAACGGCTCTGACGCAATCGTTTCGCCGGTGAATGGAGTCTTTCTCGCGGTGTCTGTGCCGAAGGGCTCATCAACGGTAGTCATTCGTTTCGTTCCGACGTATTTGACAAAGTCATTTATTGCGCTCGGTGTTGCTTGGTTAATGATTGTCGCGCTCGTACTGAGCCGCGTTCATGCCGTCCGCCGACTAAGGGTTGCACTTGCTCTCAGAGCGGGATTGGTCGATGTGAGAAACCGGATACGTGATGGCCTGCGCGTCAAACGCTAAGTGCTTCTACTCAAGCACGACCCGGGCGGTTACGCTTCGCAGTCATGACTCAAGACATATGTCCAGTTTGCAGTTCTCGCGATGTCCTCGATCTTGGCCAACCAAAGTTTGGTCCTTCAAGCGTCCGGCGTTGCTGGGACTGTCGGTCGGAGTTTCTTAGCCCGCAGCCCACTGACGAAAGGCTGAACGAAATTTATGGACCGTCGTACTATGCCCCTTGGGGCTTTGAAACTGCAGAAATCGTCCGTCGTTCAAAGCAGCTCACGTTCGAACGAGCTATCAGTTTCGCTTCTCTTCCCCAAAAGGCAGTTATTCTCGAACTTGGCTGTGGGACGGGCGATTTTGCTGAATTTGCGATTCATCAGGGCTTCGCATATCACGGCCTTGATGTGAACTCTGTCGCAATTGCAGAGGTACAAGAGAGGTGTCCTAAGGCTCAATTGTTTTGTGGCACCCTCGAAAAATCGCCATGGGCATCGACGTCATTCCAAGCAATCGTCATGTTTGATTTCATCGAGCACGTAAGAGACCCCGGGCACGAAATTAGTCTCGCAAGCCAAAATTTGGCTGAGGGGGGTTGTCTCATTGCCTCCACCCCCCGCACCGACTCCATTTCTCGACGGGTTCTTGGCAGGTTGTGGCCCCAATACCGAGAAGAGCACTTAACTTTATTGTCTTCTGACGGTCTGCGACGGTTGCTAGAACGCCATGGGTTTACGGTTGAAGTTCTCGTAAAAACGAAGAAGTTCGTTTCATTGAACTATCTCAATGGCCAACTTCATACTTTTCCAATTCCAGTCATCGGATCATTGCTGAAAGTGATTTGGCGCTTGATTCCACTGCCAAAGGCCCGACCAATTCCTTTGTACTTTGGGGAGATGACCGTAGTCGCAAGGCGTACATCGAAAGGCGCCCAGAAGCAGGCGGGTTGTTGACGCTGTAATCCGTGGTTGAAGAGATCAAGGAGTAGCCGGGCCGGAAGACTTCTGAATTCCTGGATTGCACCCCGCGTGTGCGGTTCCATTTCCTACATAAAATGGAATTTATACGCCGCGACGAAAGCCTCGATAGAAATATGAGTTAGCGACCCGAGGGGTCACCTTGTCCACGATGAGCCGAGACCTTACGGTGTGGGCGAGGGGGTGTTCTGGTTCACGACAAAGTGGACAGCATGTCTCGGGACATAGTGGACACCCACCCAACAGGGGGTTCCCATGGACCAAACCAGGTTCCTCGTCGACGCCGTCATCATCGAAAAACGCAGCATCAGATCCGTCGCCCACGACTACGGCGTTTCCAAATCCTGGGTCCACAAACTCGTCACCCTCTACAACCACGGCGGCTACGACGCTCTCCAACCCCGCTCCAAACGCCCCCTGACATCCCCGAACCAAACCACCCCCACAATCCGCGACGAAATCATCCGGCTCCGCAAAACACTCGCCGAAGACGGCCTAGACAACGGCCCCCACACCATCGCCTGGCACCTCACCCGCAACGGGTTCGACGCCCCGTCAGCCGCGACGATCTGGCGGATCTTGTCCCGCGGCGGGTTCATCGACTCCGAACCAAAGAAACGACCCCACACCTCCTACATCCGTTTCGAAGCGAACCTCCCCAACGAATGCTGGCAAGCAGACACCACACACTGGACCCTGGCTGACGGCACCGACATCGAAATCCTCGACATCATCGATGACCATTCCCGTTACCTGATCACCGCCCGCGCATTCCGCCGACCCAAAGCATCCGACGTGACCGCCACATTCATCGACGCATTCACCACACACGACACACCCGCCTCAGTGCTCACCGACAACGGCGCAATCTTCACCGCCCAGCACCGCCGCGGCCACAACGCGCTCGAAACAGCCCTCCACGAACGCGGAATCATCCACAAACATTCCCGCCCCTACCACCCCCAAACCTGCGGCAAAATCGAACGGTTCCACCAAACACTCAAAAAAGCCCTCGGACAACAACCCGCCGCGGCAACCATCGCAGAACTACAAACCCAACTCGACGCGATCATCGACAACTACAACCATCACCGCCCACACCGCGCACGCGGCAACATCACCGCACACCAAGCGTTCACCGCACGCACCAAAGCCCAACCCGGCACCGCCCGACCACCCACAAATTTCAGGGTCCGCACCGACAGAGTCGACTCATCCGGACGCGTCACACTCCGCCACGGCGCGATCCTCTGCCACATCATGATCGGCCGCAAACACTCCGGGAAACGCATCCGGCTCTACGTCGCGGACCTCAACGTCCGCATCATCACCAACGACGGCGAGCTACTCCGACACCTCGAAATCGACCCGACACGCCGCTACCAAAGCCTCGACAGAGAAATCAGTTAGCGTCTCGAGGGTTCACCGTGTCCACGATGACCCTAGACATCACAGTGTGGGCGAGGGGGGACTTGAACCCCCACGTCCTTGCGAACACTGGCACCTGAAGCCAGCGCGTCTGCCATTTCGCCACTCGCCCGAATGACGAGAGGGACGCTAGCGAAACAGACGACGGTCTCCAACGCCCCGTAATATCGGGCCATGGCGGCGCGTGACGAGGACTTCTCAAAAAGTCGCGAATTCGCCCGTAACCAAGCGATGCGTGCGGCCGAATAC
>Ga0194118_10005555_pt1 | contig 13095 bp, 10 predicted proteins | sample TA2MahsurfametaG_2_FD_148662 | JGI IMG/M metagenome (GOLD analysis project Ga0194118, IMG submission 148662) | Freshwater microbial communities from Lake Tanganyika, Tanzania - TA2015013 Mahale N5 surface | ecosystem: Environmental > Aquatic > Freshwater > Lake | place: Tanzania: Lake...
GGGGTGTAGCAATTAGAGTAGAAACACAAGTATAGCACATGCCCTTTTTCGAGGATTTCGGGCAAAAACACCAAAATCCGACCCGAAACTGCGAGAATCAATTCGTGACAAAGACTGCAGGTAAACCCCAAGCCGGAGAAAAGAAATCCACCACAAGAAGGGTCGATGGGGACCATCTCATTTACAGGCTCTTCATGGAAGTCATTGAAATGCCGGGCCAAATCTCGGAACCCGTGATCGATCTAATGCTTGAACGGATGTCCATTTGGTTCAAGCCCGAGGTGTATCAGCAGATGCCAGTTCTGCTCCCGTGGGTTGTCCGCGACCCCAAATGTCGTAAGCCAGTCGATCAGTGGGCGAGCCCCGATTCAAAGGGGTTCCTTCGTGATGACAACTCCCTCGTAAAAGGCATCCCGAGATCGCTCAAGATCTTGGGTCCTAAGGGTTCTCCACTAAACGGAACAAAACTCGGAAACTCCTTTGTGGCGTGCCATATTTGGCAGAAAATCGACGATGAGTCGCTTGCGACAAGAGATCCGCTGCTGAATTCTTTCGTACCAAACTTGGTATGGCTACCTACGCAGATTGCAAAACTGTCCGACCACGATGGAGGAACGGTGCAAAACGCTTTGAAGCGGATGTCGATTCGTCTATATCGCGATCTCGATCTAGAGCCATCGATCTCACTCGTCGCTTCGGAAGTTTGGGCAAAATTGCCTGATCCAACGGGGAAGTGTGGCGTAAACCTTGATCAAATTCACTATTTCGACAATCCACCCAAGTTTCTCTCGACTCGCGAAGCCATTCTCAACACGATCGCAGACTTCGTGAGCGCCGTTGCCTCGGGGAAGGACCTGCCCCCAAAAGGAAGAATTTCAACGCGCTATTTCGAAGGCCTACCAAAGATCGATAAAGGCGTCGTGGCGTCATTGGCTTCACAACTCTCGAAACATTCAAACGCGGCTACGAAGGGCACTTGATTTATGGCCCGCGAAAGATCCATCCAGCACGACTTCTTCGTCTACGTCGACGTCGCCGTTCTCACGGTCAGCCGCGAGAAGGGCCTCGAACCCAGGCACCGCCTGCACACCCTCGTCATGCACCGCCCCGACGCCGAACGCGGCAAGTGGGCCCTGCCCGGCGGCCTGGTGGGGGAGAACGAAGACCTGCCCGACACCGCAGTCCGCATCGTCAAGCGCGAAACCGGCCTCACCATCCCCAAATCGGATCTCATCCACGTCGGTGCCTACGGCCGTCCCGACCGTGACAGTCGCTGGCGGGCAATCTCCATTGCGTACGCGGCGCTGGTTCCCGAACCGGAAACACCCGAACCCCACGAGCACTCCGACGACGCCCGCTTTTTGTCGTACCGATATCTACGCGACAACAAGGTTCTCGAGTTCGACCATCGCACCATCATCCGTGACGCCCGCCGCGCAGCCCGCCAGCAACTGGAAGACACTCCGATCGCCCTCAAGTTCTGCAACGACGAGTTCACCCTCACCGAACTGCGCTGGGTCTACGAGGCCTTCGTCCTCGACAAGGTCGACCCCGCCAATTTCCGCCGCAAGGTGGAATCGGCCAAGGATTTCGTCCTCCCCCTCGACGAAGTGGTGAGCTTCGTCAGCGAACCCGGCCGCCCGGCGCGTCTGTACAAAGCAGGCAAGGCGAAGTACCTGAATCCGCCGGTCAGGTTCAGGCGAAGGTCTGCAAGTCGTATTTGAGCGGCTGTTACGACCGCACGACAACTGCAATTCCAGCCAGAACAGCAATTCCGATCGTGACCATTCCGAGAATTGGATACATGAATCCAAGTCCCACTCCGGTTGCTGCCAAACAAGTCTTTCCGATCATGGGGGTCCTCTCGGCTCGTTTCCACAGGTGATCCTGCTCGAAGGGTGTCGCAGAACGCCAGGATTCGCCGATGCGGTAATCCGGCTCTGACGGGTCATCACGAAGAATCTCATCCAACGAGTCACCGTTCATGAAGCGTTGGTAATCGGTTCGTTCGAAATATTCCTGCTCTTCATCGAAACCTTCAAAGGGGTCCGCGATCAGTTCGCCCATCTCAGCCTCGCCAACCAAGTTGACCTTGTGCGATGTTGGCTGGTCGTCGGCTGAGACTTCGGGGTGGTCGTAGCTCTCTTCACTTTCAGACATGCGGGATTCGAAGATATCTTTGAGAAGAGGGGTCAAACGACGCTGTATGAATCCGTCGAGTGCACGTCGGTCGAGTGGCGTTACCTTTGCGAAGATCGACAACGAGGCGAGGTCCACGTGCCTCTGACCTGAGTCGTCGACTGTGTATTCGACATTCGCGAAATCCTTGTCGAGTAGTCGAATCGCGTCGTCACTTGCTGCGTCCATCAGAATCTCTTCAGGCATCAAATCGGGTTTGATCTTGCAGGCAGCTTCGGAAACACGTCTCAAGAGAACGACCAAACCGACGATGGCTCTCTTCAAATCTTCAGGACTCGCCTCGTCGCCCAGATATTCATCAGGCACACGCGCGATCAAGCCGGCCCAGCTGTACTCCTCGCTCGAGCGCAGTGGTTATGGGGATTAGCCTTCCTCGCAGTAGAGCGTTGCCTCGTCAAAGTATGACCAGTCATAGTTCTGAAGATGACCAATCGCTTCCTCAATGGATTGCGCCTCAATGATTGTTGAGTAGTCCGTGTAGGGGGAGGGTGGATTGCTCGTGGCATTTACTCGGTAAAGGTTGGAACCCAAGTTTCTGACCTCAAGGGAGGGGAAGTATTTCCCTTCGCCTGTCCAAACTTCTGGCTCGAGATTTACCTCAATCGCGTCCGCCTGAAGTGCTTTGAGTTGAGCACGAAGCACCACAAGTTCGTGGCGCAGGATCTAAATTTCGGCGGCCAGTTTCTTCTTCGTCATAATTGCGTCACCTCCACTAGTTCACCTGGTCTTAACTTCAAGGTCTGTCGAATCGAGTCGATCGTTGGTCGGCCCGGCGGTTTTCCTTCTCCGCCGACTTCCATTCCGATCCCAAGCACCACGAATCTAAAAAGGAAGTTCTTCATCGTTTGAACACTGAGGACGATAGCAGATGTCAAGAATGCGATTCGTCGAATCATCGACAATTTGTTGTGCCCGGCGGTTGGCTCTTTGGAGGTAACTCGTGTACCAACTGAATACGCTCGAGAAATCGGCGTAGAGTTCTAAGAACGTTTTGGTAATGATTTCGGTCCGGGCCACCTCGCGGATGAGTCTCTGGTACAGGCGGGAATGTGGCCCATTGTCTATTTCTCCGTTGATGCTTGCCGACAGTGGGGCATCCAGTCCCCACCGCCCGAGCCTTGAGGGATAAAAGAAGCCCAAGTGATCGATCATTTCCTCGCTATCAAAGATGCAGCCGATCGCAGCCGCAAATCGTATGAGGGCGTGACCCGATATGAGAAGGTGGGGAAGCTCATCGAACGACGGCGAATCATCGAGATACCAAGAGGAACTTTCGACGTAATCCGAGGCGGCTGAGGGTTCGTAGTCTGCGTGACCCCAGTCGTCATCGACTCGCACGGTGGGGAATCGGCCAAACGGGGATTCAGGCCCCAAGAGCGTGAGTGAATAGACCTCGGCGACAAGAACAATCGTCGAAGAGCTACGCCACGGTCCCTCGGCAATTTCGCTGCAGAACGATCCATCTGGGGCGCCCATGTTCATTTCACTTGACGCACGCCTTGTTAGCTCAAAGCACCGCTCGCCGATGTCGCTGAGCATTTGTCCAGTTGGAAATCGCGCTAAGTCCAAGGCTCCGTAACTTTCGGCATGGCCGTTGGGTGAACCGATTGGGGTCATGATGGTTTCGCAGCGATGAATTTGGCGCTCATCCGCTGCTTCTTTCGGTCCATTGACTCAACGAGAGTCCCCGACACACGTTGTCCGACCACGGGTGGCCACGGAATGTCGGGATTGTCGTTGCGCGTCATGAGCACGTCTCCGCGGCCCTCGACTTTCACGAAAGAAACATTCTCTTGCGTGGGTAGCAGTCGCGCGACGACCCCCGAAGCAGAAGGGTCGAGCACATTCTTCGAAGCTTTTGTCCGTCCACCGCGTCCGCCGCCGCTTGTCGAATCTGCGCGTTGCGCACGAAAGGCGGCCCCGTCAGCAAACTTCTTGATGACATCTCCGTACGGGAAGCCTGATGGGTCTTGACAACCGAGCTCTTTGGCTGCTTGTTCGTATTCTTCCTTGGCAGGCCACTCATTGGCAATTCTGATGGCACGAAGGGCCTGCAAAATATCTGTCGCCGTCTCGTCATCTTCGGTGTAGTTGTACATGTCTTCAAGAATGCGAATGGCAAACTCAGGTTTCTTGAGATTCACACCTCCGAGCGCGACGCGACATTCCTGTTCGGCCTGTTCGTGTTGACCGAGGTTGTAGAGACAGCGGGCCCGGTGCCGAATCAGCCATGACTCGTTCTTGATCTTCTTCACCTGATCGATAAGGCCAAGCGCCCTTGAAGGGTCTGTATCGATTAACGAAAGCGCAAGCCGGTAATTGATCCAGACCCTGTCTTCGTCCGTGAGATAGAGACCCGACGCGAGTGCCTTCTCGCATGTATCCGCAAGTCGCGGCCAATCCTGAAGTGCCGAAAGTGTCTTCGACAGGTCGTTGAACCAACGCTCAAGCTGGCCTGGATAACGACGGTTTTGGAACTGGTTCGGCTCTCGCGAGAGCTGCGCCGGGTCAACTTCATCGAGAAGTGTCAGGGCGGTTGTATGGCGGTTGGCTTCGGACAGCAGTGAGACTGCGTCCTGAACTGATTGCACGTATGCAGATATGTTGCCGTACGGTCGGAATTCGGTCAGCCGCCGCACCTCGCGCACTGCATCGACGATTTGGGTGGGCTGGGCACCCGCGTTGGATGCGCCTTTGATGCGGTGCGACCACACCGCCCACGCAAGCATCCCGCGCACCTTCCAACTGTCTGGAAACGCCTGAAGATGGCGGTAGCCGACCTCACAGGCATCGGCATGCCTACCGCTGTCCCGCAAAGCCTTGATTTCTGCAGCGGCTTGATCCTCATTCATTTTGTCAAAACCTCCATGAGCAGGTTGTGTAGGTCCTCACAACGCTTTGCATCCCCGGACCTCTTCGCGACGTAGGTTGAGTTGAGTCCGCGCTTCCCAAATGACAGGTTGATGACGTCTTCGGGGTGACTCATGTTCCAGATTGATACCTGCCACGGGTGGGCTGCAGGTGACCACGAGAGGCTAACCCCTCGTTCCTTACAGGAAGACGCTGCCGAGGTTAGGTCGCGTAGCGCTGCGTCGGTGAGCGGCGGTAGCGGAAGAGGCGCGGCCGCCGCGCCGTGCGGTCCGAAGTTGAGCGCAGAATGAATGGTTTCCGAGAGCCATTCCGAACCGTCAGAGAATTCAGCTGTGGTCGGGTGATTTGCCTTGTTGTGAATCACGTCGAACTTAAACTTTGTGAGCTGACCATCATTCTGGCCCCATCCATCAAATCTGTACCGGTACTGCAACTGCTCAACGTTCGTCGCTGGTGAGCCAAAGACCCTGAGCGCGTGGATTACATCGGTAACCCATGTTGGCCAAGTTGAATTACTCGATGAATCACCTGTGTCGATCGTTTTCTCTGGATTTCGGAGGTCTTCGCTCAAACGACGTACTTCAGCGAACAATTCGTCTTCGTTGATGCCCGCAGTCGGACCTGTCGTTCGTGCGAAATCGTCGATGATGAAGCTGTGCATCAGCAGTTTGCGAGCACGGGTTACGGCCACGTAGCAGAGTCTCTGCTCTTCCTCAACCGAGGCAACATCCTCTGGGTCTCCTGTTTCCCGTATCTCCCGCAGTCTTTGGGATGCTTCGGCAATTGACCCCCCCTCGTTGTAGAGGGACCACGGCAGAAAATCGTCATGCACGAGAGCAGTGTCTGCGGTCAAACCCTTTGCCTTATGCGCGGTTGCAAGAGTTGATGTTGCTGTTTCTCCATCCTGCTTCGATTTCTCGATTGCAACTAGCACGACCTCAAGCAGCGTGGTGTCACGTATATCGAGTTGTTGGGTTGAGAACTGCCCTTTGGCGTACGGGACGAGGAGGCGCAGCAGCAGCACACCTTCGGCAAACCAGCTGGGTTGGGCCGCGAACTTGTTCCGTCGACCACGTTCAAGCTGCTTGTTAACGAAGAGAACCAGCGCTTCGAGGTCGGGAAACTTTGCGAACGGTGACTCCTCTTCGGATTCCTTCCGAACGAGGGCGATCAGGCCGTTGATCAGGCGCGCTATGAGCTCAAGATCTGCCAAGACCCGCGGTGAGTAGCCGCGGCGGACAAGGAAGATGAACCGTAGGAGTAGCCGCATGTTCGAACGGAAGAGTTCCAATTCGACTGGCTCAGACCGCAGCATCGATTCTTGTTGGCTGACATACTCGAGGGTCGATTCAAGCGTGGGATGTGGTTGTATCCGTAGATCACCGAGAGGCGCGAGGAAGGCGTTGGCGATCTCATGTATGGGCGATCCGAATCGTTGTGTCTGGGTAATCGGGAGTGTTGTTGCGCGTTGAACACGACTGAGCGTGTTGATCGCCCCCCGCCATGAGTAGATCTGCTGCTGCGAATCGCCGCACCAGATGACTTGGGCTTCCTGACGTTCAATGATGTCGACCATCACTCTGTCGGCATCCTGGGCCTCGTCGAACATGATTACGTCGTATGGAAGGCGGGGCTGGGAAAGCTGCCAGACCTTAAGGTATGTGTCGTGCCCGAGGGGTAATCGATCGTTTGTGTAGTCGGTCGTGAGACCCCAGTAGAGACGGGTCTTGTCCAGTGCGAAGTCGATGAGTGTGCTGGACGTTGCAAAGCCGGCTTCCTTCCACGGGGAGACGAGCGAAGAACGGATGTTCGTGGCGATGAGATCCCTCGTGATTTCTGGTTCGGCAGATTTTTGGAACAGCGTGAAAAGGTAGATGATGGATTCCGTAATCGCCCGTCTGGTGAGGCCCCACCCAGACTCACCTGTATGCGTGATCTGATTTCTGGAGCGCAGTAGTGCTGCCGTGTCTTCAATTGCACTTGCGTCATCCGACAGCGTGACATCGGGAGTGAGCAGAAACCCAGGAATCGTGAGGGCCTCTCTGAGGGCACCATCGCTTGCAAAATTGCCAGCGGTTCTCTTGAACTTCTCGACCACCTCGCGCCCCGCGTGCTGGTAGGCAAGACCGTGCCCCGTGTAGCAGTCGAATCTTCCACCAGCGGTGCGCCTCGTCTCGTTTACGATTGTTGTGTTGAACGCCAGGTAGAGCACCCGCTTGCCTTGGAGGGCGAAATCTTCTCCAATAATTTGGAGGAGGGTTGTCTTCCCCGTACCTGCAAGCGCTTCGATAACAAGTGAATCGCCAGATCGTGCCGCCTGCAGTGCTCTCAACTGTTCCGGACTGTTCTCCAGAAGTTTGTTGAAGTTGTTCATTGCTGTGACCCGCCGTATTCAGAATGGGAGCCAAAGGAGGTTGCCGGGATCGTCGACTCCGTCGTATGAAGTTTTCGCTCGGAACCCATGCCAACCCTCTACTTGGTCAGTCACCCAACTCGAGCACGCTGCCGACTGAATTCTTCGAAACACTGATTCCTATCGGAAGTGCATCCCGCATCGCCTCAACGTGGGTGATGATTCCAATTGACCGCCCCGTGTCCTGCAAGCTGAGTAGAACTTCGATGGCGTCATCGAGACAATCAGGGTCAAGGCTCCCGAAACCCTCGTCAATGAACAGTGCAGGCAGTTCGATTCCACCGGCATGGCGCTGGACAACCTCGGCGAGGGCAAGCGCGAGTGCGAGGGAGGTCAGGAACTGTTCGCCGCCCGACAGTGTCTGCACAGGGCGCGTCTTTCCGGTCTGGACATCGAAGACGTAGAGATCGAGACCCTTTGCGTACTTCTTTGCTTTTCCTTCGCCTTGTTCGAGAGTCAGGGTGTATCGGTTGTTGTAGAGCTGCCGCATTTGTTCGGTTGCAACCTCGCAGATCTCTGTGAAGAAACGGCGCTGAACCCATTCCTCGAGTCCATACAGGCGCTCATCGCGGTGTCCAGCACCTTTGTTGATCAGTTCGGCTGCATGACGCGCCTTGTCGGCGATTCGCCGCTGCTTTTCGACATCGGGGGACAGGCCGTTGATCTTTGCGATGTGGCTCTCGATCTGTGATTTTGAGCCTGCTAGCTGGGTGAGTGTCGTGGAGGCTTCGCGTGCCTTGTCCTCGAGCTCGTCACAGAGGGCGGCGAGTGCGTCGACATCGGGTCGGCTGTCGGGGATTGGGTTGTCGGCAATGACTCCCTCGAGGCGGGTGAGGTTCTCCCTGCGCTGTTCTGCCCGATCGATCAGGGCTTTGTATTTGTCTGCCGTTGCGTCATCAAGGAGGGCGCCGTCGAGATGATCTTCATTCGGGAAACCTTCTGCGGACAGAGCATTTGTGAATGCATTTGTTGCCTCTTCCATCGCGCTGCGTGACTTGCCGGACTCCGTGAGGACAGCTTCGGTACTTGAAACGAGATCACCAATCCGAAGAACTGCTTTGATTGCAGATCTCACCGCAACGCTCCCGCCAAGCGTGGAGATCACGCCTGCAGTCTTTTTGATCTTGGTTTCAGCATCCTTCAGATCGCGCTTGAGATCCTTGACGGCGTCCGCAAGATCCTGGGTCTTGGCGTCCAACTCGCCGGTCGCCGTTTCGTTTTCCTCCCGGTTGTCTTCGAGGTCGTCCAGCTGCTCTGCCAGTTCGGTCGTCCTTTCGTACGACTCGCGGAGCTTCCGCTGTTCAGTAGCAGTTGGAAGCGCTGTCTTCCTCTTCTTCGCCTCAGCAAGTGCCTTCTCGGCGGTCTTCGCCTCGGTCCTTGCTTCGACGCGTCGTTCGTTTGCCCTGTTCGCCTTCTCCATTGCTGCGTCAACATCAATGTCGGCGGTCTTGCGTGCCTTTCGCGGATGCTCTGCCGATCCGCAGACCGGGCAGTCCTCTCCCGCCTTGAGGGAGGCGGCAAGGGCGCCTGCGAGGTGGTCCGTGTGGCGCCGGGTCGCGTCAGCGAGTGCTGCATCCGCCAGAGCACAGGCCGCCTCGCACTTCTTCAGTGCTGTAACCGCCCGGTCGTGCAGCTTCTTTGCAGAGTCAACGTCGGCCTCTTCGAGGGCGCGATCAAGCTTTTCGACGGCGCGCTCGATCTTTGGAAGTTCGGCGGCGGCTGTTCGAGCACGTTTCGCTTCGGACACCATCTTCTGGCGGGCTTCCTTGAGCGCAGCATGGTCCTTCTTAAGCTTGTCAAGCTGCTTGGAGGAGGTTGCGATCTTCGAGGCGAGCCTTTTTGCTGCAGCGGTTGCTTCCTCGTTGTCCGCAAGGGCGGACTCACCCTCTGCGACTTTGGCTCGGACCTTCGCAAACTCGTTGTTGATTGCGGATGCCGATGCACTGTCTAAGGAATCTTTCAGCCGATCCACAGCCGGATCGACGATTGCGAGTGTGTCGAGAAGCTTCCGTAGATCGCTGCGGAGCCGGGATTCCGATGCCTCGGCTTTTATCACGCGGTCCCAAGCCGTATCCCGACCGCTGCGGAGTTGCTCAACCCTTCTGGCTCGATCATTTGCCTCACGTGACTTTGCAGCTGTCCTGATCGCTTCAGCCTGTTCGGCCGCTTCGTTCATCAGCAGGCCGCGGTCGCGTGCCGCGTCATAAACCTTCGCGAGTGAATCCGCCATCGCACGGTCGGCGATTGCGGTCTTGTGCAGCGCAGCCAAACGATCCGAGTCGACTTTTGCGTTGCGCTCAGCATCTTCGATTATGGCGACGACCCGCATCAGATCTTCGACGGTGCCGATCTCGGATCCACCAGTGAATGGTTCCGGAAGCAGACTGATTGCTGAACGCGCTGCGACCATCTCGCCATCAAGTTGGAGTGCGACATGATCCGCCTGGCGGCCAAGGTCTGCTGCTTGGTCTGCGATGCTCTGGGCGACCACAGAGTAGAGGTCCGTCCCGAAGATTGTCTGCAGAAGTGGTTTCTTCGCGTCTCCGTTCGCCATCAGGAATTCTTGGAACTTGCCCTGGGGCAAAAGGATGATCTGCGCGAACTGGTCGGCGTTGAGACCAATGAGGTCACTCACAAAACTTGTCATCAGTTTTGTTTGGCTGACAGTCGAGAGCTCGTTGCCCGACGAGTCGAATTCGCGGATCCATTGTTTCGAAGGCGTTGCCGCTTTGTCACCTACGCCGGGCTCGCGGTGGGCGCGGAAGTGCCGTCCCCGATGGCTGAAATCAAAGTCGACGCTGGGTTTCTCTGCGACTGGGCTGTCGCAGACGATCGTGCCCTCGCGTCCAGAGGCCGTCTTACCGAACAGCGCATACGTCATCGCTTCAAAAATGGTGGACTTGCCAGCACCGGTCGGACCGACGATGAGGTACAGCCCTTTCTCCGTCAGGGCATCGAAGTCGATGTCGACGCTGCCTGGATAGGGGCCGAGGCCTGTGAAACGCAGACGGTGTGGTCTCATGCGCTGTACACCTTTTCGAACGCAATGATCCGGCTCGACGCGAGAAAGGAGTCCCGTTCTGGGTCGTCGTCAGGGAAATAATCGTTGATGTACTCATTCACAACTTCAACAGGATCGGTCCGCTTACCCGACTGCTCGAGGGGTGAAGACCCTGCCTTGTCACGGTGGAGAACCTCTTGATCCATGTCGAGCACATTGGCAAATCGTTTACGGAGCTGTTCCATCGCCCCAAGTTGCGGGGACTTGTCCGTCAGGACAGCACGCACAAAACAATCCGTGAAGGGCTTGAATGCAGGACTCTCGAGGAGTTCACCCAGAGTCCCTTTGATGGTCGCCACGGCTCGCCCAACATCGATTTTCACAGAATGCGATTTGAAGCCATCATCTGAGTCGATGATGCGCACCGACTTTTCGTGGCCCTCTTCGGAAAACGAATAGGCAAGTGGGGATCCGCTGTAGAAGGCGTTCTTGGCGCCCACTGGCTGGGGTTTGTGAAGATGACCCAACGCAACGTAGGCAAAGCCATCAAAGAGCTCCGGCTGAACTGCGCCCGTGCCCCCGACGACCAATTTTCGTTCAGAATCAGAGGTCGCGCTGTCACGCACGAATGCATGGGCCATGACGACGGTCCGTTCTGGATTGAGAGTCGCGCTGCGTGATGCGGCGATCACCTGTCGGAGAACTTCCTCATGGGTCCGCTCGCCCTCTTCCATGCGCACCCGGTTGGGGTCGAGATACGGCAGCGGCAGAAATGTCACGGAGTCGCCCTTCGGGCCGGTCAACGTGACAGTTCGCGACATGGACTTGATGTCGGGGCGCTCTGTTGCGATGTGGAGACCACCACCCGCCATGAAGCGGGAACCAAAGTGCAGCCGTTCGGCAGAATCGTGGTTGCCTGAGATCATCACGATCGAAGATCCAATTGACCGGAGACGGTGGAGGAGATCGTCGAGCAAGTCGATCGCTTCGACCTTGGGGCTCGCACGGTCGAAGACGTCACCTGAAATGACGACGACGTCTATCGACTCTGCCTTCACAAGTTCGACAAACCAGTCACCAAAGAGCGCCTGATCAGGGAGAAGGTCGACCTGGTGGAACCTTCGGCCGATGTGCCAGTCCGAGGTGTGCAGAATACGCATAGAGCGCATTTTGCCATGTGATTGATCGGCGAATTTCCTGAGTGGCTAGACCGTCTTGTTCTTGGTGCGGGGTTTTGAACGCCGGGCCTGGTTCGCCCGTTTCTTTGAGGTTGAGGACGCCCGACCAGTCAGGTGTTGGTTGTTTTTCTGGATCGCTTCATTGCGTGACCGTGTCGAGAACTTCCACCCGCAGGAACACGAAACCGTGTAGGTCGCTGTTCCTCGGGCCCTGACCAGACCGATTACACATGCGTGTTTCGGGCGTCTTCTCCTGATCGGCTGAGCCCCGCTGGAGGCCTTCGTCCCATTCTTCGGGGACGATCTCCGTTTCTCAGTCTTTGGCCCCGATCCCGTGACGTAGAGACGCCCCGATCCCGTGACGTAGAGACCAGGTGCGCCCGTCCGAAGACGCACGCCACCACGTGTCCGCATCATGTCACTTCATCCCAAGCCACTTGCCCAACTTGTTTCGTCGACCTGACCGGGTGAGCGGGATGCCGATGGCCCGCGAAACCTTCCGCTTGGCGGCAGTAATGCCGAGCGCCCGCTTCCACGAAAATGTCAAACCTGGACCGAGTTTCATGGCTCGACGGTACACCAACTCAGGGCGGACGTCGGTGGCGTCGTCAAATCGTCACAAAACGTCGTGTGACACCCCTGATTTAGTGTTATGTCGTCCCCAATCAGAAGACCCAAAGGAGTTCACCGTGCCCCAGCCCCCAATCGCCGCAAAGGCCACCCATTTCGTTGTGCTTCTCGATCGCTCCGGCTCCATGGAGTCCATCGCCGGCGATGTCATCGGCGGCTACAACGCCTTCATCAACGAGCAGCGCGCCAATGGAGCAGACGCGGCGGTGACCCTCGTGCAGTTTGATTCCCAGAATGCGCACGACCTCGTTTACGACCGACTCCCGATCGCAGAGGTCCCGTCACTGACAGCCAAGACGTTCATTCCCCGAGCGAACACTCCGTTGTTTGACGCGACCGGACGCCTGGTCGCCACGGTGCGCGAGCAGCGGGCGGTTGATAGCCGGGCTGCTGAGCATCAGCCCGACGTCGTCTTCGTCACGATCACCGATGGCCATGAAAACGACAGCACCGAGTTCACGCTCGAGCGCGTCCGTGAACTCATCACGAAATGCGAATCCGAGGGGTGGACTTTCGTCTATCTCTCCGCCGACCTCAATGCCTACGGCGATGCGCGGGGCCTGGGTGTCCGCGGTGGCCGCGCACGGGCGTTCAAGGCCGACAAGGGGGGAGTCGATGCAATGTTCTCGAACCTCTCGTCAAGCGCGCTCGCTCTTCGCGAAAAGAAGCGTCGCGGGCTGGATACCCGCGATGACGATTTCTTTGACGACGAAAAGGTGAACCGGCTCCTTGGTGACGACGAGGACTGAGTTTTGGCCCTGGGCGTAGACATGAACCCCTTACCGAGGCTGGCCCACGCACGT